>Ga0099364_10014514_pt1 | contig 10477 bp, 13 predicted proteins | sample TergutTh196P3_FD_73070 | JGI IMG/M metagenome (GOLD analysis project Ga0099364, IMG submission 73070) | Microcerotermes parvus P3 segment gut microbial communities from Pointe-Noire, Republic of the Congo - Th196 P3 | ecosystem: Host-associated > Arthropoda: Insects > Digestive system > Gut ...
AATCCTAGCCACCATCGAACTGCTCCGCATTCTCTACGCGCTTTTGGGCTAATCCCTGCTAAGGCTTAATGTCGATGTGGGGTAGCAGCCCCGCCTCGACAGCCAGATCAGACCGTCGTTCCTCTCCGACGGTTTGATTATATCACACACGCACACCACCGCCAAAACCCACCCGCGCCACTCCGCCTTCCCCATGTACTATTATTTATACGAGTGAAACTTTTTAGAGGCTGTTTATCATCTTGCTCTCGAAAGATTTTTGGGCGAAATTTCCGTGTAATGGTTTGTAGGGGCGGCCATTCAAATAGCCCCTCCGTTGCTCATCTCCCGGAGCGTCACGAAGCTGAAGCCGCGTTCGCGGAGGCCCGCCCCGATGGCGGGCAGCGCCTCCACCGTGGCGGGGACGCCGGAGTGCATCAGGATAATCGAGCCGGGCTTGGCCGATTTAATCACATTGTCCGATATATTACGCGCCGTCCTGCCGTCATAGTCGATCGTGTTGAGGCTCCAAAGCCCCAGCCGCATGTTCATGCGCCGCATAGCGTAAAAAACCTTCAAGTTGAAGCCGCCGCCCGGCGGGCGCATATAGAGCGGAGCGCGTATGTCCAACGCTTCCATGACTTCGTTGCATCGCTCCGTCTCGCGCATGATTTTCTCCACCCACAGCGTATAGAGTTTGGGGTGGGTGTAGCTGTGATTCTCGATATCGTGACCGGCCGCGCCGATGGTTTTCGTTATGGAGCCATAGCGTTCGGCAAATTTTCCGACGAGGAAAAAAGTGGCCCGCGCGTCTATTTCCTCCAAGGCGGCAAGCAGTTCGGGCATACCCCATTCCCTGGGGCCGTCGTCAAACGTGAGCGCGACCTCTTTTACGAAAGGATGCCCCCTCGCTATGCCCCACCTGCTTCTCTCATCGCTCAGCGGACCCCATTGCACGCACAGAAAAAAAGCCGCCAAAGCGATAAGCAGTATACGTTCCAATCCGCGCAGACGCTTTCCCAATTTCGCCAAAAAACTCTCCCTTTCCAAAACGGACTGCTTGCGAAACGATTATATCAAGCTGCCGCGGAAAAAATAAACAGCCGGTTTGTTACTTGCGATATTGCCCGCGGCTGATACTATATATAAAAATATAGAAATTTGTGTCAGCGTCGGGGAGGCACTTGTCTCAGATGGAATATACGAGGCCGGACTGGGATACCTATTTTATCGCCATCGCAATGATGGCCGCCACGAGGAGCACGTGCTTACGCCGGCAGGTGGGGGCGGTGATAACGCGCGACCGTCAGATAGTCAGCACCGGCTACAACGGCGCGCCGCCGGGAACCGCGCATTGCCTTGAAACGGGATGTCTGCGCGAGGCGCTGGGTGTGCCGTCGGGGGAGCGGCAGGAGATGTGCCGGGGATCCCACGCGGAGTCGAACGCCATTGCCCAGGCGGCGCGCATGGGCATCACCACCTACGGGGCGACGGTCTACTGCACTCACGAGCCGTGCTCGCTATGCACCAAGATAATACTGAACGCCGGCATAGCCCGCGTCGTCTACGTGCGCGGGTATCCCGACAAGCTGGCCACGGATCTGAGAAAAGAGTCCGGGGTGATATTCGAGCGTTTCTCGGCGGATAAGGCCGACGCAGCGGCTAAATGGATGTGGCATTCATACGTTACGTTTAAAGAGTAAATGGAGGGTTCAGAATTGACGCCGACAAGGGAAGAAGCTTTTAAGCTGCTGAGGGAGCACAACAAAGACGAAGGGCACATCAAGCACGCCGTGGCCGTGGAAGGAGCCATGCGCCACTTCGCGCGCAAAATGGGAGGCGACGAGGACCTCTGGGGCGTGGTGGGTATACTGCACGACATCGACTGGGAAAAAACCATGGACGACCCGTCGCGGCACTGCGGCCTGGCGCCGGAACTGCTGCGCGAGGCCGGAATCAGCGAGGAGATCATACACGCCGTTCAGTCTCACGGATGGGGCATATGCACAGACGTCGAACCGGTGAACGACATGGAAAAAATCCTTTTCACGATAGACGAGCTTACGGGGCTGATAATCACCGCCGGGCTGGTGCGCCCCTCGAAGTCCCTGTCCGACCTGGAGGTCAAGTCCGTCAGGAAAAAATGGAAGGACAAGGCCTTCGCCAAAGGCGTGGACAGGGGCATTATACAAAGAGGCGCGGACATTATGGGAACACCGCTTGACGAGATAATAGAAAACACCATCCTGGCGCTGAGACCCATCGAAAAAGAAATAGGGCTGGGGTAAACCGAAAGCCGAAGTGGGGAGTTATAACGACCGCCGCGTCCGTATCTTTGCGTTGTCATCTCTTTATCACGCTGATAATCTTCTCCTTGACGTTAGTTTCTTGTAGAAAGGAGCATAAATACTTATGCCTATTAGAGTAGTGTTAGCAGATGACCATCCCCTTACGAGATCCGGAATAGCGGAGTATTTGAAGCGCGAGAGCACTCTTGAGCTTTTGGGAGAGGCGGAAGACGGAGTCAAGGCGTGGCAGCTCATTCAAGACCTGAAGCCGGATGTCGTACTGCTGGACATTCGTATGCCCGGTCTGGACGGCGTGTCGGTGGCTCAAAAAGTCAAGGAAGCCGGCTTGCCTACCGCAACTATAATGCTGACGTCCTACGACGCCCAACAATACGTAATGGCCTCTTTGCGGGCCGGGGCAAAGGGTTTCGTACTGAAAACCGTAAGCCCCAAAGAGCTGACGGCGGCCATCTCCACCGTGGCGAGGGGGGGACTGTATCTGGATCCCGAAGTGGCCTCGGTGATGGGAGAAAGGGATTTCGACCCCGAACAGCTTTCGGTGCGCGAGCGCGAGGTGCTGGTTCTGGCCGCCAAGGGCCTTTCGAGCAAGGAGGTCGCGGGCAAGCTGTTTATAAGCGAGCGCACGGTTCAAACGCACCTGGCCTCCATCTACGATAAACTTGGCTCCAAAAACAAGACCGAGGCATTGCTTCTGGCCCTGAAGTACGGGGTCGTAACGCTTGAAGAACTATTGGAAGATTAGGAGGAGATTCGGGAGGGAATTTCTTTGCCTCCATACTTTTTCTCCGCCGCGATGAAACGTCCGAAGCTCGTTTCATTGAAAAATAACCTTTTGGCGCTTTTATTGCGCGCCTTGATGCTGCCGCCGGTCACTGTTCTTCTGGTGGCAGCATTTGTGCATTTTGTTCAGGGAAACTTTGTCCAGTTAGGACGTTTATGGCTGATAATGACGGTGGGCGTTTCTTTGGGCAGCGTCTTTGCCGTCAGGCTGTTGTGGCGCTATCTGATCTCTCCCCTCAAAGTGCTGGCCTCCGAAATAGACGGCTTGCATATGGGCAAGGATCTGCCCAAAAAGGTGGATCCCCAAGCCGTCAGGGAGATCGAGAGCGTTCACAGCGCCCTGATGCGTTTTGCCCAAGCCGCCGTAGACCGCGACAACCTTCGGAACCGTTACGTCCGGGACATAGTCCAAGTCCAGGAAGCCGAACGGCTGGATATGGCCAGGGAAATCCATGACGGGCCGCTGCAGGATATAACGGCTTTGCTGCAGCAGATTCACATGATTACGGAGGATGGCGGCTACAGCCGCGAGCGCGTCAAAAGAGCGGAACAACTGGCGAGAGTGGTGGTGCGCGAGCTGCGCGGACTGTGCGACGAACTGTCCCCGCCGTGGGTGGATCTCGGGCTGTCTCAGGCAATAACCGAGCTCGCGGAACGGCTTTCTCAGAACTACGACTTACAAATTGCCGTAGACATAGAAATAGACGATTCATTTGAGCCAGGGGCGGAACAGACCCTTTCGCTGCTTCGTATTTTCCAGGAAGCGGTATCGAACGCGGTACGGCACGGTAACGCGACGGAGATTAATGTCAGTACGCGCAGGGAAGGAGGACTCCTTATTTTCGAGATAAGGGACAACGGCAAGGGCTTCGACGCCGGGTTCGACCACCATGCCCTTCGCCTGGAGGGACACCGCGGGCTTGCCAACATGACGGAACGCATGTCACTGATGGGCGGCACGTTTGAAGTCCGCTCGGCCAAAGGCGGCACGGCTATAATATGCGCGTTGGGCATGGATTCGTCAGCCTGGAGAGATATGTTGTAATATTGTTCATGTCGCCGGTGCAGCCGGCGCAAACTCTTTTAAGTTTTTAGTTTATTTATGGAGGTCTTTCGTATGCCTGTGAACGCTTATGATACTTTGCAATCCCGCGGTTTGGTGGAGTGGTGCGGTACTCCGGAACGGCTGGGGGAAGTGCTGGAAAAGGAAACGACTACAATTTATATAGGCTTTGACCCCACAGCCGACAGCCTTCACGTCGGGCATCTCATTCCCATCATGGCGCTGGCCTGGATACAGCGCTGCGGGCATCGCCCCATCGCGCTGGCGGGAGGCGGCACGGGGCTTATAGGGGATCCCTCCGGCAAAAGCAAGGAGCGTAACCTCATCACCATAGAAGAGGTCAGAAAAAACATCGAGGGAGTCCGCCCACAGTTGGCGCACTTCCTGGACTTCGACTGCGGGGAGAACTCCGCGCTTTTGGTGAACAACTACGACTGGCTTTCCACGTTTTCCTTTCTGGACGTACTGCGCGACGTAGGGAAACACTTTTCAGTCAACACGCTCATCGCCCGCGACTACGTGCGCAGCCGCCTTGACGACCCCGACAGGGGAATATCATACACGGAGTTCTCCTACGTGCTGCTGCAGTCAATGGACTTCAGGCATCTTTACGAAACGTACGGCTGCCGCCTTCAAATGGGGGGGAACGACCAGCAGGGAAACCTGATAGCCGGAGCCGACTACGTCAGGAAGACGACGGGGGGAGAGGTTTTCGGGCTTACCCAGCCTCTGCTGCTGACCTCTTCCGGGGGGAAATTCGGCAAAACCGAGGAAGGGGCCGTGTGGCTCGACCCCAAACGCACAAGCCCTTACAAGTTCTACCAGTTCTGGATCAACACGGGGGACATGGACGTGGAACGTCTTTTAAAACTTTTCACCTTCCTGCCTTTTGAAGAAATCGCCGCCGTAATGGACGGGCACGGAAAAAACCCCGAAAACCGCGCGGCTCAGCGCCGTCTGGCCTTCGAGGCCACAAGCCTCGTCCACGGGGAGGAAACAGCCAGGAACGCCGCCGCCGCCAGCGAGGTTCTGTTCGGCTCGAAATCTCTTGCCGGTATAGGAGAAGAAACTCTGGCGACGCTCGAAAACGAGGTTCCCTTTTCCGCGCTCGAGGGCATGGCTTGCGGGGGCATGACCGCCGTGGACGTATTGACGGCCTGCGGAGCGTGTGAAAGCAAGGGGGAGGCCAAACGCGCCGTAAAGCAGGGCGCGGTTTCGATAAACGAATTGCGCGTGGATAACGAAGGATACGTCATAACTCGTGATAATCTGTTATATGGTAAATATATTTTCATCCGCGTCGGCAAGAAACGTTTCCATCTGGCGCGAATGGACTGATGGTGGCTTAAATGAATTTATCCTGCGTATGGTATGTTTCGGGATTCAAGCAAACCTGGGAAGCGGACGTCATAGGCAACCTGGCCGAGGCTATGAAAAGCAGGGGCGTCTCTCTGCGTGTCTACGCCAAAGGCGGTACCGCGCGCTTCCGCGTTGGAGAGGTCATGTCGTGGAACTCGCTGACCTTTTTCGAGCGGATGAAGACGGTGCTTTTTCGCGGAAAACTCTGGCACCTGTGGGGGGACGCGCCCCTCTGGTGGGGGTTGGTGCGGCTGCGCGCCAGGACGGTACACACGTCTTTGAGCAAAAAGCCGTGCTGGCGGGGGCATCCCACGCGGTTTTTCAAAGAGCAGGCAAGCGACGGAGAAAACAGGATACTGCCGACGTTCGAGCCCAAGGCGGCGTGGACGGACTCGTGGGGCAGCGACGAACCGGACGCCGCGCTGATTCTGGCCTGGGATAAAGACCCTGATACGCGCCAAGATATCCTTGAATCCTGGACGTCCGTCTCCGATACGGATGACGAAAAATTCAAACACTGTAAAATACTGGTGGTAGACGGCAGCCCCACAAACGCGCTTCAGGCGGCGTTTATGACTATGCGGGGCATCCCGGTCGTCGCGCGGGACGCTCCCCTGATCAGAGAGGTGCTGGGGCCCGGAGGCTACATTGCGGCGCCGCAGGCAGGCGACAGGCCGGGATGGGAAAAGGCCCTCTCAGACGCCGCGTTGGACGCGGGGCGAGCGACTTCAGCCACCGCGCGGCGTTTCTTGAAGGAAAACTACGGCGCGCGCGCCGCCGCTGATTCGCTGGAAAGCCTTTACGAGTCCGTGGGGAAAAGCAGGTTATGAAAGCCGCCGCCTGGGCGTTGGAAGGGTTGCGCTTCTTCGCCGGGCGAGGATGGAGAGCCTCGTGTACGTCATCTTTGCTGCGGGGCATTTTGAAACTTTTTGCCCCGAGAGGGAAAACAGTGCTTTCAAATCTTGCCCTCGTATACCCTGAAAGTACGGAAAAATGGCGCGTTCAAATGAGACGGCGCGTCTACGACAGCCTGGGGTGGACGGTTACCGAGACGCTGGCGCTGCAGCGCGACCCGGCCCAGGCGTTGGACTGGATAGATGAAGTGGACGACCCGCGCCACGTGGAGGAATTCCTCGCCAAAGGGAAAGGCGTTCTCCTTTTATCGGGGCACTACGGCAACTGGGAACTGCTGGCCGCATGGTACGCGCAGTATTTTGGGAAAAAGGGGCTGCGCAATTTCCAGGTAGTCGCGCAAAAAATAAAAGACGAAGACGTCGACCGCGTTGTCACACGCTGCCGCCGCAACGCCGGCGTCAATATCCTGCCCAAACATACCCCTACCCTGGATATCGTAAAACTCCTGAAGGGGGGGGCCCACGTCGGCGTCATGCCCGACGTGTCCTGGGTTGGAGGGCTTGTCCTGCCGTTTATGGGGCAGCCCTGCGCCAACACCATCGGCCCCGCCGTCCTCAGTATGCTGGGTTCCGTGCCTGTCGTTCCGGTGACGATATACCGCGCGGCCCCTTTCAGACACAAGGTAGTTATCCTCCCGCCGCTTCAAGTGCCGGAAGGAGCGGACCGCCGCGTAAAAATAGAGCTTCTCACGCGCGAGATCAACTCCACCCTCGAAAAAATGATCGCGCCCCGACCGGAACAGTGGTTCTGGCTGCACAACAGGTGGAAAAAATAAACTCCCTCCTGCGCGAAGCGCGGGGGAGTTTCGGAAGGAGAGAGAACCTTGCAGCCGCAGGTTTGGACTGATACAAATTGGACTTTGATAGTTTTGATCATCGCGGGCAGCGCCATCCTCGCCTACGCCGGCGACGTGCTGGGCTCCAAATATGGAAAACAGAGGATATCCATCTTCGGCCTTCGCCCCAGGCTCACCAGCCGTTTGATCACGGCCTTTACCGGCATGTTCATCTCGGTCGTCGTCCTTGCGAGCTTGTCGTTTTTTTCCGAAAACGTAAGAACCGCGCTTTTCAGGATGAAGGCGCTCCAACAGGAGACGGTTCAGCTTACGCATCAATTGCAGGCGACGGCTCTGAGCCTCGACATAACGCGCTTCGGAATGGAAACGCTGCAAAAAGACAGGGATATGCTCTTCAACGAAAAAAACGACCTGGAGGCGATGACCTCGTCTTTGCGGGACGAAGCCGGCGATTTGCGGCGAAATCTTGACGTGATGCGCCTGGGAGCCATAACGGTACAGGCGAACTCCCTTTTGGCGCAAAGGGTAATTCTTCCCGGCGCTTCGCGCGATACCCTCTCGGAAATAATGGCCGCCCTCGAAGGAAACGCCCGCGAGGAAGTGGCCGTCAAACGCTCGGAGAGGCGTCACACGGTTTCGGACGACGTAGTTCTGGTCATTGACCCCAAGGAAGGGGCCGAATTTGCCGCGCGCGCGGCAAATTACCCGGAGCGCCTTTACGTGCGCGTTCTGGCGGTTGAAAACACCGCGCTGGACGAGGTAGTCACGGTTCGTCTCGAAAGCGGGATAAGCTACCTTCTTTATAACGAGGGCGAGACCGTCCACCGCAAACTGGTCCGGCCCGAGGAAAGCGGGTTCAACGCGGAGGAGGCCCTGCATGTCTTTTTGCGTGAGCTGAGAAGCCATGCTATCAGAAACGGGGTGAGGCCCGACCCGGCTACATACAGCGTCGGTTCCCTGGAGGGAGAGGATTTTTTCGATACCGTGGAAGCGCTGAGGTCGATGAAAACTCCCACCATAATCAACGCCGTGGCGTTACAGGAAATATATACGGAAGGCCCTGTTAGGATTAAAATATTGCTGGAACAGTAAGGAAGGGAAAATCTATGGTCAGCGGCGTTAAAAAAACCCGGGTGGTTATTTACACCGACGGGGGGGCTACGCCCAACCCCGGGCTGGGAGGCTGGGGAGCCGTCCTGATTTCGCCGGCCCACGGCGGGGCCAGGCGCGAGCTTTACGGCTCCGAACCCGGTACAACAAATAACCGCATGGAGCTGACGGCGGCCATAATGGCCTTGCGGGCATTGAAATATCCCTGCGCCGTAGATCTGTACACGGATTCAGCTTACATGAAGAACGCCTTTACCAGGGGATGGCTCGACAAGTGGCGAAACAACGGCTGGGTCACGTCGAACAAAGACCCCGTACTTAACAGGGATCTGTGGGAGGAGCTTTTCGACCTTTCTCTCAGGCACGATATAAATTGGCACTGGACGAAGGGGCACGCGTCGGACGAATTAAACAACCTTTGCGACGCGCTTGTGCAAAAGGCTAAAAGTGAAGCGCCGAAGAGAGAGAACGCGTGACGGGGATGAGAAAAAGAGAAAAAAATCCCGTCCGTTCCGCCGTTTCGGCGCCGGTCATCAGCGTTGCTCGTTACTGGGAGATGGCGCTGGTAGGGCAAGCCGGTACACAACTGCCACATTCGATGCAAGCGTCGACGTTGATGACGGCTTTGCTTTCCTCCATAGCGATGGCGTCTACCGGGCAAGTCCCGGGGCACGCCTCACAACCCACGCAGGTATCCGCGTTAACCACTGCTTTTGCCATAAAAATTCCCTCCTGTCTCGCTGCATAATAGAAACGTCATTATATATGGAAAGGGTTTTCAAAACAATATGAAACGACGCGCCAAATCCCGTAAAAAATCTAAATTTTTGTCAGTCTTTTATCGTTTCCTCACGCCGGCTCTGGTCGCCTGCCTGGCTGCCGTTTACCTGGCTCAGCCGCAGGGGTCTGTTTTTTCTTCTATTTCATCTTCTATTTCATCTTTTATACCGTCTTTCTTTTCATCTCCGTCTCCTGTTCCATCCTCGGCCGCGTTTGAGGTAGGTTTCTCGCCCAGGGGAAAATCCCTGAACATTATCCTGAACGGAATCAAAAGGGCGGAAGAGTCCGTAATTGTCGCGGCTTATTCTTTCACCAGCAAGCCTATATCCACCGCGCTTCTGGAAGCCCATAAACGCGGAATCAACGTCCGGGTGGTGGCGGACGCGAAGTCCAACAGCGGGCAATACTCCGCCGTTACGTTCCTCGCCAACCAGGGAGTGCCTGTCCGTGTCAACGACCGATACGCCATCTTTCACCACAAATTCATGGTGTTCGATGGCCGCCATGTACAGACCGGCAGTTTCAACTACAGCGCGGCGGCTGTGGACAGAAACTCAGAAAATGTCCTCTTATTGATGAATGTCCCGGAAATAGCCGGGATATACTCACAGGAGTGGCAACGGCTGTGGAATGAAAGCAAAGAGGTCAAACCGAATTACTGATTTATTAATTAATTTATTAATTTATTTCGCGTCATTCGCAAAAATCTCTGATGAACTCCGGCCAGCCGTCCGCTACGTCCGTCAGGTAGTCTTCGTAGCTCTCGAACATGGTGGAGGTAATGGCATACTCCACGTAAACGTCCTTCTCCAGATCCGGGAGGTCCTGCGAGCCGGCAAGGTAAAACGTATCGAAATGTTTGTTGCGAGAAAATATACCGCTCAAATTCACCCACTCCTTTACTTTTTACCTTAAGGATATTCAAAAAGGCGGCTCGGCAAGCCGCCTTTTTTCGTAATTTTATATCCCCGCGTAGCCCTTGTATATCTGCAGGAACGAGTCCGCTTTCAGGGACGCGCCGCCCACCAAAGCCCCGTCTATAGAGTCCATGGACAAAAGCTCCTTCGCGTTGCCCGGGTTGACGCTGCCGCCGTACAAAACGACGACCGATTTCGCGCCCATTTCGCCGAGCAATTTTTTGCTGTAAGCGCATGCCTCCTGCGCCTCGGCTGAAGTGGCGGACTTCCCCGTTCCGATCGCCCATACCGGCTCATAAGCATAAATTATCTTTTCGAGTTCGGCGGCGCTCAAAGCCGACAACGCCTTAATCTGGCGGGATACCACGTCGAAGGTCTTGTTCCCCTCGCGCTCCTCCAACGTCTCCCCGTAGCAGAAGACCGGGACAACGCCCGCGTCGAGGGCAGCCTTTACCTTCTTTGCTATGAG
>Ga0099364_10014515_pt1 | contig 10477 bp, 9 predicted proteins | sample TergutTh196P3_FD_73070 | JGI IMG/M metagenome (GOLD analysis project Ga0099364, IMG submission 73070) | Microcerotermes parvus P3 segment gut microbial communities from Pointe-Noire, Republic of the Congo - Th196 P3 | ecosystem: Host-associated > Arthropoda: Insects > Digestive system > Gut ...
TTTCTAAATCAACCTGCGTTCCGTCGTCGATTCTGCAATTCACATCCAGCCGCTCCGCTTTTTCCTCGGTATCGCCGGGAGGAAGCTCGTTGCTGCGAACCACAACGTCCACTACGCGGCGTTTGATCGTCGCCGCTATCAAGTCTATCAACACCGGTTTGCTTTCCGGCGAAGTCAGAATCAGCTTAAATATTCGGTCGTCGGACGGCGGCAGTATATCGGCGTCCATCGGCAGTAAACTCATGGTCTCGCTCCCCTCGGCAAATCCCTGTCCATCACCGCCAGTATACCGCGCTCACGCAAATAATTCCAGTAAAGGCGACCGCCCCCGGTCGCCTATACTGGAATTATGTCATATAATTGGTTTATCGGGGGTGTGGCGTCAGCGTGGGTGAAATCGTATATTATCTTCCTTGGATAATGCTGGGATACCTGCTGGGTTCGTGCCCGACGGGATTCATACTTGTGAAGGCGGCGCGCGGCGTTGACGTCAGGAGCATGGGTTCCGGCAACATCGGCGCGACTAATGTGTCTCGCGTGATGGGCAAGGGGTGGGCGGTCTTTACGGCCATTTTCGATATGTTCAAGGGCGGGGCCGCGATGCTGATTACGATGTCCCGCGGTCACAGCGAGCCCCTTTTGCTGTCTTTAGTCGGCCTTGCCGGAGTGATTGGGCACAATTACCCTGTGTGGATAGGTTTCAGGGGGGGTAAGGGGGTGGCCACATCCTTCGGCGTGATAACATTCTTCAATTTTTGGAACCCGCTCCCCGCCATTTTGGGGGGCGTCGTCTGGTTCGCCGTCCGCGAGGTTTCGCGCATGGTTTCGCTTGCCTCGATGGCGGCCCTCGGAGCGTCGGCGTTCTTCATGTTGTTTTTCGAGTTTCCCGACGCTTATATTATTTGCGGAATTTGCCTGTGCTTTTTCTCGATGTGGCGGCACAGGGAAAATATAAAAAGAATAATGGCCGGTAATGAGAACAGGGTGAAGCCTTTTTTCCGGAACGGGGGGGAAACGTAGGAAAATTCTCTTGACTTATTTTGACCTTGCCTTATAATCAAGGCGGAGGTAGTGGATTAATGTACGTAATGAAATGTGTTATTGAAGGTATATAATTATTGATGCTCTTTTTTCGACGTGTGGCCTGGGAGTTGAAATCATGAACAGCCTGACCAAATTGATAGGCGACTACATAGTGACGCTGTTCGACGATAAAGTTGAAGGAAGCGAGATTGTTTTGAGCCGTAAGGATCTGGCTCAAAAGTTCGGTTGTGTTCCCAGCCAGATAAACTATGTCTTACGCAGCAGATTTTCCCCCGAACAGGGGTTTCTTATCCAAAGTCAGCGCGGCGGGCATGGTTTCATACGAATTATGCAGCTGCGTTTCGCTGACTGCGACGAATACGCGGAGCACCTGGAAGACCTGGTAGGCAATGTAATATCGGAGCAAGACGCTCGCAGGCTTCTGGTCAGGCTGCAGGAGAGGGACGTCATCAAGCCCCGCGAACGCCTGTTGGCGGAAGTGGCGCTGAGAAATCAGGATGATAACGGGCGCACGCTGTTCGACCTTCCCCCATACAAGAGAGACTCGATGCGGGCGGAACTTCTTAAAAAGATACTGGTGAGCCTCGCAATGTTCTAAAAGGAGTTATGAAGATGATCTGCGAAAATTGCGGAAAAAATGAAGTGGAAGTTTTGATAAAACAAGTTATGAATCAAGAGGTGAGGAATCTCAATCTTTGCAGAACCTGCGCGGAAGAATTGGGCTTCATATCGGCGTTGATGCCGAGCATAACCATATCGTTTTCTCTGGCGGACGGCTCGCATAAAAAGCCTAAGGTACGCAAAATTTTGCCGAGAAAGAACGAGGTTCTCTCCGATTCACTTTGCTGCTCCGCGTGCGAAACGAAGTTTTCCGCGTTCCGGGAGGAGGGGCTTCTGGGCTGTCCCAAGTGCTACGAGGAATTCAGAGTCCCGCTCGGCGCGTATCTTCAAAAGACTCAGGGCTCCGAAAGCCACTGGATAGCGTCTGATATATTCAAAGACATCGGCCTTGCAGCCGGCAAAGAAGATTTTGAGGACGACGCGGGCAGCGCGGAGGACATAACCCGGCTGCGGCTTGAGATGTACGACGCCGTCGCGAGAGAGGACTACGAGCGGGCCGCTGAACTCCGCGACATGCTGGCTCCGCTGGTGGGGGAATCCAAGGTTAAAAATGATTGAGGATACATTTGCGGGCGGCGAGCCGGCGTGGGTCGGCCGGATCCACGCAAACTACCAGCCAGACCCCATCGTTCAATCATCCAGTGTCCGGGTGAGGCGCAATATAGAAGGATTTCCCTTCCCCGCGAGATGCGCCAAGTCACAGCTCTACGATTCGGCCGCCGAGGCGCTTCGGAGCCTGGGAAGAAGTCCCGTCTGGGACGAATGTGATTTTCGCCTGATAGACAGCCTTGACGACGTGTCGAGGCATCTTTTGCTGGAAATGAACATGATAACGCCCAAGTTAATGCAGGGCGGAGCGGGGAGATTCCTGCTGCGAGATTACTCCGGCATGACAACCTGCATGATAAACGAGGAGGACCACATCTCCATCATTTCCACATATCCCGGTTTGGACCTGAATTCGGCGCTCAAGACAGTTTCCGCTATGGAGAGTTCGCTGAATATAAAGCTCGCAAAGGACGTCGTGCTTGGGTATCTGACCGCCAGTCCGGCATACGTCGGAACGGGGACCACGGCTACCGTGGTATTGCACCTTCCCGCGCTCGGCGCCACCGACGACATTTCGAGGGTTTCCGGTTCCCTGCGGAGGGACTGGAACGGCCTTGAGCTTGAAAAGCTCCTGCCTTTCAGCAATGAATCGTGCGGCAGTTTTTACGCGCTGTCGAACAGAATAACGCTCTCGATTACGCCGGAGGAGATAACGCGAAGCATCTCACAGGCGGCCGCTACGCTCGTATCACGTGAACTCTTTTCGCGGCACAAATTGAAATTATCGGTCGGCGGCGACCTGAATGACAGATTTTGGCGGTCCTGGGGGCTGCTCAGGCACGCAAAGAAGCTGTCATACGCCGAAGCGGTGGACGCTTTTTCCTTCGTAAAGCTGGGGGCCGATATCGGCATATTGCCCCATATAGACGACAGGGAGTGGCGGCGCATGATAATAAGATGCCAGAAATATCACATGAGCCGCGTCAACGGCGCGATAATAGATCAGTCCGAGGAGCCGTTCGTGAGGGCGGCGATGTTCAGGCAGTTTATAGAGGGCCTCAGCTCTGTCGATTACAGCGCTGACTGAAAAGGAGAAAAATAATGTGGCAGTTTTTCAATGAAAAGGGAAAGAAGGTCGTGCAGCAAGCGCACAAGGAAGCTCTGCGCCTGGGTCACGACGTTATAGGCACGGAACATCTGCTGCTGGGCATTCTGGATGAGGTTGATATAGTATGCGCCTCATTGTTTGAATCCCACGGGGTTTCCCCGGACGACGTCAAGGCGCAGTTGGAAGCCCTGCTCGAAAAATCCCAGCCGAAGGATAAGGTAGTTGATCTGCCTCTCTCCCAGCGAGCGAAACGCGTGCTTGATATTTCCATGAGAGAGGCGCGCAGCATGGGCGTAAACTACGTGGGGGCCGAACACATACTTCTCGGCCTGCTAACGGAGGGAGAGGGACTGGCGAGCCAGATATTGGGACACCTCGGTTTTAACATCACGAGGCTCCGCAAGGAGATACAGAGCGTGTCCTGCGACGCCGGCGACATACAGTTCGCCTCCGTCTGTTCATCGTCATTCACCGGAAACCCGAGAAAGAACGACACTTCCAAGACTCCCACGCTAAACCAGCTTTGCACCGACCTTTCGGATATGGCCCTCAAGAGAGAGCTTGACCCCGTAATAGGCAGGGAGAAGGAGATAGCCCGGATATGCCAGATTTTGACGCGGCGGACGAAAAACAATCCGGTGCTGATAGGTAATCCCGGAGTGGGCAAGACCGCCGTCGTCGAGGGATTGGCCCGCGAGATAGCGAGCGGCGCTATCCCGGACATGCTGAAGGACAAGCGGGTCGTTCAGCTAAACGTTACGAACCTCATCGCCGGAACGAAATATCGCGGCGAATTTGAGGAAAGGATGCGCAGGATACTTAAAGAGCTGAGAGAATCCAGGAATGTGGTCCTCTTTATAGACGAAATACATACGATAATAGGGGCCGGCGGAGCGGAGGGCGCCGTGGACGCCGCGAACATACTGAAACCGAGCCTTGCCCGCGGGGACATTCAGGTCATCGGCGCGACGACGCTCGATGAGTTTCGCAAGTATATCGAGCGCGACAGCGCGCTTGAGCGCCGTTTCCAGCCGGTGATGGTCGACGAGCCGACCGAGGAGAACACCGTGCTTATACTCCGGGGACTGCGCCAGAACTATGAGGCGCATCACAAGGTCACTTACACTGACGATGCTCTGGTCTCCGCCGCCAAACTGTCCAATCAATATATTTCGGGGCGCTTCATGCCGGATAAGGCGATAGATTTGATCGATGAAGCGGCCGCGAGAGTCCGCCTGAACACAATGGAGATGCCGGATGAACTGAAGCAGATGGAACTCTCCCTGGCCTCGCTTCGCAAGGAGAAGGAGGACATGGTGATCGCCCAGGAATTTGAAAAGGCAGCCGGCCTGAGGGACGACGAACGCCGGCTTGCGGAGGATATCGAGAATTCCAGCAAGGCGTGGCGGAATGAGCGTAACTCCATCACCCCATCAGTCACCATGAACGATATTGCGAATGTCGTCGCGGAGTGGACCGGCATCCCAGTTGTCCGCATGACGGAGGAGGAGGCCGGCAGGCTTCGCAGGATGGAGGAGGAAATACACCGCCGCCTGGTCGGACAGGACGAGGCGATCGGCGTGGTCTCCCGCGCGATACGAAGGGCGCGCAGCGGCATGAAGGATTCAAAGCGCCCGGTGGGCAGCTTCCTTTTCCTTGGCCCGACCGGAGTGGGCAAGACGGAACTCGCCAGATCGCTGGCCGAGTTTTTGTTCGGCAACGAGAGCGCGCTTCTTCGCTTCGACATGAGCGAATATATGGAGAGGCACGAGGTTTCCAAGCTGATAGGCGCGCCGCCCGGATACGTCGGATATGAAAATGGCGGCAAAATGACGGACATGGTACGCAGAAAACCGTTCTCCGTGATCCTTTTCGACGAGATAGAAAAAGCTCATCCCGACCTGTTCAACCTCCTGCTGCAGATCCTGGAGGACGGGCAGATCACCGACGCCCACGGCCATAAAGTCGACTTCAAGAACAGCGTCATTATAATGACGAGCAACATCGGCGCCGAGAACATCATAAAGGGTCAATCCCTGGGCTTTGGGACGGGCAGCGACGGTTCCGGCAGGAACGCGGACTGGGAGAGGATGAAATCCGGCATTATGGACTCGGTGAAAAAGACGTTCAGGCCCGAGTTTCTCAATAGAATTGACGACATTGTAGTTTTTAGATCCCTGGATAAAGTGGAACTGATGTCCATAACCAGGGTAATGCTGAACGACGTGGTAAAACGCGCCGCGGATCAGGAGGTCGAGCTTTCCATAGACGACGAGGCTTGCCAGCTCCTTCTTGACACCGGTTTTGATCCTAAGTACGGAGCGCGCCCGCTGAGGAGAACCATACAGAGGATGGTTGAGGACAAGCTGGCTGATATGCTGCTGGAGGGAGCCCTTTCGCCCGGCGACCACGTATCGTTGGGAAGGGGCAAAAAGGCGGAGCCTGATATTAAGAACGCCGGCGAGCCCGGCGAATATGAGCTGCGTTTTGAAAAAGCGGAGACCGTCGCAAGTTAGAAGGCAATGACTTTGCTGTTCAAAAATCTCTGTGAATCCAGCGTTTCAGCGCGCCTTTGCAAGGTCCTCTCTCTGGAAGCCGCTTCGCCTGACGAGACGCGCGACTTGATATATAACGCCGCTATAGATATGGCTGCGGAGGCGGAGCGCTTTTCGATGAGCGGCGATCTGTGGGAACTGTTTTTCGCCATCGCCGTCATCCTTGACGAAAATCCCGTGTGCCGGGTTTACGAACGGAGACTGCCTCAGCACGATATTTTCAGGATGATCGCGCACGATATTTGGAAAACGCACAAGCGCGTCAAAGCCGTAAAAGAAATGATCGCTTCGGATAAAAGATTCGAACCGCTTAGGGTAATTAATAATTTTTCGCCGCGAAACGAGACGCCCCTCCTGCGGCAAAAATACTCTTACGACGACGTTTCGCTGCTTGCGTCGCGATTTGCGGCGGCAAGTTCGCATATTGAAATGGCCGCGGCTCTCGGCGCCTTCTGCGGGAAACGGGGCATTGGAAAATTCGCGCTCGACGCCGCTTTCACATGGGACTCCGCTTCAAAGTCGCTCATTCCGGTTGACGACATAGACCCGCAGACCCTTAGCTCGCTGATAGGATACGAGTCCCAGAAGGCGGAACTTCTGGCGAACACGGAGTCATTTTTACTCGGCAACCCCTCCAACAACGTTTTGCTTTTCGGCGACAGCGGCACGGGCAAATCGTCGTCGGTGAGAGCTCTGCTGAACGAGCCCGGTTTTGTCGGGCGCGGCCTGCGCATGATAGAGCTGAGAAGCGATCAGTTTGGCGATATTCCCGACATTCTGCGTTTGATAAGGGAGCGAAACTACAGGTTCATTCTGTTCATGGACGACCTCTCCTTCGAGGAATTCGAGGTCGGGTACAAACATCTCAAGGCGCTCATAGAGGGCGGGCTTGAGCGCAAACCTGACAACACGATAATATACGCCACTTCCAACAGAAGAAAAATCATCAAAGAGGTATGGAAGGACAGGGCCGCAAATTCCGACGATGTTCACGGACGCGACACCATTCAGGAGAAACAATCGCTCGCGGACCGTTTTGGCCTCGCGATATGGTACCCGTCCGTGGGTAAGGATGATTATCTGAGGGTGGTGCGGGCGATTGCGGAGGAAATTGGGCTGGCAATGGAAGATTCGGAGATTGATACGCTTGCCTTGCGCTGGGAGCTTGGACGGGCGTTTACGGGCAGGACCGCCAGGCAGTTCGTATATCATATGCTTCAGCAAAAAACGAGGGAAATATGATCACGGGCTATTCCTCCATGATCGAAAAAATATCCCGCCTGCGAGGCAGCACGATGAGCATAGCGGCGGCGCAGGATAAAGACATTCTGGAGGCCGCGTGCAAGGCGTCCGAGGTTGCCCGCGTCAAACCCATACTCTTCGGCGACGCGCGGGAGATAGACAGGCTCAAGAAGGAGATAGGCTTCACATGCGAGTGCGAAATAATAGACGAGCCTGACGAAATCGCCGCGACAAAAGCGGCGGTGAAAAGCGTCCACGACGGCGAGGCGGATGTGCTGATGAAAGGCCTCGTAAATACGAGCGATTATCTGAGGGCCGTTCTGAACAAGGAGGACGGCCTGCGTTCAGGCCATTTACTGAGCCACTTTTCCGCCTTCGAGATTCCGGGACGCGAGAGGATGCTCTTTCTCACCGACGGAGGCTTTAACATAGCTCCCGGTTTGGCCGATAAGAGGGAGATTTTAAAAAACGCCCTCGGCGCGATGCGAAAAATGGGATACGAGCGTCCAAATGTGGCGATTCTGACGGCCAACGAGCAGGTGAACGAAAAGGCGATAGCGACCGTACACGCGGAAATTATAGCGAAGGCCGCCGCAAAAGGGGAGTTCGGAGAGTGCGTCGTGGAGGGGCCGATAGCGTTCGACGTGGCAATCTCGCCTGACGCCGCGCGCCACAAACATATAGAGAGCAAAGTATCCGGTTGCGTGGACCTCTTTCTGTCCCCTACGATCGAAGTCGGCAACGTGCTGGGCAAGTGTCTTTCCATTCTGGTCGGGGCGAAAATGTCGGGCGTGGTGCTCGGCGCGTCAGCCCCGGTGGTACTCACATCCCGTTCCGAGGACGCTGAGAGCAAGCTGAACTCGATACTGCTAGCCGCCTCCTGCATATAGCGGCGCCGCGAGTAATTTCAACTATATATTTTTGGAGGGGAAACGTAAAATGAAAGGAAGCCTGAGAGAAACACTGAAAAACAGAAGGTCGCGCTATGACATCGAAAGCCGCTCGCCTGTTTCAGACGCGCGGATTGAGGAAATCATTGATTTCGCGCTGGAACATATGCCCTCCGCGTTCAACTCGCAGACCACGCGCCTTGTTCTTTTGCTGGGAGAACACCATAAAAAACTGTGGAATATCGTCATGGACACGCTTCGAGAAATGGTCCCTCCGGACAAGTTCGAGGCGACGGAAAAAAGGGTTGGCTCTTTCGTGGCCGGATACGGCACGATCCTGTTTTACGAGGATCAGAAGATTGTGAAAGACCTGCAAAGCCGTTTCCCGCTCTACGCGGATAATTTTCCGGTGTGGGCGCAGCACGCCTCCGCCATGTATCAGCTTGCGGTTTGGACGATGCTGGAGGACGAGGGGCTCGGCGCGTCGCTGCAACACTACAATCCTATCATCGACGCGAAGGTGAGGGAAGCATGGTCGCTGGACCCCGATTGGCTGCTTGTCGCGCAGATGCCTTTCGGCTCCGCGGGGGAACATCCCGACCCAAAGGAAATCCAGCCGATCGCCTCTCGCAAAAAGGTGTTCAAATAGAGTCATACGGGTATAATCAAATAACTACATATTCTTGTCAGGAGGATGACGATGAAAAAATTTAAGATTGCGGCAATATCTCTTATGCTCGCGGCGCTGCTTGCGTTCGCGGCGTGCGCCGTGGTGGAAGCACAGCCTGACGCCGGATTGCGGATAGTCATAGTGACGTCAGGTTCAAGCGTTGACGACGGCTCGTTCAATCAGGACAACTACGAGGGGATCCGCGACTTTATAGCGGACAATCCGGCCGCAAGCGTAACGGCGGTTACGTCCAGCCACATAGCGAATTCTATGAACGATGTGGAAGCCGTGGTCGCCGATTACGACGTCGTGGTGATGCCCGGATTTCAGTTCTCGGCGGTGTCGTCCGTCGCGGTGGAAAACCCGGAAAAGTTCTTTATACTGGTTGATACGGCCCCCAACCCGATCGACGATCGGGAGGAATTTGACAACATCTACTCCATGACCTTCAAAGAGCAGGAAAGCGGTTTCTTCGCGGGTATCGCGGCGGCGCTTGAAACGAAGACGGGAAAAGTCGGGTTTGTCGGAGGCATCGCGTTCCCGCCGGTCGTCAACTACCAGTTCGGCTTTGAGGCGGGCGTGATATACGCCAACAGAAACCTCGGCGCGAACGCGGAGGCCATTGCGCTTCCCGCCTACGCCGGGACCGACGTGCGGGGCATAAACGTCGGCGGCAACTATGTGCAGGACTTTGGCGACGAGGCGACTGGCAAGGTCGTGGGCGAGGCGCTCATCAACGCGGGCTGCGATATTCTTTTCGTAGCGGCCGGCGCGTCGGGCAACGGGGCGTTCACGGCGGCGAAGGAAAGCGCGGGCGTGTTAGTCATCGGCTGTGACGTCGACCAATTTAACGACGGCGTGTTCGCGGGGGGCAATATTGTGCTGACCTCCGCTCTTAAAAACATGCGAATCAACGTTACGCGCGTACTGAACGCCATCAATAACAGCACGTTCGCGGGCGGCAACTATACGCTCGGCGCGGACACGGATTCGACAGGTTACATTTCGGCCGCCGGCCGGCATCAACTGTCCGATGATACGCTCGCCTCGCTAACGGAGGCATATGCCAAAGTAAAATCCGGTGAACTCATGCCTCCGGGCAACTTTTTCGAGGGCAACATAGAATAACAATCGTAAAAAATATGGGACGAAATACGGGGCAGCGTACGCTGCCCCGTATTTGTAACGACGGATATGGAAAATATTATTGAAATTAAAAACATAACCAAACGTTTCCCCGGCATTGTCGCAAACGATAACATATCGCTTGAGGTGCGGCGGGGGGAGATTTTCGCGCTTTTAGGCGAAAACGGAGCCGGCAAAACCACGCTTATGAACCTGTTGTTCGGGCTGTACGAGCCGGACGAGGGTGAGATATACATACGCGGGGAGCGGGCGCGTATTTCTTCGCCGGCTCACGCCGCGTCGCTGTCCATTGGCATGGTTCACCAGCATTTCCGGCTGGTCGAAGATTTTACAATCGCCGAAAATATCGTCCTCGGTTTGGAACCGGAGCGTCGGTTTTTCGGCGTTTTTCCATATGTCGACATACTTTCGGCGAACGAAAAAATCAGGGATTTGTCAAAAAATTTCGGGCTCGAAGTGGAGCCGGAAACGCGAATCAACAACGCGGGCATCTCCATGCGCCAGCGTGTTGAAATACTGAAAATGCTGTACCGAGAAGCGGAAATTTTAATATTCGACGAGCCGACCGCGATGCTCGCTCCGCAGGAAATCGAATATCTGCTTGAGATTTTGAAAAATCTGCGGCATCAGGGCAAGACCATCATAATTATTA
>Ga0099364_10014516_pt1 | contig 10476 bp, 7 predicted proteins | sample TergutTh196P3_FD_73070 | JGI IMG/M metagenome (GOLD analysis project Ga0099364, IMG submission 73070) | Microcerotermes parvus P3 segment gut microbial communities from Pointe-Noire, Republic of the Congo - Th196 P3 | ecosystem: Host-associated > Arthropoda: Insects > Digestive system > Gut ...
GAGAGGGGGTTGCTCTTTATCTTGGGGTTGTCCCGCAGAGCCTTTTGGTAATCCAGATTTATCTTGTTCTTGATGGAAGCCTGTTCCAGCTTCGCCACACGGCGGTAAGGTCGGTTTTTGTGGAATCGGTAAGCTGAGTTCGCCGTCCGCTTCGCGCCACGATAGCCGCTTTCCGCAACCAGTTCAGCGTTGTGGGCGGTTTTGATGCCCACGTTGTCATGCTCATACTGGTGAACCTTGGCGTGAACCTTGGTGGCGGTCATGGAAGCGACCACGCCAACAGCCTTGACAGTCGTTGCCGTGTCTTTCGGCACATTCCATTTCGCCTCGCCGATGGGTACTTTCTCTGCCTCATGGGTCAGCTTGGAAACGGTTTTGCCTTTCTTTTCGTCAAAGACAAGCTGCTCCTTCTTCACTTTCTTGGTAGGCAGCTTACCTTGGGCTTTGTCCAGTTTCCCGGTCAGCTTGTCCGCTTTCTTCTCCAATTTGGCAACCGTTTTCTCGTTCTTGGAAAACCGTAGCTTCTTGCCGGACTTTGTGGAAGCAGAGCCGGGAGGCGCAGTAGTAGCAGAGGTATCGGTAACATCGGCAATATCATCAGCAATGTCAGCGGTGTCCGCATCAACCGCCGTGTCGGTGTCGGTAGCGGAATCGCTTGATGATGTTTTGGGTTTGGGGCTGCTGTCCGATTGCGGTCTGGCTTTGGAAGCGTTGTCCGAATGAATGTCAGCATCATCGGCTGAACCATCGTTATCGGCGGCATTATCAACGGTGTCAGTGTTTTCGATGCTGTCCTCACTGTTTTCATCTACCGCTTCGCCGTCAACACCGTCACCGTCATCATCCCTTGCGTCAACACTATCATTAGCGTTATCGGTCTGTCCGTCCGCTTCGGCATCTTGGTCTGGGGCATCGCCGTTTTCGCCTTTGGTTTCGTCTTGGTCGAATTTCAGCGATGAATCCTTTTCTTTCAGCTTGGATTGTCGCTTTGCTGCTTGATTGGCGGTCATCTTCCCAAGCGATGTTGCCACCGCCTCCAATCCGAACCGTGTCGCTGATACGGCGGCGTTCCTGTCGGGCGTTTCATCGGGCGATATAGTCCTCAATAAATCCGCTGCCCCATGTTGCAGACCTGATATATTCATGCCTGTGCCATTATTGGCAACAGAAGAATCGTTTACCGAGGGAAACGCCGCCCCTGTTTGTTCCACAGGAGCGGCGCTTGCTTGGGCTATCGTGTCAGCGTTTGAATCCTCATGGGCGAGTTTCCGCTGATTCCTCTGCCTTTTCGCAATGCCTTTATCGGCGGCATCGGAGAGCAGGGCATCACGCTCATCGTCCTCAAAACGGATTTTCCGGCTCATCATCCCACCTCGTCTAATTTCGTGGTCATAATCCTGTACAGTTCCGTGTCCTTGGGGAATTTGTCGGAGAACGGGATTATGGTGTTGCCGTGGAACAGCAATCCTTCGCCAGCCGCCGACTGCGTGACGTAGGATAGCTGATAGGGGGATATGCCAAGCTGCTTGGCTAAGATGGCTCTATCGCCGCCCGCTTGGTTGAGCATGAGGATGAAGTCCGAGTTTTCAAAGATATTCTCAATTTCCCTTGAAGATAGCAAGTCCTTCACGTTCTGCGTGATGCCTGTGGGAATCCCGCCCCATTTGCGAAAACGCTTCCATATCTCAATGGAATAGGCGGCAGTCTGTTCCTCTTTGAGCAAAAGGTGAAACTCGTCAATATAGAACCATGTCGTTTTCTTGGCGGCTCTGTTGATTGTCACCCTGTTCCACACGGCATCTTGGAGAATCAGCATACCCAGCTTTTTAAGCTGCTTGCCGAGTTCCTTTATATCGAAGCACACAAGTCGGTTTTCCATGCTCACGTTCGTCCTATGGTTGAACACGTTGAGAGAGCCAGTGACGTAGATTTCAAGGGAAGTAGCCACGTTCTGCGCCTCCGGCTCTTTCTGCTTGCGGAGAAGGTTGTACAAATCCTCCAGTATCGGCATTTTGTCGGGCTGCGGGTCTACAAGGTAATCCATATACACCAACCGCACACAGCGGTCGATGATGGTCTTTTCCGTTGGGGTAAGCCCGTCCTTGCCGCCGACAATGAGTTCGCACAGCGACAAGATGAAGTCGCTTTTCAAGGTCAGTGGGTTTTCCTCGTCCGAATAGTCGATGTTGATGTCCATTGGGTTCAGGTGATGGGGCGATGTTGGCGATAGCCTGACCGTCTGCCCCGAAAGACGCTCCACGAGCGGGAAATACTCGCCCTCCGGGTCTGCTATGATGATGTCATCATTGGTTATCAGGAAAGCGTTTACCATCTCACGCTTTGCGGAGAATGACTTGCCGCTCCCCGGCGTTCCAAGTATCAGACCGTTGGGATTTTTTAGCGTCTTGCGATTCGCCATGATGAGGTTGCTTGACAGGGCGTTCAATCCGTAATACAGAGCCTCGCCGTCCTGAAACAACTCCTGCGTGGTGAACGGCACGAAAATGGCGGTGCTTGAAGTGGTCAAACCGCGCTGTATCTCTATCTGGTTAATCCCCAAAGGCAGCGAGGACATAAGAGCCTGCTCCTGTTGGAAATCGAGCCTTTTCAGGGCGCAGTTGTACTTTTGGGCTATGCCCGAAGCGGCAAAGACAAGGTTCTCCAGTTTCCGCTTGGTCGGGGCTGTGTTCAGCACAATCACCGTGACGAGGAACATCCGCTCATTGCGGGATTGCAGTTCCTTGAGGATGTTCTTGGCTTCATCGCCGTAGGTCGCTATATCTGTTGGGATAACGTCCATATCGTACCCGGCGCGGACTGCCTTTTTCTGCTCCGCAATCTTCATGGCATCAAGGTCGGTAATCTTCCGCTTGATGGTCTTGATAGCCTCCATCTGGTCGATGGACTTGATGTGCATATTGACCGTCACGGCGTTGTCCATGTTGAGGTAGTCAGCCAAGAGCCTGTCGGTGAGTTCGGGCGCGATTATCTGGATGAAGCTAGCGGCGCCGATGGTCGTACCCATGCGGAAAGTCTTGCCGTCACGGAAATCAAATGAAGTCGGCGCGATGAAATCCTTTGTGTTCATCCCGGTTTTGGCGAGGTCTGACCAGTCAAACAGCAGCTTCTCCGTGCCGTCCGGGTGAAGCTGCCCATGCAATACGGCAAGGCGCTCCAAGCCGTTGAGGGGGAACGCTTTTACCCCCAACACCTTGAAGTTGTTGATGATGTCGGTTTCGATGCGCTCCAGCCTCGGCTTCGCCTCTTTGAGCGTGGGCGATTCGATGCCGAAGGTGATATACTTCATCTTCACCAAGCCGTTGTTCCCCTTGGCAAGCTGGTTTTTCAGCATCTCGGCGTACTCAGTGCGGATGGAGTTGAAATCGTCGTTCTGGTCGGGGATGCTGATAGCCTTTTCAAAGTCAAGCATATTGCCGTACTTGTTGATAAAGGAAAGCTGGACGCTGATGGTCGCGTCGAAATAGTTGAGGAAGTCGCAATACCCCTCGAAAATCTGCGTCTTGTCCTCGTTCTGGGCAAGCTGGTAGTTGATGTCATCGAAGGATATGGTCTTGGTGAACAGCTTGTCGTTCACACGGCAGATGCCGTCCTTGTACATCTCCCTGTATGGGATGGACTGCTGTGCCGTCTGCGGTGCTGTTTTCGTGCCGAACAGCTTTTGGAACAAGGAGGACTGGATGCCGCCCTGTTTTTGCGTCTGCGCCGTAACAGCTTTGGCGTTGCCGTTCGCCGTTTTCTTCAGCGACTTCTTGTTCGCCTGTTGCTGGCGCACATTAAGACCCAGCCGTTTTCGCTGCTGGGCGTGCTTCTTGGTCTTGTGCGTGTTCTCTGCGTTCAAAAATCTGACCCTCCTTTTCGATTACTGCGTAGAAATTCTCCGTCTTATATGGTCGCTTCGGCGGGAAGAACCATCTGCACCGCAGAATGTTGAACAGGATTCTCTCTGCCGCCTGACCGTCTTTCTCGTACATCGCCATGAAGAAAGCGGGGAGCATGAGCGCCATCATCAGCAAGACGGACGCGGAGTTGCCAAGAGCGCCCCTCGTGGCGAAGAACACGGGTACGCCGATTAAAGCCGCCGTGCCGAAGCAGACGATTTGCCTCTTGGTCATCCCAAGCATCAGTTTCGTTTTGACTTTCGTGAGGTCTTTGGGGATTTGGACATACGCCACTCTAATCACCCCCTGTCATGTGGCTAAAAATATGGGCTATCACGTCAACCGTCCAACCGTTGCCGATAGCCTTGTACCGCTGTGTGTTGCTGATGTTCACGGCTCTGCCGTTATCGTCAATGCCGAAAGCGGTGTAGTTGTCGGGCAGGGTCTGGCATCGTTCAGCCTCGATGACGGACAGCTTGCGGACGGTGTAATCGCCGTCAGGCAAGTTGATTTTATAAAGCCCTGTTTTCGCGCCCCGACCGCCGCCGTTGGCGGAAATGGTGACGGTCTTGCCGTGGACGCTGTATATCCTGTCACCTTGACCGCCTTTACCGATTTGCCCGATACGGACAGGGGCGCAGACCACGGAATCGGTCTGCACGGTGGTCAGGGCGTTCAGCTTGCCGTCATCGCGGACTTCCAGACGCTTGAAGCTGCCGTTTTCGTCCGTTCGGGTTCGCAAGGCTGCGCCCACTTCATCAGCATCCACCGCTTCGGCAACAAAAAGCCCCGTCTTTTGGCGCTTGACCATCGACAGGGCGTTCTCTTTATGGAGCGATGCGAGTATCGTCTGGGATTTGTCGGCAAGGGGTATCGGGCTTTTCGCCGTCTGCCCCTCGCCATCATCTACGCTTTCGGCAACAATCAAGCCGTGGCGGTTTCGCTTAATCAGCGAATCGGAGTTTTCCTTATAATACTGAGCGAGAAGCGTCTGCGCCTTGTCCTTGACGGTTATCGGCTCTGCCACCATGCTGCGCTGGCTTCGCTCAAGGCTGTTCCACAGCACCGCACCCCCAACGGAGGCGGTAATGCAATGGCTTTTGTCTTGGTAGGGGATGCCGCTTTCAAGGATGCTTTTCAGCAGAATCCCCCTGTCGTTCGGTTGGGCTATGCCCTCGATGTTCGTCCAGTAGAGCCGTTTGCGCTGCTGCGCCGACACGAGTGCGGAGTTGATGAGTATAGGTTCGCAACCCAACTCATCGGAAATATAGTCCTTGATGTTCTTCGGCATGGATGCCACGTTCTCATACAGGAAGTACCTTGGCTGTATCTGCCACACCGCCTCAACGAAACGCATAAACAGCTTCCAGCCCATGCCGTCCTTGTCAACTTCCCGGTTATGCTTGGCTATGCTCCAGAAGGTGCATGGAGAGCCGCCCATAACAAGGTCGTAATCTGCAAACTCCCGGAAGTCGGCATCCATCACATCGCCATGCTGGTTGATGGACGGATAGTTGTATCTGCTGACAGACCGGGCGTACTTGTCGATTTCAAATGCCTCATACGATTGGACGGCATACCCGGCGCGGTCAAGCGCGACCCGACCGCAGGATATGCCGTCAAAGAGGGAAACAACTTTCAGGGAGCGCGTCAGAAACAGCCCTCCTTGTCATACTTCAACAGGGCATGGTTTTTATACATAGAACCATCCTTTCATAATAAATTAAGCAAATTGGCTTAGTGTGCGGAGAAGATTGACTTTGCCAGACCCCCCGTTTTCAGGAGCATGAAGCAGAGCAATGTCGTATACCCTACCACCGTCCAGATAGCCGCATGGATGTTCGTTGCGTGTGCTATGCTGCCGACCAATACGGCGTATATCGCCACGCACACCATGATGAGGAATCCTTGGAAAGCCACGGCAAGCAGGGCTTTGAGGTAGTTGTTGCCTACGCTTGACCATTCGTGGTTTACCATCGTGGACAGGGGGATGGGGGCAACCGATACCGTCAGGTAGATTTCAAGCATACGCCCGATTACAACGATGAAGATGATGATGGACATAATCCACATGGCAAAGCCGATAAGCTGTATCTGCAACCAGACGCCCATCAGTTCGCCGATGCCCATTGTTTCCATAGTGGCTTCCAGAGCCGCCATCATTTCGGGGCTGCCGAGGTCTGTGCTTCCTGTGATAAGACCCGCGCTGGCGCTTATCACGGTCTGAGCCATGTCGAAAATCGCCATGACGATGTTGAACGTGTTGGTCAGGATATAAACGGCGATAAAGGTCTTGAAAATCCATTTGAAGATGTTGAAGGTGTCAAAATCCTGCAAATTGTTCTTCTCTATGATTAGCTGTATCAACTCGTAACACAGCACGAAGGTCAGTATCATCCCGGCTATGGGGAGTACGACTGTTTCAGACAGGTTTCTAACCATAGCAAAGACCCCGGCGTTCCAGCCCGCCGGGGTCTGACCAACCTGAACCGATATATCAGCCACTTGGTCGTTCACATATCCAAAGATGCTTGCGAAACTTGCCATGATTCCGTCGATGAGAAACTGCCTTATCCATTCGGTGATACCGTCGAAAAGCCATCCCATCTACTCAGATGCCTCTCTTAGCCGAAAAGCCCTGTGAGCTGGGGGACAAGCAAAAGCCCGATGAGCGCGACGCCGCCACCGGCCATTAGCTGCTTCATGCCCTGCGACTTCGCGCCGGGGTTGTCGTTGCCGTAGCCTTCGAGAAGGTTGATAACGCCCCATACGCCCAAGCCCGCACCGAGGGCGATGACCAGTGTCTGCAATACTCCGACTGCGCTGTTGAAAAATTCCATTGAAAAAAGCCTCCTTTTAATTTTGGTTTTTGTTGTGGGGTTATATAAAAACAAGGCTCAAAATGAACCCTGTGCTGGACACAAAAAAACCGCCATTCGGCAAATGGTGGTTGCGTTGCTGCCGAATGGCGGTCGTGGCTTTGCCCGATATTGTCTATGGGGCAATCCAATATTCAGTTGTTAATAAGACGGCACGAGCCGTGGTTTGTCTTTAGGCTTCGTCCGTCATGTCGATTTCCGCTACGATATAGCTGTCATCCTTCTTTAGCTTCAACCGAGCGTATAGATACTGTTCAATGTTAAAGGTGTGCTTGGGGTCGGAATCGGCGAGATAGCGGTAGTTGGGGTGCTTTTCGATGTCGTACTTCCGGGACAGGAACGGTCTTTCGCCCCTGACTTGGAGTATGCAGCGTTCCCCATCCATCACAGCGATTTCGTCCACGGACATCAGTTCCTTGCCTAACTTCTGGAAGTTCTGACCGTGGCTCTCCTGCGAACCCTTAGTGACGGAAGTGTTGTACATATCAATCGTTTCCTTGCCGAGCATCTTTGATATTTCCTCAAGCGTGGTTTTCTCCTTGCCGCCGAGGAACAGGGTGGTGTCCATGTTGCCTATAATGGTGTCCATGTTATCCTTGTAAATCGCCTTCAACTGGCTCTGCGCCTGCAAAATCACACAAGCCGATATTTCACGGCTTCGGATTGTGGCTATGAGTTTCTCAAAGTTGGGGATAAGTCCAATGTTCGCAAATTCATCGAGAAGGAAGCGGCAATGGACTGGCAGCCTTCCGTTGAAGTCGTTATCGGCACGGTCGCACAACAAGTTGAATAGCTGGCTGTACAGCAGGGCAACGATGAAGTTGAAGCTGCTGTCGGTGTCGGAAATGATGACGAACAGAGCGTTTTTCTGCTTGACCACTTCCTCATCCCCAGTATCGGGATTGATTTTCTTGTAGCCGCCGAGGTTGTCGAGTTCCAACTCGTCCTCGCTCATCAAGTCACGAACCTCTGCAATATCAAAGGGCGCAAGCCTTGCACCGCACGAAATCAATATTGATTTAGCGGTCTTGCCCGCCGCCAATTTGTATTTTTTATATTGGCGCAAGGCGAAGTGCTGTGGCGCTCGTTCCTCCAATGCCTCAAAGAGATAGTCAATGGAGTTTTTGAAGTTCTCGTTGTCCTCACGGACTTCCATTTTGTTAATCATCTCAACGAGGCTGTTCATGTTCTGCTCATGGGGCGGGGCTTCGTACCAGATATAGCCGATAAGGGCTTGGTACAGCAGCTTCTCCGCTTTCGTCCAAAATTCGTCCCCTGCTTTGCCATCGCCCTTGGTGTTTTCGATTAAAGCCGTGACCAGCTTCAAGATGTCTTTCTCGCTACGGATATAGGAGAAGGGGTTGTATCGCATCGACTTCTTGAAGTCTATGGTGTTGATGACCTTGATGCGATAGCCCCGCTTTTGGAGCAGCGTTCCCACTTCTTGGAGGATTGTGCCTTTCGGGTCGGTGCAAATAAAAGATACAGGAAAATCCTCCGATTCGCATTGCATGAGATTGGGTTTAACAAAAAAGCGAGTCTTGCCCGAGCCAGAGCCGCCGATGACAAGCACGTTCTTGTTCCTTGCGTATTTGACAGGCTTCGGGCGGCTGTTCATGGTCAGGGATTCCGTCTGCGTCAGGATGATGTTGTTTTTGGGGTTGGGGTCGATATATGGCTTGATGTCTTTTTCCGTTCCCCATCTTGCCGAACCGTACTCCACGTCTTTGCGGTACTTCTTGGCGTTCTTGCCTTTGAAGTATACCACGAGCCGGATTATGGCGGTGGCGATTACCGCAATCACCACGTCCGGCACAGGGATTTCAAAGGGGAGCGCATCGAGGGGCAGTTGCGGGATTACCGTCATCACGATGACGAAGATAATCACATAGGGCATATTCGCCAGAACCAGCTTCTTTATTTTCGCCGTGTCTATAACTCCTGCCCCCTTTGCTTGTGCTTGGTCTGGTCAAGCACTTGGTTTTTGACTTTCTCCATGAGGTCGCGCAGCATCCCCAAGAGGGAGGGCTTCTCAGCGGATTTCGCCATGTGCTTGTTCGAGTATTCCTTGAAAGCGGCGGCGATGGCATCCGTGTCACGAGCCTTGAAGAATACAAGGTGCTTCGGAGGGATGTCCGTTGCGTCCTTGACCACGGCGAAGTCAACGCCGAATTTCCGGGCGATGCCCTCAAACGACTTGATGTTCTTGTCGCTGATTTCAATGTTGGTCACGCCATGTCCCTGTTTCACAAGCTGTTTGACGGTCTGCTTGCCCTTGCCCTCGTAGTTCTCAGGCGTGGTCAGGTTATCGACCGCTTTTTTGCCGTTTTCCAGAAACAGCTTCATCGCTTTGGCGAGGCACTTGGCGGTCAGCTTGCCGCCTTTGATGATAAGGCAGACATTCTTATCATTGATTTGGTCATTGTCTACAATATGGAATCACGCCCTTTCATAATAATAGTCAGCGGAGAGTTTAAGCCCGTCTAAACAACTACGGCATCGTCAAAGGTCATCTGCCTGTGCGCCGCCATCCTCTCAGCCATCGGCACTATGCCATGCGATTTCAGCAATTCGTAGAGCCAAAACCTGCCCTTCTGCGTCCAGCAAGTGTGGATGAGGGTGGTCAGACCGTTTTTGGTGTAGGTGTTGGTGACGGTGTAGCCGTTGCCCTGATAATCCTGATACAGAAGCCACGTCCTGCCGATGCGAAACTGAACTTTGAGCCTGTACAGCAGTTTGTTGAACGCAGCGGCGCTCATGCCGTAGTCCTTGGCGATGATGGAAACCTGAACGGCATCGGGGCATTGCAGTATGATGTCGTGGTAGAGGGCTTTAGGGGCAAGCTGCTCCGCCCTGCCGAGAAGCGTTTTGTTCCTGTTGCGTTCGGCGGTGAGGATGTCCAGCAGTTCCTCACTGTACGCCCTGTCCTCACGCATACGGCGAAGCACGTCCTCTTTGATATACGCGCCGTGCTGACGAATGGAGGGGAGGATTTCATCAAAGACCCACAACTCAATGCGGTCTGCGGTGGGGAGTTTGGAACGGATGATGAGGCGGTACAAATCGCCTTCGGGGATAAAGCTGCGCTCCATTCTCTTTGCCGGGTTCTGTGGATGAGGTGTGTCACGTTTCGTTACGCACCTACAGTGGTCGATGACCGCTTTGCGGGGGTTTTTGTAGCCAAGAGCCTCCGCACACTCCGTAGCCGGAAAATAGGGCTTGCCGTCAAGCATCAACACGCCCAACTGCCCGAACTCCTGATTCTCAAAGATTTGCATTGTGTTTTGCATACGATTCCTCCTAAATTATATTGCCGCCTCTTTCAGGCGACTAATGGTTGGTTTACTTATGCTGTTTTGCGTAATCGCCAAGGCGGTGTCGGCGTAGTCCTTGCCGATGGGCGGTGGCGCGACCGTGATTCTCGTATTGGCATATCGCCTGTCGCTCAACAATTCCTTGATGATTCGGCTTGTCGCTTCCTGACCCGCCTTGTCGTTGTCGAGGCTAATGATGATACTCGTTATCTGCGGGTTTCTCTCCAAATACCCAAACACGCCGCGGATGAAACGCCACCGAGGGATAGCCTGTGTCCATCCCAGCCTGTTTTCCCAAGGTCATGGATTGAGGCGTGGGCGAGGACATCAATCGGGCTTTCAAACAGGGCGAGGACAGTATTGCCCTGTCCTGTTGGTTCTTTT
>Ga0099364_10014517_pt1 | contig 10475 bp, 8 predicted proteins | sample TergutTh196P3_FD_73070 | JGI IMG/M metagenome (GOLD analysis project Ga0099364, IMG submission 73070) | Microcerotermes parvus P3 segment gut microbial communities from Pointe-Noire, Republic of the Congo - Th196 P3 | ecosystem: Host-associated > Arthropoda: Insects > Digestive system > Gut ...
TTACAAATATATCAGGGCTGTATATGTACGCGACACCGAATTTGTGAAAACAGCCACAGGCAAACTGATGCGACAGGCAAGCATTGACACCTTCGTAGGCAGGGGTAAACGGTGACAGTACTCCCGCGTAAAAGGCAGTGCGAAACTAAACTACCTTCGGCTTTTAGCCGAAGGTAGTTTAGTTATCAACCATAACATTAAATGAATTGTTTGTAACGCTACCTTGTGTTGGTAATAGTGGGTTGTAACATATATTTGGTGATCACGGAGCAAGCACATGCGATCTTGCATCGAATAAGGGATGATGGGTATAATCAGTGAACCTTAAAAAATGACGTAGCAAAAATTATTTCTCCGTCTTTGGTAATTCCTTCCACAGTTGCCTGAAATTCGCCTTGAAGGTTGGAAGTATCAAAAGGCAAACGGATAGATATCTTTCCGTCTGTCTTTACATCCGGATTCCAAAGCAATGTATGACGAGTGTCGGGTATTCGACTGTTGCGATTTTTTTCGTTCGAATAATCGGGAGCATCAAACCGGTAAGGCAGTTGCGGTCCTTCATAGGCTAAAATTTGCGTAGAACTGTTCAAATTCAAATCCTGATGAAGCCTGCGATAAGTAAACAGTTCCACTATTCCGTCAAACGGGTATCCTCCCATTATAAACGGGCCGTAGTAAATATTTATTTGTTTAACAAAGAGAGGGTTATAATTAAAAATTGCATCATGGTCGGCAACGGGAACCCCGTCCAACAAAACAAGCGGCATCGTTCCATACTCGAGTCTGTTGCCTCTTTCGGCAAGTACTTGTAGTTTTTGTTTTCCAGCGTCACTGCGGAATCTGGCGCCGGTAATAAATTCAATGAATACCTCCCGCATAGTCGTAAAGCGTGTATATTCATCCAGCAAGTAGCTCCATGTAGGTTCCATTTTGAAATGCGGTTCCGGAACGTTTTGATTTTCGAACGAATTTCCCAAAAAATATCGAAATACCTGCAACGCTACACTTCGCGCAAGTAATTGTCCATAATAAGCCGAATCAATATGTAATGCAGACATTTGTTTCGGAGCATATCTGGTTATAAAAGACGATTGGATATCTAATCGATACTTTTCTTCTGTATTGTATACTACTGTGGCTATTTCTTTTGTTCCCGAAACGGCAGATGTAAAAAACCGAACATCTCCCCTTCCGCTCTTTTGTCCCAAGAAAAAACGAATACCATCTCCTGTATGGAAAGCAATGCCTGCAGTCAAAAATCCTTCATCAACTCCCATCTCTCCGGTTTGGTTATCAATAATTTTACCCGTTACAATGTGTCCCTCATATTCGGGAAGAAAATTGCCGGAAAACGCATTCGCTTTTTTCGTCATGTTTTTCTGAAACAATGACACATTTGACTCGGCAACGGGTATAAATTCTTTACCTGCAATAGATACGGAAAGCGTATGAATGTTTTCGGGCAAGCCGCCTAATATCAATTCCCCGCGTGTTCTGGTTGTATAGGTCGTTTTATCGGGTTGTAGCGAAATTGTACCGACACTGCTTTCAACGGCGGACGTAGAATGATGTTCCATTTCCATCGGTTCAGTTTCCGCAGGTTGATAGCCTGATTGGAAAGTATTCAAAACCGCGATATTTTTTTCAAAAAAAATATCAACGCCTTCATTTCTCATGTATTGAGTGTAAGCAATCAAACGGTAATATCCGGTCGGCAAATCTGCGGGCAGCAACATTCGCCCCGAGCCTGTTCCGTTGGTCAATTCAACTTTGATTTGTAATTGAGCAATTGTATCGTTAGCTAATTCCACATAAGCTATTTTGCTAAATGTTATCGGTATTAATTCAGCGTCAGTAGTCAAAAGTTTCAAAAGGATCGGCTCGCCGGCTAAATACAAATGCTTGTCCGTTTGCACATACACTCGCTCGCGCAATTCGGTCATTCCATTTTTCCCGAAAAGCTGCAATGCAATACTGCTCAATAATATGTAACAAAAATATCTTTTCATTCAATTTTTCATTTAATTATTATGGCCAATCATCCGGTTTTTGTGTTGTACCCCAGTAAGTACAATCCACGCAATTGACAAAAACGTAGCCATTACCGACATTTACATAACCACTTGGAATTTCACCAAAAATTAAAGTCGGTTCACATTGCGGAGCCCTTTCATATACATTGTCTGATTTTGATATATACCGGATCTTTTGGGTTGTAGATGAAATGACGATGTATCCGATAACAGGTCTGCCTGGATCGGTAATACAAGCAATGTTACCCTCTAATTCTGACGGAACAGGAGCGAATATGCTGCCCATGTTTTCGGTGTTATTTTTAATGTTTGCAAAATAATCATATGCTTGTTTACTTATAGCGTTTTGCTTCAAGGTTATTCGATACAAACCCGACAGTCTCTTGCTGGATGGAGGTATTTCAATAATTTTTTCAATTAATTGACCAAAGACCGTTATTTTGGAGGAACCGAGCAATATATCCATACTATTTGCCGAGTTCCAACAATAGTAAGGATAATAAGCCGACAAATTGTAATCTGAATTAATTTCCCAATCTTCTTTATATGACCAGCGATAATATAAAACTTCATGATCCGGCGAATGAGTTGCAACATGTATCATTACAGGTTGTCCCTGACCTCTTTTCATCCAAAAAACACTGTCTATTTCGGGCGTCTTTATTGGATATGAAAAGTCGGAAACATATTCGTAATTATCTATTTCTATTTTCAAACGGTACCTGCTGTCTAAATTAAGTTGTCCTGTTTTGATTGTGTATAGACCATTGAGGTTATATGGTTCAGACTGCCATTGCGTTCCGTCATCACATTCTACATAAACATTGGCATTGTCAACGTAAATAGGGAACCAATACTCTCTTTCCGTTAAATTCATGCTCCGGCTTAGAGTAATTGTAGATTCGTCATCGGTAATGATGCCTTCTACCACAAGAATATCCGTCATTTCTTCTATACTCGTAGTTTCATAATCGGTAAGGCAACCGCTAAGGATAAGACAATTAAGAATTACGAACCACGCAGTATTTGCCGAAGGCAATAATTGAATAATTGAATATAAACGTACAATTGAGGATGATATTAGTTTTTTCATGAAAAACATCAAATTTAATAACTTTTTTCTCATTTCAAGTTAAAGATCGTTATAAATTTACTATGCAAATATACACTTTTTTTATTTTACCATAAAATACCCTATCAGATTTTTGAAAAATTTAATTGTTTTCCACTATTGTACGACAAAAAAATGAGAGGATAATATTGCAGGGACCATTTTCTCTTATCACACTTTAATTGAATTAACCTGAAATTAACAAACTTACCAAGTTTTAATCAGAATTACACCATTTGCACCGAACGTTCCCCATTGCGTTGCATTTTTCTGCACTTCAATGATTTTTATGTCGTATATGTTTACAACCATGTCGGCTTGTGTGATAGTTCCAATCATCACCCCGTCTAATACTACCAATGGTTGATTGCTGTTGTTAACATTATAACCTCCTATGGAAGTTGGACCTCTTATGTTGGCATATACTTGGTTCCCACTGGCTTGTGTAATGTTTAGCCCTGCCACCCCTTGAAGAAGATCAACTAATGACCGGTACGAACCACTTTTTAACATCTCCTGAACATCCAATAAATCAGTCGGCTCGGTTTTGATTTTGTTAAAATTCTCACTTCGTCTCGTAAAATTCTCACTCTGTACCTGGTTGCTCACGTAGTAATAACGGCGTGCCGAACGCAACTTTACCACAATAGAATCCATCCCAACAACGGGAATAAAGGTTTCGCCAATCCTTGGCAACAAAACGGAAAGCGTGTCGTTGTCCGACATATCGGCGAAAACAAACAACCCCGAGCGGTCGGTAATGCCTGCATTAGTGTTGCTGAGTGATCTCACTACGATGTTTCTCATCGGGCGTTCTTTTTTGGCGAGTATAGTCAGAGAAATACTTCGCGTTGTGGAGTCAATATCCTGTGCATTAATAGCGACGGTCATTAAAATGGATAAGGAAATAGCAATTATGTATTTCATAATGAATGCGAAAAGGCATTAATAAATTCAAGCACACTGTCCGTTACACTCCATTCCCCAAAACCAACCACAGGCTTCTTCAGGGTAGCACATATTAAAATCCCTAACACAATGTAAAGTAAATCCATAATTTATGCAATCATCATAATAATTATGCCAGTCTATACAGTAACAATACGGGTTACGTGTTGAAGGCTGTTCTTTTTGTGTCTCTATTGAGACTTGCAAAAGATTATTTTTTTTATAAACTTCGTTTGGAGTACCAGAAATCGCATATATGATTTCTTTACTCCAACCCAATTCTTCTTCTGCGTACTCATGCCATTTATAAGCAGCTAAATAAAATTGATCTTTTACAACATCGTCTTTGACTCCAAAAAAATCACTGTTTTTTATGACTAGCAACAGAGACTCAATGTGTTCTCTTTCTTTTTCTGTCCAGTCAAACTGAAGAATGTTCTCGATTTTGTTAAGCCAAACACTCTGTTTTTGTTCAATACTGAAAGCAGAATACACTGCCCTTTGAGTAGCAACATCGTTAAATTCAAGGAACTCGACAGTAGTCATTTCTTGAATTTCATCCAGATTACTTTTTACCCACCTATCGATCTCTTTGTTACAACTGTAGGTAATACCATCATCTTGTGAACAGGAAGTCATTACAACAACTAACATAACTCCTGCTAAAACAACCAATTTTATTTTCATAACTAAAAGTATTAAGTTAAACATTAAATTTAAAAAAACAGAACATCTATTTTCTGCAAAGGAAACAAAAAATTATAAACAAACAATTGGCAATATGGAGTTTTTTAAATTTATTTAACTTAAAAATAGTTAAATTATTGATAGAATTTATATGAATAAGCGACTCTTATAGTTTTAAGGACTGATAATGAATGAAATAAAGCATAATTAATACTACACTAATATTCTAATATCTTTTTGTTATACAAAATTATTTTATAATTTTGTATAAATTAATAATTTCCCAAATGAAAAAAAATATCATTTTTGTTTGTTCAAGTTTTGTAATTTTACTTTTGAGCATCGGAACATTAAAGCTGAAGAATACATTTCAAAATTTTGGCACAGTTCAATATATTGATACAACTCTATACATTACAAATGTGGCGTTGGATTCTTTGAACATTAAAGATATGCCTGTTCTGCAATTTGCGGAACCCAAATATGATTTTGGGATAATAAAAAAGAATACCCAAATCACTGTCCGTTTCGAATTTATGAATGAAGGCGATGCACCTCTTGTTATTTACAAGGTGGATGTATCATGCGGATGTATGTCTGCCGAATATCCGAAACAACCGATTAAACCAAATGAAAAAGGAACTATTAGTGTAAAGATAGATACTCAGAGATTTTTAGGATCTTTTAATAAAAATCTTTTTGTGAAAAGTAACGCGACAGAAGATGTAATTCTTTTAAGAATTGTCGGTCAAATCAAGTGAATTTTTAACGTCTTTTTCTGTGTAAAATTCCGCGCTTTCAGGAGAGAAGACTTTAGTGTGATTTATAACACTGCATCAAATAGGCTGTTTATGCAAAAATTATCGTAAAACGAGTCTAGTACATCATTGAAATATAACCAGCCAATTTCATATTTCTTAAAATTTTATGTTATATGATGCGTATGGAATAGGAACCCCAAAGATAGACAGTTGGTACCCTTTAATAAGTCCGTCTTTCTGAACATAATAAACAGAATTAGCATTTTTGCGCCCTGTCAGGTTATATACGCCTATGTTGAAATAACCGTGTGTCAATTTGGTAAGACGATGCCCCGCTTCGATATTGAACGATACATCCATGCGAAAAAAATCGGGAATCCGGTGTTTGTTTCTTTCCGAATAATACACATATTGACGTCCTTCATACCAATATTTCGACACCGGTAATGTAATGGGTCTTCCCGTGCTGTAATCGCAATTCAACGAAAAACTGTAACGATGCGTCAGCCTATAGTTTCCTACAAACTTCACTTCATGCGGTTTGTCGAAATCTGCCGGATACCAGTTGCTTGTATTTGTCGAAGAGGAGAGCTCCTCATGCCGTTGCAGCATGGTGCGAGAATAGGTGTAGCTTATCCATCCGTTCAGTCTTCCCTGCGTCCTTCTGACCATCAGTTCCACTCCGTATGCTCTTCCTTTTACACCAGCCACTTCCGTTTCAATGTGCGGATTCATCAACAACTCGGCGCCTCCGCGATAATCCAAGTAGTCGCTCATCGTTTTGTAATAAGCCTCAAGAGATGTTTCTATTGTGCTGTTTGCAAAATTCCGAAACAGACCTGCCACATATTGCACTCCGGATTGTGGACGGATGTTTACATCGCTCAATTTCCACGTATCGGTGGGCGACATGGCTGTGGAATTAGAAACTTTGTGAATGTATTGCCGCATAGTATTTACTCCCCCTTTCACTGATGTATTTTCGTTGATGATATATCGCGCCGAAAGACGAAACTCCGGTGCATGATAAGTTTTCAACACGCCGCGCCCTGCTGTGTCGGTTCTCAAAACCGTTGCCATTGACGGAAGATGATTCGGCAAATAGACGTTATAAACACGCTGTCCAAACACGTTGAACATCGAATATCTTATTCCGGCGCTGACCATCCATTCCGGCGAAATTTCCCACTGATCGGAAATATACACGGCAGATTCCAGCGATTTTTCGGTTTGAAGTCTTTTTTTCTGTATCAATGATTGAGTGTGTGCAGGCAGGTAATTTCCCGGACTCAACCGGTACAATATGGTATTGAATCCGGCGTTCAATGTGTGGTTGTTGTCCATATAATACGAAAACTCTGCCTTTCCGAATATTTGATTAATCGAAAAATCAAGAGCATAAGAATTAAATATGTTGCTCGTATCTTGGGTTTGGTAACTGTAATGATCATGTCCAACGACAAACGTACTTGATAATTTAGGGTTAAAATAATGCCGCCATTTTGCCGAGAAGTTAGCATTCTGATAAGCATATTGATCCATGTTGGAAAAACTAAACCTGTCATTGCTGTAATAGCCGGTCAAATAGACAGTGTTGTTTTCGTTGATTCTGTAATTTGCCGACCCGTTCAAATCGTAAAAACCGGCGGTACCGTTGCTGTAGCCGCTTTTTTCGGGAATCATACTCATTAACCAATCTGAATATGTAGTACGTCCGCCAACAATAAATGAACCTTCCCCATCGAAAAGTGGGGCTTCCAAAGTAAGACGGCTCGTCAGTAATCCCAAGCTGGCGACACCATTAAATTCTTTCTTATTTCCATCTTTTGAGCTGATGTCTAAAACGGAAGATAACCTGCCGCCATATTTGGTAGGTATGCTGCTTTTGTACAGTTCCATGTTATCTACAATATCCGGATTGAATGTAGAAAACAAACCGAACAGGTGCATTGGCGCATAAATGGTTCCATCGTTGTACAAAATCAGATTCTGGTCGGTGGCGCCGCCTCTGACATTGTATCCGCTTGACACTTCGCCTACTGATTTTACGCCCGGAAGCGCCATAACAATCCTAAGGACATCGGTTTCGCCCATAACGGTAGGTACATTTTTGATGTTTACCATTTGAAGACGTTCCATTCCTATATTTACCGACCGTATGTTGCTTACTCTATTAGCCACAACCGTTACTTCGGAAAGAGAAATAACCTGTCCTGCCAGCTCTATATCCAATTTCCCATCGGAATAAAGCATCACTTGCCGTTTAGTCTCCTTGATGCCCATGCCGCGTATAATCAATTCGTGTTGCCCCGGAGGTAACCGTATGGAGTAGAAGCCAAAAGCATCGGTGATAGTTCCTATGAGCGGATCTTCGAGCAAAAGTGTAACGCCTTGCATTGACTCTCCGTTTTCAATATTGGTAATTATGCCTGTCATGAGCACATTCGTTGGTGACGGCGTGTTTGGATTGCCTACTGTATAAATCAGCGATTCGGAAGTAGCCTTTGTATCCCGCTCAAATATGGGCAAAACGCTTTCCGTCCTTGTCGGAGTCCTTCTGTAAAAACTTTCAGGCAATGTTGTAATCAAAGTCCTGTTAATAATGTAAACATCGTTTTGAAAAACAGACAATTGTAAATCCGTATTTTGCAACTCTTTCCTAATGAGAGCCAACGGTTCCGCATTTGTCTCATCAACGGAAACAATCAAAGAATCTGAAACTTCGGGAGCGCAATAGATGAGGTAATTGGTTTGATTTTCGATGGATTCGAACAATTCGCTCATCGGTCTACTGTCTAACCGAACGGTTACCCGCTGCTGCGCGAACCCCGAAAGACTTAAAAACATCAAAACCAATGATATGTATAAAAATTTCCTCATCACAATCCTGATAATTTTTCGTATTCTCTGACTGTCTGTCTGATAAGTTCTTCCGCATCATGTCGGAATTGCCAATGATTGCTTGAAATAAATCGTTTCAGTTCTTTCTTGTATAATTGTAGGACTTTCAACAATCCTCTTTTAGTCCGTATGGCATGATAAATACCATCCTTATACAGATAAAATTCAGTTAACAACCCATAATATTCTTCAAATGTATTTCGGTCTATAATAATCTTAGCGGTTTGTTTTTCCAAAACCTTACACTTCCCTGAATGTAACAGGCTATAGTATCCTGTGGAAGGGCTATTAGGCAAACTGTCGCGGCGGAAATAAATGATGTGTCGTCCATGCAGTTCCGCAAAATCGACATTTTCGGGAATTAAAACAACGCTATGAAAATCAGGAGAGATGATGATCAGTTCATCCCGGCTCAAATCCAGCCTGAGCAACGCCTCCGGGTAAATTACTCCAAGGTATGACAAGCGTGCTTTCGTATATTGCGCGTCTATCAAGTAAGGATGATTTGCTGTACGCGGATGTTCCTCCTGAGCCTTACCGTAGTAAAGCGCCGATTGACTGCCGGCAATCCGCAAATACTCAATTGTAGCATCGTCTATCAATTGCCGGCGATCAACACTTTGCGCTAACAGACACCCATTCCAAAAAATGAGGCTCAACAACAGGTAACAGGCTCTTTTCATTATCTTCACATTTTTATGTGATGTTTTCGGCATTGCTAAACTCGTATAGTTTTCAACAAAAACTGACAGGTTTATTGGGTTTTAATCAGAATTATGCCATTTGCACCAAACGCCCCCCATTGCGTTGCGTTTTTCTGCACTTCAATGGTTTTAATGTCGTATATATTTACCCTGCTGTCGGCAACACTGAGCGTTCCTATCATTACCCCGTCTAACACGACTATTGGTTGATTGTTATCCTTAATAACTAAGGAAGTTGGACCTCTCATGTTGGCGTCTGTTATTTCACCATTCATGCCTAATGTAATGTTTAGCCCTGCCACTCCTTGGAGAAGGTCAGCCAATGACCGGTACGAGTGCCTGCTCAACATCTCTTGAACGTCCAATAAATCAGTCGGCTCGGTTTTGATTTTGTTAAAATTATCACTCCGTCTATTAAAAATCTCACTTTGTCCAGCGTTGCTCACATAGTAATAACGGCGTGCCGAACGCAACTTTACCACAATAGAATCCATCCCAACAACGGGAATAAAGGTTTCGCCAATCCTTGGCAACAAAACGGAAAGCGTGTCATTGTCGGACATATCAGAGAAAACAAACAATCCCGAGCGGTCGGTAATGCCTGCATTAGCGGTGCTTAGGGATCTCACAATAATGTTACTCATTGGACGTCCCTTTTTGGCGAGTATGATCAGAGAAATGTCCCGCTTTGATGAATCCATATCCTGCCCCTTTACAACAGCGACAGTCAATAAAATGGATAAGAAAAAAATAATTAAATGTTTCATAATAAATGTGTTTTAATGTAAAAAATTATCAATTGTCTATAAAAAATCTATCATATTTACTCACTTAATCTAAATTAACACTTTGCGCTTAAAGATAAAATATAAAAGTACAACATTCGTTTTTATATAAAAAGACTTTTTCAGTAAAAAAAATAAAAATTACAACCTGAAATAGGTGTTGAAACAATAAAATTGGTTTTTGACACCATATCAGTTGCGATGGAATGAAATAATTAAATATAAACCAATTATATTGCTGCTTCCGCTTTTGCCGTTGTTGTAGAGACGTTGCGCGCAACGTCTTTACGATGGTTTGTGTTGTTTTTTGTTTCATAATTAAAATATTTTGGGTTAGTATTTTTTAGTAAATTGAAAGTTGAAAGTTAGCCCGCACGTGACACGCCGGCAACCGATACGATGTTATTCCGAGAAGACGTAACTATCTGAAAATCACGCAGTTGTGTGGGGGGGGGGGGGGAAAAATTTTAAAAAAAAGGGGGTTGGAGGGAAATTAAAAAATCCCGCAAGATGGGGAGCCGGAAAAAATTTTTTTTTGGTTGCAC
>Ga0099364_10014518_pt1 | contig 10475 bp, 9 predicted proteins | sample TergutTh196P3_FD_73070 | JGI IMG/M metagenome (GOLD analysis project Ga0099364, IMG submission 73070) | Microcerotermes parvus P3 segment gut microbial communities from Pointe-Noire, Republic of the Congo - Th196 P3 | ecosystem: Host-associated > Arthropoda: Insects > Digestive system > Gut ...
GCTATATAACCAAATAGTTAATACATCATCATTAATTATCTAAGGAAATATAGGTAAATTCACACAGTCTGAAACAATTTCTGCTTGTAGTTTGAGACGACTGAGTGTCCAAAGTCTGAAGAGTGGCTTTACCATAGCAAGACTTATTAAGCAACATACAGTCATATCAACTGACCATATGACTCCAGAAATTAAGCTTCACTTAATTACTCCATTATGTGGTCTGTGGAGAGCAAATGCAGATAACGTCCCTTTCAACGATCCTTTCTGGGCTTTCTATTGGCCAGGAGGACAAGCTATTGCCAGGTAATTCAGTAAGACACACACATCCATGCATTGCAACAGTTGTAGCAAAACAAATATGAGAAATGCATACAAAATGTAGTACACAGCCTGAATTGAAGATGTCATTCATTCATTCATGAGAAGATACATAGGCATGAGATGAAACAATAATATTAAATTTATCTTAAGTAACTCATATTTGAGGTTGAGGACTTGATTCATCTGATTGAGGATAGGGACCACTGACATAATTTTGTGTACACAATAATGAACCTTCAGATTCCATAGAAGCCAGGAAACCTTGAGTAGCTAAGTGACTATTATCCATTCAATTCATGGAGTTAATGTTAACAGAACAATTGACAATGCTTTACCATCCCCCTGTGAAGGGGATGAATGTCCTTAAGATGGCTGCAGCTGTATCTGTTTTTTTTTTATGAGATAGTTTTTTCCACTTCATTGTATTTATTTTAAAGTTTGAAGTATGCAAGGTTGCAGTGAGGAATTGTGATAAAGTGGCTGTTTTGTGAAATTGGTAAGAAGTTGGTGTTGCTGCAGAGACAGTATTTTTTCTCTTGGCCACCACATCCGTATTAGCTTTTCTAGTCCACACAACCTTCTATCCAGTCTGTACTAATGACCTTTCAGGTTGAAAGTGTCCATAGCCACTTAACCTTAATGTGATGTTATTGGTTGCAGTTGATGCACCAGTCTTGCAAAACACATAGTTTTTCCCTGTTGCCTAGAATTTGGTTACATTACTCACGGTCTGCACATTGAATACTGTTCACACAAACTTGGAATATTTTTGCTTTTCTCGGGTTGTTTCGTTGTTATCGCTTGGGTGCATTAAATACATCATGCTTAGTGAGACTGGTGTGACATTCCTGGCTGTTTCATTTGACCTTTTTCTTTTGCTCTGGCCATTTTTATTTTATATTACACAATCAGGTATCCCTGGGGATTATCTGTTACAATAATCTTCTCCATCTATATACATAATCATAAATTGAGACCTACAGGATGGATTTTCACAGAATTTAATATTTTAAATTTTCATGAAAACCTGCACAGCCACTTCAGTTTTCATGTAGAGCAGGAAGTTATGATGACCAGTCTACACGAAGACATACCTGCATTTCTAGATTTTTTACTGTTTCCATCCCTGCCCCACACGTACAATTCCTCACATGCTTAATTGCATTGCTAGGATATGGAGAAAATGTCTGGGGTAACAGAGGTATAGAGGAGTGAACACACTGTCATTGTTCAACATTTCCTAACTTGTTTGTTCTGTAGTGTCTTTGTAATTTTAAGAGATGATAATTGGAGCCAGGCAACGTTAATCCAGTACCTGGTTGCAGGTATATACTAGATAATCCGCAACTTATATCGGGTCGACGTGTGTTGGATGTAGGAAGTGGAAGTGGAGCATGTGCAATTGCAGCAGTGAAGGGCGGTGCTCTGAGTGTGACAGCAAATGATATAGATCCAGGTATCCTGTAACCCAAATAACTTTGTGAATGCCATTTCATTAACTTTTAATTTCCTTTCACTTATGTGACTGAAGGCCACATTGTATGAATAGTATTCCCAGTATCTACTTTTCCTAAGCCAATGATACACACACAGATTTTACTTAGGTAATCAATGCTAATCTTGCAAAAAATATAGTAATATGTGAGTGAAAAATATCTTGTGAAATATTGTCTCTGTCCTTTGTGCAAAGAAATCTGATTTCACAGCTGCAGACTGCAGCTAAAAAATACTAACTTTGTACAGTACTGTGTGTTTTTGTTGTACAGAGCCTAAGAACAAGGATTAAAATATAATGTGGCAGTATTGTTTCTGTGTCACTGCATCACAAGTGGGTGCACACTGTATCCCTGGTACTTAGTTAAACAAGTACACTGCTTGATGAGTATTCCTATAAAATGTCTCTAATACACTGTTTTTCAGTACAGTTTAGTTTAAATGGAATATACGCTGGAAATTTTACACTGTGAGATCTGTAGGTATACACTTCCTTTAACTGGCAACATTAAATTCCCATTGTTACATGACAGCATTATTCAGTTCTAGAAGACACTGATGTGGACTGCCATGTCAGAACCTTTCTGATAAAGAACTTAATAGTATCATTCTGATGCAATGAGAAATGATTGAAGTTATGCTGCGTTAAACATATTAATTGTTTTGATATATGGAACATAATTTGTGAATTAGATGAAGAGACAAAAGCAGATTATAAACAATTTAAGCAATTATTAAGTATTAACAAACACATCAGAAGTGATAAACCTGAAATCACGGCCATAAACTGTACCTTGCAGAAAAACATTACAAGATATAGCTGTCGAATGATCATAGGTGAGACCTAGGTCTACATGGAGATGCCATATGAGGACAGCTGTACACAACAAAATGGGCAAAAATGGACATAAATACAAGAGGAGTATTTATGTTGGAATAAAGATGGGTTCTTCCATGGTTTATTGTATTATGCACTATCAACTTTGTTGTTTACACAACATTAATTTGGAAGGATAAATGTGAGAGGCAGAATTCTGAAGGATGTTGAAAGAAACACTTTTGGCCTGTTTTATCTCTGTGAAGATGAATGTTCATATAAATTACATATGTGTAAAAATTCAATTCCTGCTTCATAGAGAACAGTCTGTCTACATCATACAGACAACTTGCTTTATTCCATCTAGGGAAATACATTACTTTATTGTGAGAATCATAACTACACTGAAATTGTACTGTTTCATAATGTTACAACAGGTAGTACAGATATTACAGAGCTTTAAACAGTTATGGTACTGTTAGGTGGCGTTTGAGTGTAGTGACTGAAAAAAAATACAGACATCCTCATTCAGGGCTCAGACCAAAACAACATATCTCTGTGCAAAGCAGGAGAGCTAATCTACCTCTACGTTAAATCAGAGCACAAGTATAGAAGGTTTTAGTGCTGTCACAGGACAAACCACCTGGTCAGATATTTCAGTGGATGATGATACGTCTGTCACATGAAGAAAGACCAGATTTAATTGCTTAATTTTCCTTGCAGTTGCTGCCACTGCAATTAAGATGAATGCTGCGTTGAATGATGTGAACATTGATGTGTGTACCGAGAATCTTGTTGGGAAGTGCTGTGAAAAATGGAACTGCTTTCTGCTAGGAGATATGGTATATGATGCTGAATTCACTGGACAGTTATTGAAGTGGTTGAATGTCATCAGATGTCAAGGAAAACTTATTCTGTTAGGGGATCCAGGGAGACAGGCACTAAGAGACATCAAGGACAATTGTCTCATCGAAATAGCCAGGTATAGGCTGCCACAAAATGCATGCCTAGAGAACAGAGGTTTTACAGATGCCTCTGTCTGGAGGTTTGTGTAATATTCTACATAAAATACCTATGGTGTGTTTTGAATGGTCATATATACACCAGCTATTTTATATTTTAGATTTTGTTTGGAATTATGATTTTATTTTTAGAACCAAAAGAATTTTGTGGATAAAATGTTTGGGAAGCACTCTCAGCACATTTAATTTTTGATACATTAATACTGTGGCACTGTACATCATATAGTGTAATGCACAGTGTGATCCTCAAAATGCTGAACATTGATTATAGCTGACAGCCAATTATGGCTGCTTTTATGCATCTCCTATTTAAATTATGGTCTGCTGCAGATCACACCCAGCATTTAGTTCTAGTGCCATAGCATTTAGGTTGCTTACAACTACTAATACTCTCATGTCAGGTCTGCTATGAAGTATTAATAGCAATTTCAGAGAACAACAACTGGCATGACCTAGATCTGCCATCATGAAAGTACTTAATTGAGCAGTGTTCATTGGATAAAAATGATGCATGGTAATTTGGAGGTTGAATGAGGCACTGTATTCCTTTAATCTGAACACAGAGACAGAACCTACCTCCAGAATTTCTTGCCTTTTTAAACCAAACACTAATCAGCATCCAGCTGAACACTGTCACAAATGTCTAGAATTCTGCATAAAATGACTGTACTACATTGTAATTTGGTACAGATATTTGTCCAAACGAGTTCTTGCGAGTATTTTTAAACATGATGTTCATTTATTTCATTACGGTGGACAGAAACCCATTCCTCCAACATTGATCACACTACAAACATACTGCATAGAGTCAGAAACTACTTTTCCTTTTTCTTAATTACCATATTAAAATTTGTTTGCAGTAACAGTTGCAAGTTCTAAATACAAATGAGATCCTTTGTACTATGAACTGTTATGTGAAGACTAAGTTCAGTTTCAGTATATTCATGTAAATAATAGGGAAAAGTTATATATGAGTATACTGATTTGGACTACATTAATTGATATTAAATTTAATGAGATTGTTGGTCATTGTTTTCCCATTCCAAGTAGACCCCTTTCTAGTTTATGTAACAGGTCCAACATTTCTGATACTGCTGGAACTGACTTCTTCCAATAGTGTGTACAGTGTTGAATGGTTGTTCCTGAATGTCAGGGACAACCTGGATGATGCCGTCATAGCTGTGATTTCATTCTGGAGAACAAGAAGAAACCAGAAGTGCACAAATTAGGTGACTCAGGTGGGTGGAGGGTGACAGCAATGTTTTTAGCAGCTAAAAATGCTGCACTGGCAAAGTAGTGTGTACCAGTGTACTTTTAACTTGAATCAACCAGTCTTGGTTCTTCCACCGTTCCATTTTCAGAAGACTCGCTTCCTAAGACATCACTAATGCTCCTGGTTGTAATGCTGGGTAACCGTTTGGCCTGGGAGAACAAACTGCTGACTAAAAACAAAATTGCAGTCAAAGAGATCACCAACATGCTCTTGACGTTTGGTTTGATTTGTCTCCCTTTCTTCAGATATGGAGAGGACTGAGAAAGACACAGCGCAGCATGGGTGTGTGATAGTGTTATCGTAGTTTTCATTTCCTTGTGGAAGTTAAGGTAAAGTTAAAATGTATACGATTTCCGCACTCCATGCACCTGTCTTCCCTTCTCTTTGCCAAAACAGGCGTCTCAACCAATCAGCACGGCCAAGCATTACGCAACACCGCATCTTATGCACAGATCATTTATCTAGTAATGCAGTATACCACGGATTGATGTGCTTACCACATCACAGATGACCCTATATCAAATTTACAGCTTGTACTTCCGAAATCTGTAGATACTCCAATAAGTACAACTTCCAAATGGGGTCACATAACGTAACACTCCTTTTTGCATAAAATAATAATAATAATATATTTCATTTAACGTTCCATAAATCCACAATAAAAACAATAAGTAGGATATAGAACATGTCAAGAGTAGTACATTATGTAAAATTATATAAATGTATGGAAACAAATTGATTCCAAGTCAAACACATGAAAGATGTTTAATACTAACAGGACAAACCACTGTGTAACAAGAAAAGCATAGGAGCATATGGCTATAGTTACAGAGGAAAAACGGCAACTCAGAAAACTTTTGTTTACTATTTTATTTTTTTCATTTAGTGCATCAGAACTGAATATTCGTGGTCAAGAGAAAACTGAAAATCACTACCCAATACAATCCACACAAACACAACACATGTACTCTGTACATTCACAGTTTATTTACTACATATTTTGGTCATATTGATCATGTACAAATGAAACACAGTAGAAAATAAAAGACGAACGTATAGGGTATGTGTTGTGTGGAATGTATTTGCTAGTGACTAACCAGCACGAGATGATGTTACCTAAAAACTGAAAGTATCGACATTCTATGTGTGCGGTGTGATTCACAGACATTTTGGAGCGACTAGACTACGGCAATAGGTTCCTCAAACATGCAGAGTTGCTCACGCAGCTATCTTCCATGCCTAAGGGAGAGTTAATTGCAGTAACATTTGGATCTTGGACTCTAATTAGCTCATATTCTGCTTGCATGCCTTGATTCTGTATAATGGACACATCCAGACCCCATGAATTTGCATTACATAATGTTGTCATGTATCCATAGTCTACCTGTTGCTGTTCTATTATTTCATTTGAAAATTACATTGTGTCCACACATGACTTGGTCTCAGCCACACCTTTGGACTTCTGGTGTGTCAGTATTTTTGGTGTTGCTGTAACAAAAATAATAAAAATACACTGCATTAATTTGTTTTGCCCCATTTACTTATTTAAAGTTTTAAAAGTTTGCCAGAACATTCTGTGCGTTAAAACGCTAAAATTAAGACTATAGATTAGAGTTTAAGACCACCTGGTGCAATGCATGAGTTGTATGAGTGTGTGCTACTTTAAAATATTACTTCATACTGGGGCTTCTGAAGGAATTCTAGCATAACATATACGTATCTTGTTTCACAGATTCATCAAATTTGCCTCATGGCTCTGATTATATAAAACTGTCAATATCAATACAATACAGCATAGTTTATCGTCATAAGCGGGTTCCGTTGCACACATGAATTCTTGAAATACTTGTCATATTGTTCATAGGTAACAGCAGATTCTCTCCAGATGTTTGGGCAGCTCGTTGAATATTGTTATAAAGAATAAAAGTGTACAACTTCAGTACAAATTATGTCCCAGTTGCATCGTGATGATGCTGAGTACTGTGCCACGGTATTTTTGGCAGGTTGGTCAGTGAGTGGCATCGGTATCTGACATGCTCCCATGTCTCTAGTTTGAAGCATGTGCATGTACACACACATACATAAAAAAAATGTAAAGCAATCCTGTTACAGGCCTGGAGTGGCCCAGAGGGTTCTAGAAAGTTAAGGTTCCCAGATTTCATGACAACGGCACAGGATGTTGGTAAGGTTATCAGCCTTACGCACTGGCCGCCTTTACCCCCAGAAATTCACCTGGTACTCATTTCTGTCAGAGGCTGAGTCAACCCCAGGGCCAGAGTGCGACTGGAAGGATTATGTCACTGAAAAATTCTAATGACATCATCGGGAATCGAACCCATGACCTGCCGGTTTGTAGCGTAGTGCCTTAACCACTACATCACCGCGCGCCCCGCACACATACATACAGTAACAAATTTTGCATTGTAAAATGAGCAGCTCATAATTGCAGGAAAATGTGTGAACTTAGGGGCACCAGCACCATGGGCATTTTGGCATTTAATACTTTTTTAAATCAAACAATAAATTATAAAAACGAAACTAAATTTTGTGCAGTTTCAACAGTTTTAGTCGAAGTATTAATTTAATTAAATGACAACTATGTTGCTATCCTGTAGAGCACTGACCATTATATTTCCTTTACTGCATACACTAACAGGCGATTTTTAAACAAACCAGTACCTTCAGAATATCATGACAAGTTCCCAGGCACAGAATACCATACCCAATAATAATAATAATACTCTGGGAGCCCTCTGCACTATTCTTATAGTTCTAATGTAAATACACAACGAAGAAGAGCTTAAACCTTAAAGTCTTTATCATATTAAAGGTGCTACACCAGTACCATATTGTTGTAATGTATTATTTTAATATGTAAGAGATTATTTAAAATTTAATAGTTTCAGGCACCAAGCTATATAAATATCTCTAAGATTGAGCTGTCACCCTTTTCATCATAATGTGTTATATACTAGTACTTATTCCTCATAAATTTTATGGCTGTGCCTGATGATGGCTTGGTGACTAAGCTGCAACATGTAGCACCTTAGGACTATAAAATAATCAGAAATTACAGTCACAATTGGCAGTCCATTTCTTCATTTGTCTATGTCTTTTGTAGTTGGAGATTTAAGGTTCAGCAGCTTGTACTTTTCCAAAACAGAATATTCATTCATGTCATGGTTTTCTGACCTATTATGCCATGCTGTGTCCTAACCTAAAGACAGTAGGTATCTTCTGTCATGTAAACCTCAAATGCTACACAAGTACACACAACATACTTGTTCTCAGTGTCCTTCAATTCTTACACAAATGATGGGACAGTAAGGTGTATTCCTAATAATTATCAATATGTGACTTGTGGTCACTGAAAATATTTTGAAACAATAATGCACACAGCTTCTTACATACAACACTTGAAGCATGATTCTGGGGTATGAAATAAAGTAACTAGTAACATTCTCCAATATTTAATGACCATCCTCAATAAATTACTTGAAACAATATATCACTTTTAACAATATTGTGCTAATGTGGATTAAGTACCACCATACACCATATGCAAATATCTAACCATGCCACTGCAATGATTACAAGAAATATGGACATCAGTTCAGAGCTATGGAAGGGATATGAGCAATACAGAAGATTTTGTACACTGTATTTTGTGTATGTCAGAAAGTATTAAAAACCAAGGCATAGCCATAGGTTTCTGCAATCTCATGATAGTTGTTTTATGTTAATTTAGAAAAAAAGGCATTAACAGAATTTTACAAATGCTTCATCACTTTGATGCACTGCACGTTACACTTACATGTATGACTTCATATGCTACCACTTTACTAAAATATGTCGTGACTATATTTTAAAACCACCATTCTTCAGGCTATACTAGCAATTATAAAGGAGAAAAGGTCAAAATACAGTTCTTCTGTCTAAAACTATCTTTGGTCAATTAAAATATCAGTAAAACATAAAGCTCAAATTCAGATGCTCACTTCTGTCACCCAAACACAGCACTTACAATCATACTTACAGCAACAAGATTACAATGAAACAGAGGTTATGAAATGAAATGCAGTTACTGTAAATACAAGTTAAAAAAATACACTGTTGAAACATCACAATAATCATTTGTATTTTTGGTTTGACAGTTGGCAGGACAATTTGTTATGGAACGGCTCATCACAAATAACATCTTTTTCTTGGGAAGAAATTCCATGCTGACCTTAAGTACACGTTGCCATAGTAGTAAAAGCACAGTGCTTGCAAACATGCCACAGGATTGAGGAATATCAGCAACAACCAAGCATGTAAAAATACACAGACATAATTGAAATACCACCTTTCAGTCACATATTACTACCATTTCAGTAAAATACCTGTACTCATTCAATGTAAGAATGCATCCTTCCATTAACGGACCACTTTCCCTTCTGACACCAAATGCCATTTCTCAATATGCATTTCAAACAATGCAGACTGATGTAAAAACAATGACAATATTAATCAGGTGAATCGAAAGGATGATAATTATATTAAACATCTGATAGCTTAACTACTGACAGTATAATAAACAGAAAGAGTGTATGGAGAACACATTTATGTTTGTTGCTACTGCCAAGTCTGCAAAATTTGCCACAACAAGAATAGACCTTAGGAAAAAAAAAACTGTTGCAGGTAATTAATGTACAAGTATAAGGCATACAGTTCTTCTGATTACAAAATATTAAGACAATATCACTGGACAAGGAGAACAGGCCAAATGAGATAATAATACAGACAAGACAACACAGAAAGGAAGGAAAAATGGACAGGTTTTGTCATCACACAGACAAGTGGAAATGGAGAATGTTGACGAATAATGAGCAGAATTTTTCATGTGTCAGTCTAACTTACTTACCAAAATCTGGCCATCTGTCTCACCTCCTGTCTAGGGTCAAAGTGGAGGTAGTAGTTTGTAACAAAATGGAAGTTTTGAAACAATTTCTTTTGTAAAATGGCCGTATCTCATCCGCCATCTTTGGGATCAAAGTGGAAGCAGCATATTCCCCTCAATTGTCCGAAAATATCGTTTAAACAAGTTAGCTGCATCAGAAGATATGACAGTGAATATGGACTGCCAAGAAAACCAAAAGACTGATACACATGTGTAATAACAGTGTGCAAGCACACCTTGTAAACAAGTTAGATTTCAGCTGACTTTAACCAGTCAATTAGTTGTAACCTAGGATACTTCATATAGAATATCCTGCAAAAACTTACTGGTCCAAATCTATGCGTAAATTTTACGTAACAAAGTATATCATTATGAGACACTGTTGCATGGCACATGCCAGTTTTATTTTGCGACCTTTGGCTCTTTGGCAGAATATGTTTTATATATATATATATATACACAGGGTGTCCCGGGAGGAATGTACCAGACTTCGGGAGAATGTTCCTTAAGTTAAAATACACTGATCTAACCAAAAACACCTATATCCGAAGTTGAACGGTTACGGAGATAATCTCGATCCCCCACCGGGATTAGATCCCCGGACCG
>Ga0099364_10014519_pt1 | contig 10475 bp, 8 predicted proteins | sample TergutTh196P3_FD_73070 | JGI IMG/M metagenome (GOLD analysis project Ga0099364, IMG submission 73070) | Microcerotermes parvus P3 segment gut microbial communities from Pointe-Noire, Republic of the Congo - Th196 P3 | ecosystem: Host-associated > Arthropoda: Insects > Digestive system > Gut ...
GATCATTCCCGTTTTCGGGGCTTTTTCATTTCCTATGTCATACACTTTTGGCTCCAAAACGGCTCTTTGATCCTCGTCAGCCAATAATGATTTTAGAAGCGTTTCGTCATCTTTGTCCTGATACGTTTCCGCGATGTAATAATTGTCGGGCAACGATGTAATAATTTCTTTATTTTTAAGAACAAAATAAACGTTTTGGTATTCAGCAACCTGATAAGGCGTTCCATGCAACGCTTCCTGCAATATCTGCAAGGAATGCTGGTCAATCGCCCTGATGGTGACGTTCAATGTATCCGCCTCGCCGGGCGTACAGTGAATACGCGCTCCGGCTTGTTGTTCGAGCCATTCGAACAGATAAATTATTGGCTGGTTATTCAGTTCAACGTTGATACGCTGCTGGGCAAACGATGATGCGACAGTAAGGAAAACAAACGCTGATAAGTAAATGATCCTGTTCATAACCGGTTCAATTTTTCGTGTTCTTTGACTACTTCCAATACCATTTTTTCTGCATGATGTCTGTATTTAAATTTGTTGGCTTCAATAAATCTTTTCATCTCTTTTCGATGCGTATCCAACGTTTTCAGCAATGTCCTGCGGTTTTTTATTTTGAAATATATCCCGTCCTTTTGGAGATAAAAAAACTTTGTCAGGGCAAAATAATGGCTAATCGTATTAGATTCCTGTTTATCAAACAATACGGCGTTCAATTTTTCGAGAAGAAGATATTCCCCGGAATATAGTCGTATGTATAAACCGGCAGGCGGACAACCAGATAGACCGTCAGGGTGTAAATGAATTATATGGTAACCGTATATTTCCACAAAATCAATATACTCGCTTTTCAAAACAACGTTGAAGTTGTTTGGCGAATATATCATCATTTCATCCTGATACAAATCCCAGCGAAGCGAAATGTCAGGATATACAATTCCACAGAATGAGAGTCTGCCTTTTGTATACTCTTCTTCAATAAAATACCGGTGGTTTGTGGTAGAGATCAAAAACGGCGCTTGCCTGTTGCCCGAAAATAGAGCGGCATATTTAGAAACAGAATCCATGTAGGCAACCGCATAAGGATCAGTTTCCCGCCACGACAAATTGTCCTGAGCAAGTAACTGATGCCGACAAAAGAGCATCAAACACAGGCATATGAAAAATTTTATCATTTTGAGCTCATAAGGCAGCTAAAATTTTAAAATTCTAAATCAAAATATTTCTCATATACTGGACGCAAGTTTTTGTTTCCTTCACCTGATCAGACCATGGCTTGATAACATGTTCCAATTCAATGTCTACATAGATGGGCCATCCTTCATTTTTGATCAGCAACAAAATCTCTTTTACTGGCGTTTCGCCCTGACCATAAACTTGATTTTCATTTGCAGGGGTTGTATTGGGTCCGGTTTTATCCTTGATATGGATACTGTAGATACGGTTGTGGTATTTCCGCATGAAATCGCAGGGGTTCAAGCCGGTTGTGCCAAAATAGTGACCTACGTCGAAGTTCAGCATCACAGCCGGAGAAACAGCAAGGTGCGTGTCTATATCAAAACCCGGTTCGGCAAACTGTCCGTGATTGTGGAAGATCGCATACATGTTGTGTTTTTCAGCAAACGGCGCCAATCTTTTAACAGCCGCATCGCTGATTTCCTGAGTAACGCCTCTAGCGCCCAGCAATTTTGCCGTGGCAAACGCATAGTCTATTTCTTCATCCGACCAGTTGGCGGGTTCAGCCTTCCAAATGTGTATTGCAATTCCGGCATCGTCAAATAACTTTTTGGCAGTGGCTATTTTTTCAGGGGTAAGCCCCAAGCGGAATGTTTTCAGATCGGCAGTATACTGATCTATTTCGGCTTGTTGCTCCGGCGATAGTTGCGGACGTCCACGCCTCTCTGTCGTTGGTTGTTGGGCTGCTTGAGCCGCCTGAGCCTCGCGGAGTATCCTTTGCGTCGGATTTTCGGGAGCGCCAAGATATTCTTCGAGGTACATCCTCAACTCAATCGAATTGATGCCGGTTTCCTTGCAATACTTCACCGTGTTTTCCAACCCGGCAGGCATATTGCGAAAACTATACGTGGTACAGCCTATTTGTACGCCCCCGAATTTTGATCCGAAATCGTCAATTCCCGGAAAAGACGGACAAGCCGGAGCCTGACACGAATTGACTATAGGCGCAAATGATGCAGTAGCCAACACAGCGGCTGAACTGCCTAAAAAACTACGTCTTGAAAATTTATTGTTCATACTGTTTCGTTTAAAAATTTATATATTCTTGATTTTGAAATTGAAGGTTTAAAAAACAAAGCGTAAAGATAATGTTTTTTCATATCGCCACCATTTTTTCAAAAAAAAATATTATTTTTGTCGTGAAAAATTATATAAAATGAATACCTTAAAAAAAATCGCATGGGCATTGCTGTTGGTTCACTGTCAACTGTATGTTAGTTTTGCTCAGTTAAATTTCAATGATTATTTCGAAGCAAAAACGCTTCGTTTTGATTTCTATCTTGCCGGAAATGCCGAACGGCAGGACGTATTTGTCGACTGTTTCCGCGAAGAACCGCAATGGGGCGGCTCGTTGACGCATCTCACGGATATGCCTGATTATGGCGAATATTGCTACCGCATGTACGATGAAGCGTCGGGTCAACTGATTTACAGTCGGGGCTTTTGCTCGCTGTTTCAGGAATGGAGAACTACTGACGAGGCAAAAACCGTAAACCGCTCGTACAGTCAGGTGATTGTGATGCCTTATCCAAAGAAGACCATTCGCCTTGAGTTGCTCACCCGAAGTTATGCCACAGGCGAATTTGAGCCGCTGTTCCAAACATCGCTTGACCCTGAAAGCATCTTCATCAACCGCGACAAGCGAACCGCGTACCCCGTAACCCAAATACTGAACAGCGGCGCTCCCGCGCAAAAGGTCGATCTGGTATTTGTTGCCGAAGGGTACGCCCGCGACGAAATGGGCAAGTTCAGAAAAGACGCCGAACGCTTTGCCGATTGTCTTTTCCGGACAAAGCCGTTCGGCGACCGTAAAAAAGATTTCAACGTATGGGCGGTGGAATGTCCGTCGGAAGAATCGGGTACTGACATTCCGGGGCAAAACATCTGGAAAAACACAGCGCTCAAATCTCATTTCTGGACATTCGGAATTGATCGTTATCTGACAGCCCCCGACCTTGCCGTCATCCGCGATAAGGTGTGGAACGTGCCTTGCGACGCCGTGTTTGTGATTGTCAACTCCGAAAAATACGGCGGCGGCGGAATCTATAATTATTATGGTATCGGAACGTCAGACCATGCGCAGAGTTGCGCCGTGTTTGTGCATGAATTGGGACATTCCTTTATCGGGCTTGCCGACGAGTATTTCCAATCCGAAGTTGCCTACAACGATTTCTACAACCTGACCACAGAACCCTGGGAGGCGAACCTCACTACATTGGTGAATTTCGACGCAAAATGGAAAGACATGTTGCCTGCCGGAACACCCATCCCTACGCCGCCCAATGCTACCAAAGAACCAACGGTAGGGGTATACGAAGGCGGAGGCTATGTGACCAAAGGCGTTTTCCGTCCGATGATCAACTGCCGAATGCGCAGCAACAACGGCGACTTTTGTCCCGTATGCCAGCGTGCCATTCACAGGATGATAGATGGGTATATTGATCGATGATTTAACGATAAAAGCAATGGAAAACAGGAAATTGAAATTGCCCACGGGCATTCAGACATTTGAAAAATTGCGTGATGATAATTGTGTGTATGTGGATAAAACACAATACATGGTTGATATCATTGACAATATCAATGTTTGTTTCCTTGCCCGTCCCCGAAGATTTGGGAAATCGCTTACCGCTTCAACTTTCGAAGCCTTGTTTTCCGGCAAAAAAGAACTTTTTAAGGGATTATATGCCGAAGAGTATTTGAATAGACCCGATTTTAAGCCAAGCCCTGTTATTTATCTTGATATGAGCATGGTAACCACTAATGAGGGAATAGAGGGCATCAAAGAATCAATCAATTTTTTGACACAATCTATTGCCAACCGGTTACAAATCAATTTGTCGAACACAAAAATATCAGGTATTCTGTTGAATGAACTAATCACCCAAACAGCCGAAAAATATAAGTCGAAAGTAGTGGTTCTGGTGGATGAATATGATGCGCCTTATACCGATTTTGTAAATGATTCCGATATGGCAAAAGCGGTGCGGGAGGTATTGAGAAACTTTTACGTACACCTCAAAGCCAACGAAAAGCATATTCGTTTCATTTTCATCACAGGGATTTCCAAATTCGCTAAATTTGGCGTTTTTTCTACATTGAATAATACCACAGATATCTCGTTAATGCCCGAATACGCCGAAATTTGCGGATATTCGGAAGATGAAATTCTCCGATATTTTCCCGATTATCTCGAAGATGCTGCCAATTCAATGGAAATGAACGTAGAAGATTTGCTCGAAAAAATGCGTCATTATTACAACGGATTTTCTTTCGATAGAAAAGCGCATGCGCGACTTTACAATCCGTTTTCGACGTTATCGTTTTTCAAAGAGCAGGAATTTTACAATTACTGGATTGATACCGGCAGATCAAAAATGATCGCCGATTATTTGAAAAACAGAAATTTAACCGTAGAGCAGTTTCGTAACTTTCAAATTACAAAGGATTTTTCCAGAAATCCGGGCGATATGGACGCTACGACGCCTGAAGGATTTTTGTATCAATGCGGGTATCTGAGCTTGCGTCCGGGCATTTCGAATGATCTTTCTTTGGATTATCCAAATACAGAAGTACTTAATTCGATGTCGAAATTGTTGACCCAAAACATAGTAACTGAAAATGAATATAATAACTTTCAAAATGACTTGTTTCATGCGCTTGTCCTCAAAGACGTAGAAAAATTGGTTGAAATATTGAACCGTCTGTTGGCAAACATTCCTTATGATGATTTTACACATGCCGCCAAACAAAGCATCTATATCAACAATTACAAATTTCCTGCTCAGGAATGGCTTTATCGTTCCACAACTTATGCGTTTTTACGGGGTTGCGGTATTGTTGTATCCGCCGAACTACATTCCAATCTGGGACGCGCTGATTTAGTGATTTCCCACAAAGGAACCATCTGGGTGATAGAACTTAAGGTAGCCTATGAAGGTCAAAACCCCGAAGAAAAAGCCGAAGAAGCGCTTCAGCAAATCATCAAAAAAAACTACGCAAAGCAATATCCTGACGCCGTTTCCCTTGGCTTGGCTATTGATGATGCGACACGACAAATAACCGATTTTAGAGTAATTCGTAATTCGTAATTCCTAATTCTTAATTCCTAATTCTTAATTGAAATGAACCCTTTCCTCCGATTGCTCAGTTTTGCCAAACCATATGGAAGATATTGGCCCAAGTACGCTTTATTTTCTGTCATTGCGACAGTTATGGGAACGCTCAATTTTATATTCATTGCTCCGGCATTGGAAGTAATCTTCAATGGTTCCTCAAGCGAAATTGTGAACAAACCTGAGATAACTGCCGGAATTATCGAGTATTTCAAAGGTCTGTATTATTATTACCTGTCGCTTATTACCAGCTCATATGGTTCAATGGGGGCGATTTATTTTGTGATTGGCATCATTCTGTTTGCTTCGCTATTTGCCAATCTTTTTCGTTATTTGTCGCAACGAACGCTTACTTCGCTTCGTACAAATGTGATACGTAATATCCGAAAAGCGGTGTACGCTAAAATATCTCATTTCGGTGTTGGGTACTTTCAGGACAAACGGAAGGGCGATATCCTGTCGAGCGTGTCGAACGATGTTGCCGAAGTACAGGGTTCGGTGATCAATTCTTTTCAGGTTATTTTTCGCGATCCGATCATGGTTGTTGTCAATGTAAGCGCATTGTTTATCATGTCGTACCAACTAACGTTGTTTACTCTGTTTGCGTTGCCGGTTGCTTCATTGCTGGTCAGCAGATTGATCAAAAAACTGCGAAGTCATGCGAAAGAAAGCCAGCAAATCATGGGGCAAATTATCAGTATCTTCGAAGAAACCATATCGGGTATTAAAATCATCAAGGCATTTAACGCCGAAAACCACATGACCGAAAAATTCAATATGATTAACAATAAGCACAGGGCACTCAACAAAAAAATCATGAACCGTATTGAACTTGCAACCCCGTTGTCCGAATTTTTAGGAGTGACCATTGTGTGTTGTATTATTTTTTACGCCTCCGCGATGATATTGTATGGAAAGATGGATATGTCATTTACCAAGTTTGCGGCTTACCTTGCGATATATTATAATGTACTTGCTCCCGTTAAAAATTTGGCTAATTCGTATGGCAATATCCAGCGTGGTTTGGCTTCCGCCAGACGTATTTTCGCCATTCTCGATAGCGAGAACGAAATCAAAGAAGCAGAAACCCCTGTATCTATCAATCAATTTACCCAAAGCATCGACTTCCGCGACGTAACATTCAGTTACGGTTCTGAGCCTGTCTTGCACCATATCAACATCACCATTCCCAAAAGCAAGATGTATGCCTTGGTAGGACATTCGGGCGCGGGCAAGTCCACCATCGCCGATCTGATACCGCGATTCTACGATGTAACCGGCGGCGAGTTGTGCATTGACGGCGTGAACATAAAGAATTACAAACTCAACGATCTGACCGATCTGATGGGCATCGTTACGCAAGAGCCGCTACTGTTTAACGACACCGTTTTCAACAATATTGCTTTCGGGATGAACAATATGAGCGAAGAACAGGTGATTGCCGCCGCCAAAATAGCCAACGCCGACGAGTTTATCATACATTTAGACGAAGGTTACTACACCAACATTGGAGATCGGGGCATGAGGCTGTCGGGCGGTCAGCGTCAACGCATCGCCATCGCGCGCGCCGTATTGAAAAACCCGCCAATACTGATTCTCGACGAAGCGACTTCCGCCCTCGACACCGAATCGGAACGTTTAGTACAGGACGCCCTCGCCAAGCTGATGGCTAACCGCACATCCATCGTCATTGCCCACCGTTTAAGCACCATCAAATACGCCGACTGTATCTGCGTTCTCGAAAACGGACGGATAGTTGAACAAGGAACGCACGACCAACTGATTGCCATTGAAAATGGCGTTTACAAATATCTACATTCGTTGCAAGTGAAATAATCGTATAGCCTGCCCTGAACTTGATTCAGGAACGGGGCATGCCTGTTGTAAAATCGCGGTTTTGGGTTTCGAGTTTTGGGTTTTGGGTTTTGGGTTTCGAGTTTCGAGTTAATTAGTGTAATTCGTGGACTCCCTCTGGCGTTTGATGAAAAAGTTGATTGATAAGTTGCTTTACACGTAAAAAGATGTACTTTTGTGCGGAAAATTTAAAATGTACAGCCATTAGTTGAAAACGAAATATATAATTATGTCAAATTTAAGATTCAAAGCAATAGAAGCGGCTTCCAAACGGAAAGCCAATCCGGCGCTTCCTTTCGAAAAGAAAACGTCCGATTATTACGGTATGCTTGTTTTCGATCGCAATCAGATGCGCAAATACCTCTCGAAAGAGACCTTACGCATGGTTCTCGACGCTATTGACAAAGGCGCGCCCTTAGAACGGAACATCGCTAACCATGTTGCGGCTGGTATGCGCATGTGGGCTATGGAACTCGGCGCAACGCACTATACCCATTGGTTTCATCCGCTTACCGACGGCACGGCAGAGAAACACGACGCTTTTATTGAGCACAATGGTAATGGGGGCGTCATCGAGGAATTTACAGGAAAGTTGCTGGCGCAGCAAGAGCCTGACGCATCGAGTTTTCCAAGCGGCGGTATACGAAATACCTTTGAAGCGCGCGGATATACCGCCTGGGATCCTTCATCGCCTGCATTTATTGTTGACGATACTTTATGTATCCCTACCATATTCATTTCCTATACGGGCGAAGCGCTTGACTACAAAACGCCCCTTCTGAAGTCGATACGCGCTATAGACAAGGCGGCTCTGGCTGTTTGCAAATATTTTGACGACAGCGTCAATAAGATTTCTTCGTATCTTGGTTGGGAGCAGGAATATTTTTTGGTAGATGAAGCGCTTTATGCCGCCCGTCCCGATCTGGCGCTTACTGATCGCACGCTCATGGGGCATGAAAGCGCTAAAAACCAACAGCTGGAAGACCACTATTTCGGCGCTATACCGGCGAGAGTGTCCGCTTTTATGCGCGAACTCGAACACGAATGTTACAAGTTGAGCATCCCCGTGAAAACCAGACACAACGAAACAGCGCCCAACCAGTTTGAATTTGCGCCTATTTACGAAGAAATGAATCTGGCGGTAGACCACAACCTGTTGCTGATGTCGACCATGAAAAGGGTAGCCGACCGGCATCATTTCAAGGTGATTCTGCACGAAAAACCGTTCAAGGGCGTCAATGGTTCGGGGAAGCACTGCAATTGGTCGCTTGGTACCGATCAGGGCGTCAACCTGCTGACGCCGGGCAAAACGACGCAGGAAAATCTGCAATTTGTTAGTTTTCTGGCGAATGTGCTTCTGGCGGTATACAAAAACAATGCCCTATTGAAAGCAAGCATCTCGTCGGCTACCAATGTTCATCGTCTTGGCGCAGCCGAAGCGCCGCCGGCAATCATTTCCGTTTTTCTCGGACGACAAATATCCATGCTCTTGGACGAGGTGGAGAAGGGCGAAAGCATGGCGTCCATACATGTTGTCGAGAAAACCGGTACGCGCCTCTCGTTAAGTCATATTCCCGAAATACTGGTAGACAACACCGACCGTAACCGTACTTCGCCCTTTGCTTTTACGGGCAACCGTTTTGAGTTTCGCGCCGTTGGCGCGTCGGCAAATTGCGCTTCGGCGATGATTGCGCTCAACAGCGCTGTGGCATACCAGTTGCGGCAGTTCAAAACAGATGTGGATACATTGACGGCAAATGGAAGCAGTAAAGAAGAAGCCATCTTCACGGTAGTACGCCGCTACATCGCCGAATCGAAAGCCATCCGCTTTGATGGTAACGGTTACAGCGAGGAGTGGAAAATAGAAGCCGCACAGCGCGGACTTGATTGCGAAACCTGCGTACCGCTGATTTACGACGCTTACCTCAGCGAACCATCCGTTAAAATGTTTACATCCATCGACGTGTTAAGTGAAAAGGAACTGCACGCCCGTAACGAAGTTAAATGGGATGTGTATACCAAAAAAGTGCAGATTGAAGCCCGCGTATTGGGCGATTTGGCAATGAACCACATCATACCCGTGGCTACGCGCTATCAAGGACTACTGCTCGATAATGTGTATAAAATAAAGGCACTGTACGACAGTCAGCGCGCTTCGGCTATTTCATCTCAAAATTTTGCCCTCATCGAAGAGATTTCCGAACATCTGAACTTTATTAAAAAACAGGTAGACAGGATGATTGAAGCCCGAAAGGCGGCAAACATCATCGAAAACGAACGCGAAAAGGCTGTGGCATACAGCCATACCGTTGTCCCTTTCTTTGAAGAAATACGTTACCATATCGACAAACTGGAATTAATTGTCGATAATGAAATGTGGACATTGCCGAAATACAGAGAGTTGTTGTTTTTGTAAAAATTGTTTGCCTGAAATCTAAAAATTATTCGTATCTTTGCGACTTTGAAGTGAAAATTTTTTAAATCAGTTGATAGTTATGAATTCTTCAAAACAGACCATACGTTCCAAGTCGCAGTTTTTCAAAATGGTATTGGAAGACAAGCGTGAAATGAGCGCTTACGTTAAGAAATATGGCACATTGAAAGGCTTTAAATCTGACAATTTTGAATTTGCAAAGCCCATATCAATGTGAAGGAATAGACTATGGCTACCGTTTCGAGACGGATTTTGGCTTTGTCTATGAATTGTCTTTCTTAAAATATCCAACATTGAGCGAATGTTCGGAATATGTTCTATATATGTTTAATATTGAACAGGTTAGAAAAGGAAAAACTTCGACGGATGCTAGAATACGAATAACGATTGAATATGTTCTTTCTTTATTCTTTGAAAACAATACCGATGCGGTTGTCGTTGTGATGGACTCTTCGGACGGCAAGCATATGGCTCGCAAAAGATTGTTCGATAAATGGTATTTTCAATCGGGAAAATTTTCAATCGAAAAATACGAAGCCTCGTGCAAAACGGATGAAATAGAAATTGCAGCAACGCTGTTTGTTGAAAAAAACAATCCGTTTAAGAATATCATTTTGTCTGATTATTATGAACTTGTAAAATTAAATTTTTATTCATAGTACGACAATCGAAAGTTACACCCTATTTCAAATAGGTATATCCATACAAGCCTGAGCGGTAATTGGAGAGGAACTCTTTTCCTTCTTCGGCGGTGATCATTCCGGCTTTCACCGAACCTGTTACCCATATTTCCATAGTGCGGACAAGTTTTTTGGGACTGTATTGCACATACTCCAGCACTT
>Ga0099364_10014520_pt1 | contig 10475 bp, 8 predicted proteins | sample TergutTh196P3_FD_73070 | JGI IMG/M metagenome (GOLD analysis project Ga0099364, IMG submission 73070) | Microcerotermes parvus P3 segment gut microbial communities from Pointe-Noire, Republic of the Congo - Th196 P3 | ecosystem: Host-associated > Arthropoda: Insects > Digestive system > Gut ...
GTTGCAACTTCATAAATCGCAGGACAATCACCTCCTGATGGAATGCTATGCAAGGCATTTTGATGGCGGCGTCGGCGGTTCCACCGCTCACGATCTGCTGCACACGGCATACCATAGTCGCCGCCGGATTTACGGCCTCACGATGCCGGTGCTCGACGAAACGACCGGCGAACCGGAAGTTCGCGTTTCAGTTTGCGTTGGAACAGGTTGTTTTGTTCGCGGCAGTCAGGGGTTGTTGAAGAAAATCGTCGATCACGTTCATGGCCAGGCCCTCGGTCATCTCGTGCATGTTGAAGCGACGTTCTGCACGGAAAACTGTGACCGCGGACCAACCGTTACCATCGGCAACAATGTCTTTTTCAAGGCGGCGCCGGATGTCATCGTCAAGGCAATTACCGACCAACTTGACGCCGTCAAAGTGAAGACATAGAGGCATTCGACTCGACGTTTTCCGAAAAAACAAAGGGACGCCCTGTCGCGGTCCGGGTATGAACGGCGTTCCCGATACTTTCGCTCTTGAAAATATCGGCGATATTGTGCATAATCCCCCCTGTGTCTCACGCCGCCCGCTCGAACGCCCGACATGACCATCCTCGACCGTTATTTTTTGCGAAGTTTTTTCTTCAACTTGTTGATGTGGTTGTTCTGCGTCGCCGGTATCTTCGTGGTGTTCGACTTTGTTGCGAATGTAGACGATTTGTTGCGAGTCGGCAAGGAAACGGGCAGCGTGGCAACATTCATGTTGACGTACTATACGTTTCGGACGATTCCTGTCATCATGATGCTCGGTTCGTTACTCGGCCTTGTTTCGGCGATGGTCACGGTCGCCATGCTCATGCGCCTGAACGAACTGGTTCCGATCCAGGCGGCGGGCGTTTCGGCGCTGCGCATCGTGACGCCGTTGCTTGTCGCTTTTTTTCTGCTCGTCGTTACATTGACCGTCGTTCGGGAACTTGTTCTTCCACGATTCCTCGACGAATTGACGTTGGATTTCATTGGGGCCGCCGACAAGAAAGGTCGGAACGTCAATGCAATCATCGACTCCGAAACGGGAGTTTATTTTCACGGAGACCGGCTGTTCCAGAAAGAAAAACGAATATCGAATCCGAGTATTGCGATTAACCAGCCGGTCGTCAAGCGGACCGTCAACCTCAAAGCGGACAACGCCGTTTACCATGAGGCCAAGGGCGAACGTCCCGCCGGGTTCATGCTTGTCAATGTCAAGGGCCTGAAAGAGTTGCCAAGCGACGAGTCGCTTGCCTTCGAGGGTCGCCCGGTTGTCATCATGGCGGTGGACTCGCCGGACTGGATTGAACCGACCGATTGCTTTGTCACCACCAGGATTCCCTTTGCATATTTCGTTTCGAGCGAATCGTGGAGCCAGTATGCCTCAACATGGGAAATGATCGCGGCGGCGCGGAATCCGAGCATGGACATCGGACCGCGGATTCGGGGAACCGTCCATGCGCGTCTCCTATCGCCTTTCCTAGATGTCGCCGTGATTTTCCTCGGTTTGCCGATCATCCTTTCCCGGGGCGACCGCAACGTGTTTAAGGCGATGGGGCTAAGCGCGTTCATCATCCTTTCGTTCATCATCGTTCGAGAAGGCTCCTTGTACCTTGGAACGGCGATCGAGCGACCGGCGATCGGCGCTTGGCTACCGCTCGTACTCTTCGGCCCCGTTGCCGTCAACCAATTCTTGACGCTCCGCAACTGTTGACGAAAGAAAGTTCGGCGGCGCGTTACCTGACGAGCTTGGCGATTCGTTGGTGGAGGTCGTTCAAATAACGTCTCTGGGCGGCATCCAGTGTTTGTGGGTCGATCTGTTCCAAGACGCTCCGCGCCGGACGCAGTTGGTTGCGTTCGAACAGGATGTTCGCCATGTTCAACCGAACCAGCGACGCTTTCCGGGTGTAGTGCGTCAGATAGTCCGTCATGCCGCTGATCGCTTCATCGACAAGACCTTGTTCCAGCAGAAGTTGGATCAGGAGGAGCAAGTCTGATTCCGGCAAGATCGTTTTGGGAAACGTTGCCTTCAGTTTTCCGTACATCACGTTGGCGGGGAGCGGGTTGCCTTCTTGCAGCGCCCGGTGAATGCCTTCGAGGAGTAAATCACGGTTTTTTTGCCGCCGTTCCGCTCGCTGTTTTTTGGCTTCCGGTCGCTTGGCATCTGCGGCGGCGCGTTCGGCGTCTGTCATTTCGTGCCGTCCTGCCCAAACGGAGAAAATATCCCAATGTTCGCAGTCCACCCAACCGCGTTTGAGCATCACAACACCGACGATTCCGCCCCAAACGGCTCCGGTGACGTGCAGAAACTCCGTGGAGAGTTGACCGCCCTTCAGGAACAGGAAAAAAAGGTCAAGGCCGATGTAAAAGACAACCACGATTTTGATCGGCACCTCGAAAAAGATCGCCCGGTAGTAGAGCAGCATGAAATACTCCATCTCATTTTCCGGAGCCCAAACAAGGCACATCACCATGAAACCGTAGACCACTGCCGAGGCGCCGAGGCAGTAAGTCGGTTCGCTTGAGAGCATGAGAATTTGGACGGTTGCCCCGTAAACGGTACCGATTCCGAGATAGACCACCAACGTTTTCCACGGTCCGAGTTTGCCTTCGACGACGAGGCCGAACGACCAGAGAAAAATCATATTGCCGATGAGGTGTCCCCAGCCGGCGTGCAAAAAATTGTTCGTCAGCCATTGAACGGGATGCAAACCATCGCCGGTCGCCAACCTGAACTGTCCGACTTCTCCCGGATGAATGAACACGAGGACATTGACGACGATCATCAACACGGTAACGATCGGCCTGTAATAGATCGGAGCGTCGGTGTTGTACGGAATAATCATCGCATTGCAGTCGAAATGCCGACTACGAATTACGCAGACGGAGCCGGGATGGTCCATCAACAGTGTACCACAAACACGGATGTCGACCAATCAAGTGGAACCGGCTCGCCCTATGCCAATTCCAAGGGCGCCGGAGCGTTGAAAAGCGCCGATGAGTGTCGCCGCGAGTTCGGTATCTTCAAGTGCGGAGATGCATTCGTCGATCATTTGATCCAACATCTGCCGGTTTTTCGCCTCAAATTGAAACGCGAGGAGGCCGTAATCGTGGTCCTCACGAAGGGTCATGGGGCCATTCGGGCCGACAAAGCGAAGACTATTGATCGTCTTTTCAGGCTTGACATTCCACTTCGCTTTGAGGAGCTTGGCAATGCTCGTTGGTTCGTCCCACGGGGTTTTCAACTCTTGCGTTGCAAAGCAAGGCGGAACGGTTCGGCGAAACTCCGCCACGTTAGTCCGTTGCCGAGCCAAATAATCGATCAGCCAACACACTGCAAAGAACGAAATGTAATAGCCGTTGCAGGTTCGGGAAAAGAAACGGCCCGTGTGATCGAACCCAAGAATCGCCCCGGTTTGCCGCATCTGTTCGACAAAACCCGGAGAAGAAATCGGCGTGAGGATCGGAGTTCCGCCTAAGCGTCGAATCTCCTCGACAAAAATTTCCGGCAAGACCGTTGTGTGAAGAACCTTTTCGCCGGGGATTGCCGTTGCGTAACTTTGTAACATTAGCCAGGAAAGCTCGTTGACGCTCAAGGGAACGCCGTGACCATCGCAGAGCGAAAAGCCGCCGGTTTCACCATCAATCGCAATGCCCAAGTCGGCATGGCGGATGTCGACTTCCCGGCAGAGTTGCTTGATCGACTCAGGATCATGGGCGTTGGGAACGAGACCGCCGTATTGCGGGTGGGCTTCATCGTGAATCGCCTCGAAAACGATGGCCGGGAAAATGACCTGGAGTGCCCGACGCAGCAATTGAGCCCACGGTCCGTGAAGCGGATCCACAATGATGCGAAGCGGAACCTGCGGCGTGTCAAACCAAATTTGTTGGTGCCAATTGATCCAGTCCTGCAAAAACGAATGGTTCCGACCTTTTACGCATCGTTCAACGTCACGCGGCGGAAGGTCTTGCTCTGCGTCGTGGCGTAGGATGCGGCATTGTTCCTGGGGAGACAACGGCGATTCCGGTAGAATCCAGCGCAGACCGTTGAACGTCCAAGGCGTTCCGATACCGGAAACGTAGGCCGCTCCTTTAGCGCCGCACCAGTGGACGGCAAACAGGGTGGCGACATGGGGGACAATGCCCAAATCAAGGACGCAGACCCCGGCATCGGCAAAGCCTTCTTTTAGGGCAATCCGGAAGACTTCGGAACTTTCCCGACCATCCGACCCGACGGCGATGCAACCCTTGACACAGGAAAGTCGACCGAGCGTTCGACCCCAACTTCGGTAAAGCTCCGGAGTCAACTCGCCATCGGCCTTGCCGAGGATGTGGTCGGAACGATAGATTGTCGTTTCCGGGCGGGGCATGGCAATGTGGGGTTCGGGGTTCGCTCTATTTTTTCTCCAGTTCCGCCAAGACGTACGGTCCGTCGGGCATAACGGCGATCGTCGCCGCTTCACCGTATTCGGTCAAGGACTCGGCAACCGCTTGTTCGACGGTCGGAACGTGCGAGACGTAGTACCGTTGGAACTCCTCCGGCAAAAGACCATCGGAGACGACCTTGACTTTGCCTTTGCGGAGGGCCTTGGCGAGTTCCTCAAGTTGCCATTGATTGACGACAAAAAACTCGTCGGCGAGAATTGCCTTCATGAAGGCGTCGATGGTATCGAATTTCTCGGCAATCTGTTCAAATTCCCTGCTTCCGAGTCCTTCATCGCAGGCGGCGGCAAGGATGATCGTTCCGCCCTCCTTCAGGATGTCAATCGCCGCAACGGCGCCCTTGATCGATTGGTACCACGTCTTGTCCAACGGGTAGCCGGCGCCGCTTGTCACCACGATGTCGACCGGTTCCGGAACGGTGTCAACGACGAATTTCCTTGCAAAGGCAACGCCTTCCAAATGAGCGGCCTCCATGTCTCCGGCGACGACGCTCAGGACTTCTCTATCGCAGTCAATGACAACGTTGACGATGAAGTCGCAACCGACTTTTCTTGCGATTTCAAGTTGTTCGGCATGGACCGGATTACCGTCGAGGACGCCGAACTTGGCGTTCTCGTGTTCCAGGAATCGGGGCTTGTGCCATGCGCTGATGGTCTCGGCGGCGGTGATTGCCGGACAGATCGCTTTGCGACCGCCGCTCCAACCGGCCATGAAATGCGGTTCGATCAAACCGGTCAGAATTTTAACCTCGGCTTCCAAATAACGGCGGTCGATCCACATCGGCACGCCGCGGGCGGTTTCGCCGAGGAATTCATGTTCGTTTCGCCGACGGGCGTTATGGTCTTCGATCCGATAGTTCCGAACGATGTCTTTGCCGAGCATTTCAAGTTTCTCGTCCGATGTACTGGCCCGATGCAGACCGGTCCCGACAAGAATCAGGATGCCGGAGCGAGGAACGCCCGCCTTTTCCAGCGTTGCGAGAATCGGCGGCAGAATGACCTTGTTCGGAACAGGCCGCGTAATGTCGCTGATGACAATGCATGCGGACTCTTTCCCCCGGGCGATTGTTTCCAACGGTTCGGAATCAATGGGCTTTCGTAACAGACGACGCACCTCACCGACGGGATCGGCAAGCGGCTCCGCCGCTTGGTATCCGAGAACTTTGACAACATTGCGATCCGGAAGCTCAATGTCGAGCGTTCCGTGTCCATAGGCAAGAGAACATTTCATGGGAATCAACAGGGTTCGGGCTTCTTACTTGATTAATGTGCTTCTCCGGCGCACTGTTTTTGGTAGGCGTTATGGTCGAGTAGTTTCGAGAGTTCCGCCGTATCGCTCATTTTGATTTTGATGAGCCAGTTACTGAACGGATCCGTTGCCAGAATTCCGAGATCGTCCGCAACCGCCGAATTGACGGCGACAATCTCACCTGAAACCGGGGCCAGCAGTTCGCCGACCGCTTTGACGGATTCGACTTCACCGAACATTTCCCCGGCCTCCAATTGTTTGCCGACGGCGGGAAGATCGAGAAACACCAAATCGGTCAAAGCTTTCACGGCAAAGTCCGAAATGCCGATCGTCGCAATGTCTCCATCCGCCACCACCCACTCATGGGTCGGGGTATATCTCCGCTCACGCTGACTCATGTCGCTTTCCTCCTTTGTCAGTGATCCGATTATTAACGTCCAACGACGTGGCGACCATTATACACGATACCCCGGTCGGCCGGGAGTCCCGCCCAACTGAAAGTTGGGCCCCGCGGGAAGAAAAGGCGTCGGTCACCGTCCCCTCTCTAAGAGCCTGTTTGAAAATTAAACGAGACTGTAGTTTGTATTTTCCTCTTTTGAATACCATCTGCGTCAATCGGTTTTATCTGTTGATCGTTGAAAAAGATGTGTCGATACGATTGGCTTACGGCCCCGGTTCTTACGCCGGTGCTTGGGGCTTTCGTCGTCGAACATCGTCGCCTTTGGGAATGTCTTGTTGGTTTCGGCCTTCTTCGTCGATGCCGTTCGGACCGACGCTGTAGAGCAGAAAACCCTCCGACTCCACGACATAGCGAAACGCTTCGCCGGAAAACGGATCAAGCGGAATCTCATCGAGAAAACGTCCACGCAAGTCGTCCAACGCATCTGGATGGTAGGATAACGACATCAATTATTTTTTACAATGGCGGCATGAAGCACAAAATTGTGGACGATGGACAATCTCTCCATTGCCCATCGTCCACAATTTTGTGAAAAAGTCAAGAGCCGGAGTACCGGCGAAAGGAAAGATTCTACCACTTCACGCCCAGTGTCGTGCTGAATCCTTTGACATTGGTATAGTCATAAATTTCGTAATCGTAATCGACACGGAAATTCAAACGATCCGCCCACGCAACACCAAGACCCACGCCCAAGCGGCCGCTGTTGCGGCCCCACTTGCCGCTTTCAGCAAGGAAACCCACTCCGGCAAGCGATGTGCGAACGCGAACAGAATCATCACAGAATTCCCGTGCATAAAACGCCCGAACCTCCGGCGTCCAAACAACATTGCCGGGACCCGTAAAACTTCGGCTCAGTCTGGCACCGACCGGCATTTGCAATGAATCGTAACGGCCGGAATTAACGTACAAGTTCGCAGCGCCGCCGGTTTCCGTTACGTTAGGACTCGAAAGCCGTACATAATGTAACCCAATACTCGGCGTCAACAACGGCAGTTTTTGTCCGAATTCAAAACCGGTCGAAAACAGATTGTCGTTATAGTTACTGCGAGCCGTTGCACGGAACGCACCGTTGTCAATGTTGACATCCCGACGGGTCTTGTGCTGATTGTTCGTGTAACCGACATAAGCATCGGCATAAGAGTTCTTGTTGCGCAATCCGCCGTAGAGCATTGCCCGGAAGGCGTCCATCTGATCGGCGGCGTTGATCGTGCGGAAATTCTGATACGCATTGTCGTAACCGAAAGCCGCTCCGACGAACGATACTTGCGTAACCTTGCGGTCAATGCCCACGGCAACGCCTGCCGAACGCAAGTCGTAACCACTGTATTGGCCAAGGTTTGCGTGGTTCAACCAATCGCCGGTGAAAGAACCCCAACGATTCCACGACGGCGAACCCGTAAGGCGGTCGTTTGCGCCCGGCAACAGATTGGTGAATTGCCTCTGCATTTTTGCAGCGGCAACTTTATTCGATGCAAACACTTCGCCGTGCAGTTGCGCAAATGCGGCAGCCAGGGATCGCGGATTGCTTGCGTCCATTCCTGCCAGCGCATCGTAGAGAGGAGCAATGCGGTCACTGCGGCCAAGTTCGTGAATCGTGTCCATCGCAACGGCAGCGTTATAAGCGTTGCGCGTGGCATAGAGCCGGACACTGTTCGCAAACTCCGGATCGGTGAATTGCCAAACGATGTAAAGACCGTCGGAGCGGACATCTTGATAAAAACGCCGCGTCCATTGGTCGGTCAACATGAATTGGCCGCTCAAATTGACACCGGCGGCGGTGGCGATGACTTGGAATTCGTCGCCTGTTTGTCCGCTTCCGTTGAGAAACACGATGTCGAGATTCGCACCGTTTTGGATTTCGACGTTACCGCCGCTGACGACAAGCAGGTCGTTCGTTCCGGCGGCTTTGTCGATTTCGTACACATATATTGAATCTGTTTCAAAAACGGCTCCGTTTTGGGCTTCGATGCGTCCGATGGACGTACCGGGCGAAAGCGCACCGCCGTTTTTGATGACCAACGGTCCGCCGATGGTGCCGTTGCCGCCGAGCGCACCGCCGACGTAGACGTCGATGGCAGCGGCAATCGCCCCATTGGTATTCGGCGTTGAACCGACGATGAGTTTCCCGCCCTGCACCGATGTAACGCCGGTGTAGGTGTTGACTCCATCGAGAATCAGCGTACCGGTGCCGGTTTTTGTAACATTACCGTCTCCGGTGATCGTTCCGCCGAAGTTGCCGTTTGCAATGGACAGCGTGTTGCCGTTTCCCGTATTGACGGTTCCGTCCGCACCGTTCAAATTGGCAAGCGAGCGGTTTTCGTCACCGGTATTGTACGTACCGTTGCCGGTAATGGTGAGATTCGCATTGTTCCCGATATTTCCTGTAACGGTTGCAATATCGTTAATGAAAACACCCGTGTTACCGAAACTGTTTTCAGTGCCGTTCAAAGTGATGTCCGCGTTGCCGTTGACCATCAAACCGCCCTGAAAGTTCGTGTTGTTTTCAAACGTAACGCTGGTATCGTTGGCAATGGTCAATTGTCCGTTGGAGGGAGTGCCGTCGATGTCTTGCCCGGTGAGTCCGGCAATGTTTCCGCCGTCGAACGTCCAATCTCCGCCGTCGATGCTCATATCGGCGACCTGCACCAGATCGGGAATAACGGTAACTGTATTGGTTCCTGTACCGAAAAACACAACTTCGTCTTTTTGCACGAAATCTTCGTCGCCGAGTCCGTTGCCGCCGATGTTCCAGTTGAGATTGCCGTCGGACAATACAATTTCCCGCACGGTATTGGGATCAACCGGCCCCGGCGGATCCGGCGGGTCCGGCGGATCGGGTGTATCGCCGCCGCCGAGGACCAACTGCATACTGTTCCCCACTTTTGCAAGGGAGTATTCATCTTCTTCGAGCCAGTTTGAAATATCCGTACCATTATAGAGCAGGTTGGCATCGTTATCGTAGTGGAGAGTGCCCGCTGAAAGAATATCGTAAGTACCTTCATCCAAAGCCAGGAGATCGACGTTGATCGCACCGATGTTAGCCGTACCGCTAACGGCAACCTTACTTGCTCGGTCTCCCGTACCGAGTGCCACTTCCAACGTACTGTCGTCCGCCATTACGAGGTCGCCGGTAATGCTCAACGTACCAATGAGGTCATCTGTATCTCCCGCCGAGATCGCACCGCCATTGTTGACCTGAACTCTGTTTGATGTGTTTGCTAGAATGATTGTACCCGCTCCTTTGAGAAAATCGTTAGGACCAGTAGGGGATGCCGACGATGCACCGATGGTGAGGTCACCACATTGGAGCGTGGAACCGGCACCGACGCTGGCAATACTACTGGCGTCCGTGTAATTCGAGATAAGCCTTACACTTCCACTGCCGGTGTTGATTGTGCCACCGTTTTTCACGATCAAGGAGTTGTGGGTAGTGCTGTTGACAGACGATGAAAATGAGATACCCCACGTCCGTAGTTCAGAATTAAGGCCATCTACTGTAATGGTATTTTGACCTGCCCTAAATGAAACGGAAAAGATCTCTGCTTTGCCGCCATTAGTCAGTCGCAGTTCATTCTGTCCACCGTCTCGACCTATGCCCAAGTCATTGTTGGATACCATCAGTTTGGAATCAGTACCATCAATCGTGAGCACCCCACTGCCGGCGGAGCCAATGGAGGAGAACAAGCCGAGGGCATACACCGTTGCGCCGTCGGACACCAACAACTCTGCTGTACCAGGCCCCAGGCTGGAGCCAACGCTTAGGGATACCCCTACATCCAGTTGCGTATCAACGCCGCTGACCGTTGCTCGGCTTACGCCGCTACTATCACCAACCATAAACCATCCAGCAACCTCCACATTTGCGCCGCCAGAGATGCTTAGAGTCCCTCCAGTAGAGATATTGAGATCGGCACTGCTGCTTAAAGAGGCTGTCGGCCCGCTAATCGACAGTTCACTTCGAGACACATTAGTCGGGCCTACGGTAATCGGTCCCTCCGTACCATCGATGTAAACAATATATTCGACTCCCGATAGCGAACTACCGTGAATAGAAGCAGTATGATCGGGCTGACTCGGATACTGCCCAGGAACAGCGAAACACCGCCAGTTTGCCGGGTCAGTCCACTTTCCGGTCTCCCCCTCGCCAATCCAATCGAAAAAGAGGTCTTGTGCCGTTGCATTTTGACAACTACAGGCGATAGCGAGTCCCAAGAGTACGGAAGAAAGGGTTCTACCTAGCCCCCCCCCCCCCCCCCCCTCTTCTAAACGACTTCTATTTTTTTTTTTTTTTTTTTTTTTTTTTTTTTTTGTATTGTTT
>Ga0099364_10014521_pt1 | contig 10474 bp, 10 predicted proteins | sample TergutTh196P3_FD_73070 | JGI IMG/M metagenome (GOLD analysis project Ga0099364, IMG submission 73070) | Microcerotermes parvus P3 segment gut microbial communities from Pointe-Noire, Republic of the Congo - Th196 P3 | ecosystem: Host-associated > Arthropoda: Insects > Digestive system > Gut ...
GAGGAGGTCGATAACGGGGCCAACTTATCCGCAGTTTCCGTTGATACGAAAAAGCCGCTGTCTGAGAAGGCTGCGCAAATCCCCGGCGGCTTGATGATAACTGCTTCGGGGAAACGCCTGAAACCATGGGTGTGCGGCGAGCTATACAGCGAGCAGGAACCTCAGTATGAGGAAACGGAACTGTGCTTCGCGCCTTATGCGTTCTGGGGAAACCGCGCCGCCGGGGAAATGACAGTCTGGGTCAGGGAAGCATAATTAATATTTTCTATAAAAATGTCTTGTAAAAGAATGTAAAGTTTGGTATTATTGTTGCATGGCTGCGAAATTTACATATCAGTACAGTTGTCTTTGTTATAAGAAGAAAGGGGTTTGGCATAAAAGTGGACAAAAATAGACCAGAAATAGCAAACAGTATTCAGACCGGCGGGTTTGTAACCAACTACCATGATGTCGGGAGCGGGTTCCCTGTTGTGTTCTTGCATGGGTCGGGGCCGGGGGTCACGGCTTGGGCAAATTGGCACAGGCTGTTCCCGCTGCTGAGGGAGGAATACCGGATACTAGCACCGGATATGGCAGGGTTTGGGTTTACGGAGCGCCCTGAGAACGCTGTTTACAACATGAACGGCTGGGTACAGCAGACAATCGATTTATTTGACGCGCTAAAAATCGAAAAGGCCAACCTTGTAGGCAACTCATTTGGAGGCGCCTTGGCGCTGTCTATGGCGGTAAAATACCCTGAGCGTATAAACAAACTGGTGCTGATGGGCAGCATGGGGATCAGCTTCCCCATCACTTACGGGCTGGACAGGGTCTGGGGATATACCCCGTCTTTAGCCAACATGGAGGAGCTCCTTGAGCTGTTCACATACGACCACTCATTCGCAACCAAGGATCTGATCAAAACCCGTTATGAATCCAGTATGCAGCCGGGTTTCCAGGAGAGTTTCTCCTCGATGTTCCCCGCGCCCCGTCAGCAAGGGGTGGAGGGGATGGCTGGGAATGAACAGTATATCCGAGGCATTCCTCACGAGACCCTGATCATCCACGGCCGGGAGGACCGGGTCATACCGATGTCAAACTCCATTCAGCTTCTGCAGATGATTGACAACGCGCAGCTTCACATATTCGGCAAATGCGGCCATTGGACGCAGATAGAGCACACGGCGGAGTTCGCCGAGCTGCTGCGGAACTTCTTTAATTACAACAGATAAGGATATAATCATTATGATTAATCAGAATATCCGGCGTTACGCAGATATTTTATATGAATCGGAGCGCAGCAGGGCAGCGGTTGAGCCGCTGATTGCGCAAGACCCGGGGCTGACCATCGACGACGCCTATGCCATTCAGCTTGCCAACGTGAAGCGCGCCGCTGAGATGGGCTATGTCGTCTCCGGCAAGAAAATTGGGCTGACGTCGGAAGGCATACAGAAGCAGCTCGGGGTCAGCGAGCCGGACTACGGGCATCTGTTTTCCGCAATGCTCTGCGAAGACGGCATTGTGCGGACGGATCAGCTCATACAGCCGAAGATTGAAGCCGAGCTCGCGTTTATACTCGCCGACGACCTGACAGGGGGCAGCGTAAGCGCGAAAGACGTACGGGACGCCACAGAGTATGTCGTGGGGGCTTTTGAGATTGTGGACAGCCGAGTGGCCGGCTGGAGGATTTCGCTTGTTGATACGGTGGCTGACAACGCCTCGTCGGGAAGGTACATCCTCGGGGATGTACGGCTGAGGGCTGACGAGGCGGATCTGCCGTCCGAGGCAATACGGCTATACAAAAACGGCGGTTTAGCCGCTGAGGGAACAGGGTCGGCGGTTCTGGGCGACCCGTGCGCTGCCGTTGCCTGGCTGGCAAACCGCCTGTGGGATTACGCAATACCCCTAAAAAAGGGCGAGGTGATTCTCTCGGGCGCTTTTTCGGCGGCTCCGGCTGCTGATAAAGGGGATGTGTTCAAGGTGGAGTTCTCCACGTTTGGAGTCATCGAAGCAAGGTTCGCCTGAATTGCGGCAGCGCTATATGCCACATCAAGCTCATAGCGGCTGGAATTCTGAGGGCACTTTATATATGAAAGCGGGGTGAACCTGTTTGGAAAAAGTTAAAGTGGCTGTTATCGGCCCCGGCAACATCGGAAGCGACCTGATGTATAAAGTCCTGCGGAGCAGCCGCCTGAGCATGGGCATAATGGCGGGCATTGCGGAGTCGGAGGGGATAAAGCGGGCGGCATCCCTCGGGGTGGACGTTTCCACTGACGGCGTGAAGGTCGTAGCCGCGCGCAAGGATATCAAAATCGCTTTTGACGCAACAAGCGCAGCCGCGCATAAAGAATTCAACGGCCCCGCGCTTAAAGAAGCGGGGATTATAGCCATCGACCTGACACCGGCGGCTATCGGCCCTTACTGCGTGCCGTGCGTGAACCTAAGCGAGCTGAAGGATGAGCCGAACATAAACATGGTGACCTGCGGCGGGCAGGCTACGATACCCATCGTCCACGCCGTCGAGCGGGTTGCCGGAGCCGCTTATGCAGAGATAGTCGCCTGCATTTCATCAGCCAGCGCAGGCCCCGGCACAAGGGCAAACATGGATGAGTTTACGGAAACGACGTCCAAAGCTATTGAGGTCATCGGAGGCGCGGATAAAGGAAAGTCGATAATAATACTCAACCCCGCCGAGCCCCCGCTGATGATGACAAACACGATTATAGTCCGCGTCAAAGATACGTCGGCAAGCCTTGAAGCGATCACCGCGTCAATAGACGATATAGTCAGGGAGCTGAAAGAGTATGTGCCCGGCTATCACCTGCGGGTCCCGCCAATGATGGAGGGGGACAAGGTGACCACTATCATACAGGTTGAGGGGCAAGGCGACTTCCTCCCGGCATATTCAGGGAATCTGGACATAATCAACGCCGCCGCTGTAGCGGCAGCAGAAAAGATAGCGCAGCGGATGGGGTACTAAATGAGAGGTACTGTTATGCTAGGGAAAATTACTTTCGTCGATACGACACTGAGGGACGGCAGCCATGCTTTGAAGCATAGCCTTACAACGGAGCAGGCGGTATCGGTGGCTGCCGGCCTGGACAGGTGCGGCATTCCCATGATTGAGCTATCGCACGGGGACGGTCTCGGCGGTTCGAGCTATACATATGGGTTCTCAAAAACCGACGAGTTTGAGCTTCTGGAAGCTGTGGGGAAGACCCTGAGGAAATCTAAGCTGACCGTCCTGCTGCTCCCGGGCATAGGAACCATCGAAATGCTGCGGCGGGCGCGCGGCTGCGGGGCGGCTGCGGTGCGCGTGGCAACGCATATTACCGAAGCCGATGTCAGCGCGCAGCATATCAAAGCAGCAAAGGATATGGGGATGATGGCGGTAGGGTTTTTGATGATGGCGCATATGTCGCCTCCGGAACGCATTGCCGAAGAAGCGCTTAAAATGGAGAGTTATGGTGCGGATTACATCAATTTAGCCGACTCTGCGGGCTACCTGCTCCCCGAGGACGTCAGCGCGCGCGTTTCCGCCGTCAGCGGCGCGGTAAAGATACCTGTGGGTTTCCATGCGCACAACAACCTGGGCATGGCCATAGCGAACTCGCTGGCAGCGGTCCGCGCCGGGGCGTCATATATCGACGGGACATTACGCGGGCTGGGCGCCGGCGCGGGAAACGCGCAGATCGAGGTGCTGGCAGGGGTGCTGGAGCGGTGCGGCTATGACACAGGGCTGGACTTTTTTACGCTGATGGATCACGCGGAGGACACGGCCGACCCGTTGCTTATGCGGCCTCAGGTTATAGACAATGGCTCTTTGATGCTTGGCTATGCAGGTGTATACTCATCGTTTTTGCTGCATGTTTATGATGCCGCGAAACGGTTCAGGCTGGAACCGAGGGACATACTGGTAGAGCTGGGGCGCAGAGGAATGGTCGGAGGCCAGGAGGATATGATTATCGATGTTGCATACCGGCTCTCGCAGGCCGCGCCCGCAGACTAAGCATAATCATTATCAATTAATAATCAGGAGTTGTTTGATGAGCGTAGGTGAGGTCGGCTGTTATCAGGTTCTTGTGCGGGACACGGGAGCACGGTTTGTCTGCCGTGGGGACGAGTTCGTGCTTGAGGCGATGAAGCGCGCGTGCGCAGGCCCGGTCCATTACGGCTGCTTCGGGGGCGGTTGCGGGGTTTGCAGGATGAAGATTGTATCAGGTGCGTATCATGCGGAGAAGAAAATGAGCGCCGCGCATGTTACGGAGGAGGAGCAAAATGAAGGCATTGTCCTCATATGCTGTGTGAAACCCTGCGGGGATTTGGTGCTTGCGGGGATATAACAATAAAATACTATACAAGAAAGGAAGTAAGAAAATGGGATTCAAAGGAACGCTCAGACCTGGACTCGTGCAGCTTAGAGTATTGGATTTCGACAAGACGCTCGATTTCTACAAAAATGTGCTTGGGCTCAACGAAGTCTGCCGGACAGACGATGGGAGGGTATGCCTAAAAGCATACGACGAGTTCGACCATCACTCGCTCACCCTGCGCCTTGCCGACTCAGCAGGGCTTGACTACGTGGCATTTAAAGTCGGCTGCCCCGGCGAACTGGAGAAAATGAAGGAAGCGGTTGAAGCGTTCGGCTATGCCGTAGACACTGTCGAAGCAGAGACGAACCAACCCGGTTTTGGGAAGCGGTATGGCTTCACCATCTGCACCGGCCACAGATTTGAGATCTACAGCGAGGTAAAACTCTCGGCGAAAACGCCCATGATCAACAATCCCGACATTTGGACCGACCCACCGCGCGGGATGAAGGCGCAGAGGCTTGACCACTTCTTATTGTACGGGCCGAATATTGCGGAAGCCGAGCGTTTCTGCAAAGAGGTTCTGGGGATGTTCGTGCCGGAAGTCTGCAACCTCCCCGACGGCAGCCGCCTGGCAGCATGGATCACAAGCTCGAACAAACCCCACGACCTGGCATTTGTCGAATACCCGCACGCAGGCAAGATCCATCATCTCGGCTTCTATCTGGAAGACTGGCATGATGTCGGCAACGCAGCGGACTGGATCGCAATCAACAGCCTCAAGCTGGACATCGGGCCGACCCGCCATGCTATCACAAGAGGCCACTCGATCTATTTCTGGGAGCCTTCAGGAAACCGCATAGAGGTCTATTCCGGTGGCTACACAGCCTACCCGGACAACCCGCAGCGCGTATGGGACGCCGCCCAGCTAGGCAGGGGCCTGTTCTACTATTCAGGCGAAGTGATCCCGAGTTTCTTGGAAATCGTAACATAAACAACCCCCGGCAGCGGGCGTCAGCAATAGACAGGCAAAAGAATAGAGGGGTAGTTCCCTCTATTCTTTTGCCTGTATAAGCCCCGATTTCCGCAAATTTTACAACTCTGTGACGACTCTGCGGTCAGGTAAGTGGTATAATAGCAAAAAAATGTAGTTTAGGGAGTAGCGCTGTATGGCTAAAATCCTGATTGTCGAAGACGAACATGCTATCGCGGAGCTTGTAGAGCTTCAGGTCACGCTGGCCGGGCATACGGCCGATGTTTTGCATGACGGGACCGGTGTTATGGACAGGGTTGAAGCAGACAGGCCCGATATCATCATACTCGACGTCATGCTGCCGGGGCGTGACGGCTTTTCGCTTATGGAGGGTATCAGGCCTTTGGACATACCTGTGATATTCCTGACCGCGAAAGACAGTATGGAAGATAAGATAACAGGCCTGCAGCTTGGGGCGGATGATTATATAGTCAAGCCTTTTGCCGTCATAGAGCTGCTGACAAGGATCGAAACGGTGCTCCGCCGCAGCAATAAAACAGATGAAGTTTTCAAACTGGGGGATGTCGAAGTAAGGCGCGATGAGCATATTGTGCTGCTCGGCGGCCAAAGGGTCGAGCTTACTACAAAGGAGTATGGTTTGCTCTGCACGCTGATAGACAACAAAAATATTGCCCTGTCCAGGGAAAAACTGCTTGAGCTTATCTGGGGGTTTGACTATATGGGTGAAACGCGGACGGTGGACGTCCATATGCAAAGGCTGAGGAAGAAGCTCGGCTTTGAAGAATATATCGTAACCGTGTTCAAACACGGGTACCGCCTGGAGACGCAAAGATGAAGTTCTGGCAAAAGGTTTTTTTCGCGACGCTGGTTTTATTCTTAATTGCCGTCAACGTGCTTGGCTGGATTTTGCTGGACAGAAGCTATTCGCTAAACAAAGAACACGCTGCGGAGTCGGCGCATAGCGAGTTTATGATAGTCAGGCAATCCGTGTACCAGCTTATTTCCTACGCGCACGGCTTGGGGACGCAGCTAAGCCCGGACAACCTGATATACCTGATTTCCCCGTATGCCGGCTATTACCTGGAGCAGGGCTCTTACATTGCGGTGTTCCTTGACGGCGAGCAGATGCTTAACAGCAACCCGCACTTTGCGCCCGGCGTCTATGCGGATAGCGCGGCGTTCTATGAAACGGGCAGTTACCTTATATGCGCCGTGGGGGACGCAATGCCGCAGCCGCATGAGGGCATCACGCTGGTTTATATGAAAGACATCAGCAGCCTGCTGGTCTACAGGGCGGAAATGACGCGCGTTTTTATCTGGCTTAGCATCGCCATCAGCCTGGCGCTGGCAGTCACGCTGCTGATATTCATCGTGGGGCTCACCAATCCGCTCAGAAAGCTGAGCGCGACCGCATTGTCCATCGCAAACGGCCGGTATGAAATAAGAGCGCCCATGCGGGGCAATGACGAGGTCGGGCAGTTCTCGCGGAGCTTTAACATGATGGCCGATAAGGTGCAGGAACACATAGGCTTGCTGACAAGCATGAGCGAGAGCAAGGAGCGTTTCATAAACGACCTCGCGCATGAACTGCGGACGCCCATAACAGCGGTAGCGGGGTACGCCGAGCTGCTGAAAATCGGCAACATGCGGGCAGACGAATTCGACAAATCCGTCAGCTACATAATCAAGCAAAGCAAGCGCATCCGGGACATATCGCTAAAGCTGACTGATCTGGCGTACATGAGGGATGAGAACATCGAGCGGCTGCCGGTGGATATGGGCAGCGTAATAGCAAACGCGCAGGCTACCTGTCAGGCTCAGATGGATGGCAAGCGCATATCGTTAAGCACGGATATCGGTGACGTGAGGATCACGGGCGATGCCTGCCTCTTGGAGTCGCTGCTGCAGAACCTGATAGAGAACGCCGTTAAGTATTCCGGGGAAGGCGGCAGGATCTGCATAGCGGCATACCCGGAAAACGGCGGCGCGGTGCTTACAGTGACAGATGACGGGATAGGCATGGATGCCGATGACATCGAAAGAATAACCGAGCCGTTCTACCGCGCCGATAAGTCCCGCTCGCGGGCCGCCGGCGGCGTGGGCTTGGGTCTGGCGCTTTGCGCACGCATATGCAAAGCGCATGATGCGAAACTCGAAATCGATTCCGTGCCTGGCAGCGGCACGGCAGTAAAAATATATTTTACAACTCTGTGATAACTCTGTGACAACTCTGCAACACCCCTGTGTTATGATAGGCTTACTATAGATTAAGGAGGACCGGCAAATGAAAAGAAACGGAAAACTGATTGGAGCGGCTGCATTTACGCTCATAGCAGGGTGCGCTTTGATATTCGGGAATGCCGCAGCCAACTCTTATGCGATGGGTTTTGGCAGTGAAAACGAGGGGGAGCCCAGCGTTCGTGTAGTCGCGCTGAGCGGGGCAGCCGCTGAACCGGAGTTTGGGGTTTACCCTGAGGAGCTGGAAAACGGCGGCACAGCGGAGCCAGGCTCCGGACCGGATGAGTCCATGGGTTACGGTGAAGCGGATAATGAGGAAAATCATGACGGGAATGATGAAACCGGGACAGCGGAGCCGGAGAGAATCATTTTACAACAGGCTAGTCCGCAGCCCGATCAGGACGGAAAGCTGGCCACGATTCTTGAACTTGATAACGGCCAAAGTGTTATAATCTGCCCGCCGGATGAAGAGGGTTTAAACAGCATTTCTGTTATTAAGGGCGCTGAGGAAATATTCCGGCTCTCGAGGATTTATTATGGCAGCACCCTTATCGCGGTGGACGGCATCCCGGCTGATGATCTTGACGGCTACGCATATGCCGTTTCGGTAGCTGACCTGTGCAGCCAGTTTGCCGCATGGGCTGAAGATTACGGCTTATCTGAAGACTATATAAACGAAGTGCTCCGGGCGGTCATCAGTAATGAGCGTGGCCATATTACGCTAGACATAACCGATTACCCGTCAAGATATTCCTTTTTTATCATGAGAGGAAGCAATACTTGGCCATAACATCCCAATTGGGATGATCTAATCAGTGCCGCTGCTTACAAAAAAAAGCAGATTTACGCTTTCACGAAAATCTATGCATAATTAAACTCTTTCTTTAATTATGCATAGATTTTTTGCTGCTCAGGCCTCCTATCTGATTTGCTTCATGCAGTGTCTGGAAAAGGCGTAATTAATAATCTATTCGCGGTAAACTGCAGCCCGGGCGCAAGGCCTGAAATGCCCATATCCTGCGCATGGGTAAAAAAAAGCTAATCTTAACAGCCGTTATTGCCGATAATAGGGATTAGGAGGTGAAAGGACTTGCAATTTCCCATTGATATTTTGCCCCAGATGATGAATGGGGCAAGCTCCGGCGCAGAGATAAGGCAGCGGGCCGGACCGGGTTTCCGAGAGAACTCGCAATTCGCAAAAGTTATCGAGGAAGCTATCGCAAAGAAGAACCTGCTGCCGATGAACAGCTCGAAGCCAAGAGAAACAGAACCGGTGTACGGACGCCCCGTAGTTCCCGAAAAACCCGATTCAGACCCGGACGAGACTCTTGCAGCCGGAGCGATGGCAGACCAATACCTAATCGTTTCTATTCTCGAAGGAGATAAGGAATCTGCTGCTACCCCTGAAACGCAAATCCATGCAGACGCAACGGCAATTGCCGACAATGAAGCAGCCGCAGCATACCTGACCGACGCAAATCATAACGAAACCGGGGTGAAGCCGGGACAGCAAACGGCAGAACAGTTCGGGATCGACATTGAAAACGCGGCGGTAAACCGTACGGACGCACAGGAAGTCATTAACGCGTCGAATAATGCGAAATCCGCCGGCGCGGAAGATGCTCAGGCGCACACGGAAGCAAATGTTGAAGCCGCCGCAAAAACAGGGGAAGTAACGGCACGGATGCCAGTTAAGACCACAGAACAGCAAGATAACAAGGAAACTATTTCCAAATCTTCGGAAAATGGCAATCTGAGCCCTTTGGAGAATGAAAACGATTCCGCATCCATAAAGGAACAGCCCAAATCTTCAAGTTCCGATACGGAGCAAAAACAGTACCGCGATACCAAAGATTTGGAGCAGCCGCTGAGCAATGCCGCGGCGCCTCTGGCGGAAGGTATCAGGCCGGAGCGGTTTAAAGCGGACCAGCAGATGAAGCAGGCATCGCTTGACGCACCGGTGAAAGCGGAAAACCTATTCGAAGAAATGATTTCCCGCATAGATTCGATGAAAACGGACACGCTGCGGTCGATGACCATACAGCTCAAACCCGAATTTCTGGGCAAAGTGGCGCTTGAGTTCGCCGTGGACGCCGCCGGGCTGCATGTCAGGATAGACGCCGCGAACAGCGATGTACGGGCTATGATCAACGGGCAGATCAATGCTCTAATCGAGTCCCTGCAGCAAAAAGGCATTGCGGTAGTAGAGGTCGAGGTTACCCATACAGGCATAGACAACGGCGCGTTCAAAGAATCCGGCGGCGGGCAGGCTCACTCAGGCAAATCACGGAACAAATACCGTGACGTTAGCCCTGTGGAAAGAGCGGAATACTACACTGCGCTGCCTCTTGACGCGATGGAATACTACCTCGACACAGGAGTAAGCTCTGTGGAATACAGGGCGTAGCTAAAGGAGAATTATATGTCAGTACACGACGCTGTTAGAGTAATGCAAAACGAGACCGAGTGGCAAAAAACCAGAGAGTGGCAGCAGCTCATAAAAGATAGCACACAGCCGGGCGCAAGCAGAAATGTGAACGGAGCGATGGGGAAAAACGATTTCCTGAAGCTTCTCGCTGCTCAGCTGCGCTATCAAAACCCGCTCGAGCCGACTTCCGACGCCGATTTCGCTTCCCAGCTGGCTCAGTTTTCGTCTCTTGAGCAGATGCAGAACATGAACGAAGCGTTAAGCGCCATGATGAACTACCAGGCGTTCAGCCTCGTCGGTAAGACAGTCGTAGCGCAGGCGGAGGTTGAAGGCGCGCTAACAAACATCACAGGAGTTGTTGACAGCATTTTCACGAGGGACGGCATGACTTTTGCAGTGCTGTACGACGGTGCCTATGAGTATACCGTCCCAATCGGCACGATTATGGGCGTATTCGACAGCGGCACGTCCGTAACGCCGGATATGCTTATCCAGACCTCCAACAACCTGATAGGCCGCACGGTC
>Ga0099364_10014522_pt1 | contig 10474 bp, 6 predicted proteins | sample TergutTh196P3_FD_73070 | JGI IMG/M metagenome (GOLD analysis project Ga0099364, IMG submission 73070) | Microcerotermes parvus P3 segment gut microbial communities from Pointe-Noire, Republic of the Congo - Th196 P3 | ecosystem: Host-associated > Arthropoda: Insects > Digestive system > Gut ...
TTCGCACATCGGGAATCAAGTTGCCTGAATCACCATTTACCCACTCGATTTGACGAAGAGCCAAATACATTACACGAGGTCGATATTAAAACGTGGAAATCTATGTTTGATTTTATTCTGAATATTCTTAAAGACGATGGTTGTATTTTTATTTGTGAAGTCATAACTTTAACAAGTGGCGAAATGCCTTATGGCGAAAGTGGATACTTGGTTTTAGGAGAAAAGCAAATAAATTTATTGTTTAACGAAACAAATTTAAAAACATTACACTTCAAACAAGCAGAAAACACTCAAACTATTCGTGAAAACACTTATGCCATTGCAATTCCACGAGATTTAATCAATCGTGTAACCCCCGAAACTATAAAGGCTACAATAGAATCACTTCGTGACGACTCGTTAGAAGCCGCTAAGAAAATTATGAAATCCAAGAAAAGTTCCGATTCTCGAAAATATGCCTTCCATTCTCAGCAACATATAAATGCTGTGATTGCACTTGATTTGTTAAACGAACCAGCATCTAAAAATTTTGAAGTTATACAAAGCGAAGTTCACATGGAAGATGAAGAGGCACAAACAAACTGGAGTTTGACTTGAGTCCGTTCGTACTATTGCGGATAAGCAGAATAAAAAGAAGCCTTTTAAGGGCTTCTTTTTTGCAATATAAGGTCGCTTATTGCCGATTCATCGGGCTTTCTGCGGTCTCCCTATATTGCAACGTCTGGTGAAAACGAGATTATGGGGTTTAAATCCATAATCAACGAATACTACGCAAAAGACATCAGCAAAAAAGTCCGCTCCAGTTTACGGACAATCGCAGAGAAGGGGTTCTTCACAGGAGCCCATGCACCTTACGGATACCTCATCGACCCCGACAACAAACACCATTTAATTCCCGATGAAGCTACCATGCCGATTGTAAAAGAAATGTTTACGTTGGCGGCAGAGGGAGTTAGCTGTCGGCAAATCGCCATACAATTCACTGAAAGAGGAATCCAAACTCCGAGAGAGTATTTGGCGAGGACAACTGGCTTGTTCAAAAAGTACCTTGAAACGCTGCAAGAATGGGCTACAAACAGTGTGGCGAATATGCTGAAAAGCGAGGTGTATATCGGGAGCATTACATCGCAAAAAACAACGACTAAATCTTTCAAGAACGTGCAAAAAGTCTACAAGCCTAAATCCGAATGGGTGGTTGTCCCAAATTGCCACGAACCGATTGTTGACAAGGAAACGTTCGATTTAGCACAAAGCCTTATCCGCAGACGAAAACGCACTCCCGCCGAAGTCAACCCCAACATATTTTCGGGGCTTGTCAAATGCTCTTCCTGCGGGAGCGGACTTTCCTACAGCGGAGCTTGCCGAAATCGCAGTATAGCGATTTTTATCTGCAATCTCTACAGAAGCAAAAGCCGTAAGAATCTGTGTACAAGCCACTACATTTCTTACAACGACTTGTACAAAGCGGTGCTTTCGCAGGTTCAAAAACTGACTGCTTTTGTTGAGGAACACGAGGGTGAATTCGAGGCATTCTACAATCAATATCTGCACGATAATGCCAACAATAACGAAACCACCAAGCAACGGGAGTTGGCAAAACTGCAAAAGCGTAATGTAGAGGTAGACACAATTATCAAGGGTCTGTTCGAGCAGAATTTTCTCGGTACTCTGACTTCAAAGCGGCTTGCGGTGTTGGTAGCAGACTACGAAACTGAGCAAGCCAAACTGCAGGAAAGGATTGAGGAAATTGAAAAATCTCTAAGCGGCGAAAGAAACGCCTTGTTGGATGCAGGGTACTTTTTCAAAGCCATTTCCAAGTACAAGGACATCACCGAGTTAAATCCTGTTCTGCTCCACGAGCTAATCGAGAAAATCTGCGTTCACCATGCAACGGGAGCGGGGTATGGCAGAAAGCAGAGGGTGGACATTTACTGGAAGTTTATCGGGCTTTTAGATGACAAACGTCATTGACATTTATGTTCGCTTGAAACAATCGTCCTGGGATGCTTGAAATGATGGTGACTTCCCACCACCGCAACAAGTGTCCACCCGTCCGCTTGCAGTGACACAATTTCTCTCGATGAATAACTTTTCAACGATTCCGACCTCCTAATAAACACATTATAACACATATTATTATATTTGTCAAGAGCTTTTTGAAATTCAAAAAATAACCCAACAAAAATCACCTCTTGACAATTACTAAAAAATCATGTATAATGAGTAAATAGTAAATCATATTGAGTATTTTGTCAAAAGTCGGGAGGTCGAAAATCACCACACGGTTTATCCGAATCGTCATCGGATTAAGCAGGGCTTTAGTTAAGCCGATTTCAGCTTACCACGGTAAAATAGCGAAGAGCCCATAAAACTAAGATTCCTAAGAACGAAATGCCGCCTGTGCCTGAAATTCAAGGCAAAGCTAAGAGCGGCAAAGAGAGGGCGAAACCGATATAACCGCAATAGACAAAACAACTCGCCACCGCAAGTATGCGGGTATGGCGAGTTGTTTGTACAATGAAAATATTTTCTTTAAAAGCATTGACAATATTATTTTTTTATGATATACTGTCATCAAGGATTTTGTTGCGGTGTAGCAAGGCTTTCTTGATATAATTGTTTAAGTCCGGTGCTAATGCCCGCATACCAAATGTGTCGCAAATCAGGGATTTGCGATATTTTTGTTAAAAAGAAGAAGCCGTCCTAATAGAAATCCGCTCGTTTCTTCGGCACGTTTCCTATTAGGACGGCTTCTAAGTAAGAAAGGAAAAGGGTAAAACAATGAAAAAGCGCATTCTATCCATGTTGCTCACGGTTGCAACACTACTTACGGCAATATCGGCAATGCCGCCGCAGAGGGACATTCCCGCAATCCCCGCAATGGTATCTGCGGAAACAGCCGAGTATCACAAAGGCAATGTAAACGGGCAGGGGGGCGTTGACATTTTTGACGCGCTTGAAGTACTCAAGCATTTAGTCGGAATGAACAGCGCGATACGTGACAGTCAGGAGGCACTGTATGCCGCCTTGATTACCGATGCATCCAAAGAGTCGGGTGTACCCACAATCTTTGACGTGCTGGAAATCCTCAAATACATAGTGGGGATGGATAGTGCGGTGTTCTGCAAAGATTGTGAGGTGTACCGTGATTGCCCGTGCGATGTTCCTGATGAGGCGATTTTCTCAATTACGGATATTGCGTTGGAATCGAGCACATCGGTGTCAATTCAAGTCACGGCGAGCGACGAATGCTACTTAGTCGTGGAAATCCTCGATGATGTAACGGGGACGAACACCGAGTGGGCGAGCGGAAGCCGGATTACCGGAGGCACAACCGAAATAGACGAAGCTGTTGAACTGGAATTTGTGAGTGTCACTATTCCGCAACTGCTCCCGGATTATTTCGTTGTTACTGCGGAGCTTACAAGCGCGGACGGCGACACAATTTATTCGTCATACACTTTTGTCGAGTACACAAGAGCTTATGAGGAATTTTTGGCTTTGACGGTTGATGACTTTGACGAGGACTTGGTCATTAACTTAGATGACAGCGATGACAACAATTTTATGGTTCTTAAAGAGGAGATTCCGCAGTTTGTAACAGGCGAAAACGGCAATAACATTCTCGATGATTCGAGGGCGGATGAGGGTGTCTATGTGTTCACGAATGCCGCGGCGGGAATATCGTTGCTCGGTTCGGGCGATTTGTTCGCCGTGATTAGTGAAGACGGCAATACTTTCTATTTAATAGAGGTTTTGACGATTAGCGACAGCAACGGGCAGCTCACGATTACCTCCAACCCCGAGCCGCAATTGAGCGATTTTGCCGATTATATCAAAATTGATATTGAGCTTGAGCTTGAAGACGGATTTTATGATGACACCGGCGCAGATGAAGGTGTAGTTTGGCTGAACGACCCCGATGACCCGGAATATGATGTTGTTGTTCCGGGCGAACACAGTGAAGCACACGGCGACACCGTGTCGGAGCGGATTGACGGCTCTATGAAATCGAGCGTCAGCCTTGGTGTAAAATTCACGAAAGGCGCGTTCAGCGCGGGCGGGAAAGTTACCGGGAGCGTTACTTTCGCTGTAAAGATTTCTCATGATATTTGGCGGCTGTTTTTTGAGGCAAAGGTTACTGCCAAAGCCGAGTTGGAAGCGAAGCTCGAGTTTAAGTTCACGGCGGAGAGGACGAGCGATGTACCTACGAAAATCGACCTCGGGGGAATCGCTTTTCCGTCACCTATTCCGGGAGTGTACTTGAAAGCGGGGTTGACTATTCCCATAAAAGTCACCGCGAGTGCGGGCATTGTCGTAAACAAAAAAGTTACATCGGAGGTAGGGTTTAAGTTAGGGACAAACGGGTATCAGCCCATAAACTCAAGAACAGTAACCGCGTCTCTTTTCGCCGAGGGTGAAATTTCGGTCACGTTCGGGCCGAGGTTGGCACTTTCTGTAAATGTTGTCGGGGACTTTGTCAAAGCCGAGCTTTATGTAGAGGGCGGAGTTGAAATCAAGGCAACCGCAACTACCGCTAACGGGACTCATTTGTGTACACTGTGCGTAAAAATCGCACCAAGCGTGTACCTCAAAGCCGGGTTTGAGTGCAGCGCGGGCATATGGCAACTACGGTGGAAGTACGACCATGTTTTCGGGGAGTTGCGCTTGACTTTGGGTCAATATTTCGTATCGGTAATTAACGCGCCTGACAGCATTTACGGCGGCAACCTCAGGTTCGGCAGGGGTGAATGTCAAAACAAATCCGGGCAAGACCCGGCGGTGACAACCGCGCGGCCTTCCGTAACAACTCCGCCCGGAGGAGAGCCACCCGTTGTTGTCGGCGAAACAGTCCGCTTCGGCGGTCGCGACTGGCGAGTACTTGACATATACGGCAACCGTGTGCTTGTAATAAGTGACAAGCTGTTGGATGAATCTCGGCCTTACCACGAGGCATGGGAAGACGTAACATGGGCGGACAGCAGTTTACGCGCCTATCTTAATGGCGAATACTACAACAGTTTTTCTTCCGCCGACAGAGCGAGAATCGTACAAGTGATTAACAAAAACGATGATAATCAATGGTTTTACACACCCGGAGGAGTGGATACGCAGGACAGAATCTTTTTGTTAAGCCTTGAGGAAGTGGTAAAACACTTTGGTGATTCGGTTCAATTGGCAAACGGAAATCCCAATAACAGCTATTGGATTGATGATGAATTCAACGACAACAGAGCAACACACAGCTGGGATAATTATCCAGCTTGGTGGTGGCTTCGGTCGCCCGGCGTCAATCGTAGCAGTGCCGCCTGTGTCGGCGACGACGGCAATGTCTTTGTCCGCGGCCTCGGTGTCATCGGCGACGATGTCGACTACCGCAGCGATGGGGTTGGCGGCGTTCGGCCCGCTTTGTGGTTGCGACTGGGGAATTGAATGTGGGAATCCCCCCTGCCTGCGGAATCCCCCCTCTTGGAGGGGGGATTCTTGTGTGTGGTTATTGGGGGATTATTTATTTACCAACCAAACCGCCCCAACTCCCGACAAATCAAAACCGCGCTTCCCGCCGCCAATCACAACCGCACTCCTCGCTCGAACCACCACAACAGGCAATGCCCACACATTCGTCCCGTCAGTCAAGTACAAGCCCTTAGTCGAGAAAAACACATTGGTGTTATTGCGGATTTCAACTTTGCCATCGACAATGCTAACCTCAGTCGCGCGCTTCGCTTCAAACACCTTAAAATCGCAGTCATCGCAATAAACTGCCTTCGTCAAATCGGTCTGCTGCTCATAAACGTGGTCTTTCGCCGGAATCGCTTCCGCCTCACAAAAATCGCAATCTACCCTAATCGTGCAATTCGTTTGCTCGCCATGGACGTGTGCTTTTGCCGGAATTGCCATTCCACTGCAAAGCTTGCAATTGACCGCAACCGTACAATTCGTCTGCGCGTTATAATCGTGTATGTTAAATCCGGCAAGTTGCGACTCCTCCCGATACAACTCTATCGCCTCATACGGGACACATATAGTATTGAATTTGGTTGTGAGGTAGAAAACCGTTGTACCAAATTCGGGCGGAGTTTCCCCCTCAAACGTCATCGTTTCGAGCTGTAGGCAAGCCGCAAACGCAAGCGAACCTATGTTTGCAACATTTTCGCCGACTGTCATTGAGGTTAGGTATCGGCAAGCCGCAAATGCAAGCTCCCCTATATGTGTAACGGTATCGGGAATGATGTAGCTTGTGCCTGTTTTGGCGGAGGGATATTGAATGATGACTGTTTGGTATTTATCGAACAGCACCCCGCCAATATCGGAAAAGGCTGTATTATCGGGGTGAACATTAATTTTGCTCAAATTTGTGCAACCCACAAACACATTAGCACCTACTATGCTTGTAACGCTGTCGGGGATTGTGACTTCGGTAAGATTACCGCAACCGCTGAACGCATTCGCCTCTATTTCCGTAACGCTGTCTCCAATTATAACGGTTCTTACATCTGCAAGTACGAAATCATCGCCCATTTCGTCTCGCCAAGCCGTTGTGGCATCGTTGCTGTAGATTGTGAGTGTGCCGTTTGCGAAATTCCAACTGCCGTCAATAATCCTAACAGAATCATCGATTACCGACGCTAACGCAATCTCATACTCCGCCTTTGACCCGAATGGGACGTATATGGTGTGGAGTTTGTCTGTGCTTCGAAAAGCATCATTGCCAAATGTAGGCGGATTTGCCCCCGCGAAAGTCATTGTTTCAAGATTTTCACAATCCGCAAACGCAAAAGCCTCTATGCTCTCAACGTTGCCTTGGATTGTCACGGAAGTCAAGTTTACGCAACGAGAAAACGCAGAGTGCTTTATAGTCGTAACGCTGTCGGGGATTGTGATTGAAGTTAAACCCGACATTAAGAAAACCGAATTATCTATTGATGTAAAGCCGGGGTTAGTTGGCAGTTTTACAGAATTAAGACTTGGTATATTAACAAACGCCGCTTGTAGTATATTCGTAACGCTGTTGGGGATTGTGACTTGGGTCAGGGCTGTGGATTGGAACGCATAAGCTCCTATAGTTGCAAAATCGGGGCTGTCGGGGAATGTCACCGAGGCCAAATTTTGGCAGCCGCTGAACGCCGCCCAATTCACACCCGTAACATTATTTCCAAGCACAACAGATTGTACATCTTCAATGCCGAACGCACTTCCGCTCTGTACACGCCACGTGGCTGTGGAACTGTTGTTCAGGGCTGTAAGCGTTCCGTTTTCAAAAGACCAGTTGACCGTTGTCTCAAGCTCAACAATCTCAACCGTTTCAAGATACGTCTCTTCTGATTTCAAAGCCGCCATATACGCCGCTTTTGCCCCGACCGGGACATATATGGTCCGGAGGTTGATTGTGTTGTCGAAGACGGGGGCATTAAATCGCGGCGGAATCGTACCCCTAAATCTTACCCATTCTATGGTAGTAGGGAACGGCGAACCCCATAGGTCTGTAAGACTTTCCGGGAGGACGATTTCAGTTAATGCCGTGCCTTGAAATGCATAGTAACTTATGATTTCGAGAGAGGAGTTATCGGAAATTTCTACAGATTTTAAATCTTTGCAGCCTGCAAACCCGCCGGTACTTATAGCTCGAGCACTGTCAGGGATTTTGAACTCGGTAAATGCTGTATTCGAGAATACATAATCCCCTATCGAACCCAAGCCGGGATAGTTTATGGATTTTAAGTTTATGCACGACTGAAAAACGCGGGTATACATCCCGCCAAGGCTGTCGGGGATTGTGACTTCGGTCAAGCTTTCGTTACCTGCAAATGCCCCCGTCATTATTCGTAAGGTACCGTCCGGGACTGTGTAGCTTGTGTCCTTTCTGCCCTCCGGGTATCGATAGAGGGAAGTATGCCCATTGAGACCGACTAACACTCCAAACAATACTCCATCGACATCGGAAAGTTCCGGATTCTCGGAGTCCACTTTAATTTCGTTCAAGTTTGGACACATAGCAAACGCATTATGCCATATGTTGCCCGGGCTGATGAATCCGGTTTTAACATCTTTTAATATTATGGCTTTTTTTACATCCGCCGTTGAAAATCCCGTGGGTCTACCGCTTCTCCATGCGGTTGCGCCGTCAGTAGTGATGATTGTCAGTGTGCCTGTTACCGAGTCAAACTCCCACCCGTCACCGGTAAATACCTGCGCCGTTACGGGGGAAATCGTGATGAACCCGATTGTGATTGCGATTGTCAGTATGATTGCGGTTGCTGTTTTAAACTTTTTCATTGTAAAGTTTCTCCTTAGTAAATTTTTTTAATTTTAGCATTGTTTTGGGGAATTGTCAAGGGTTTTTTGAAATTTTACAAAAAAGGTTACAAAAAAGCTTGACTTATTATTCTGTCCGTGCTATAATGTCCAAGTTGATTGAGTCGGGGAAAAGGAAACAGGTGAAAAGCCTGTGCGGGTTCGCCGCCGTAAATGCGTTTGTTTCTTCAGCAGAGTAAGCCGCAACTTACTTTGAAAGTCATTGGTGCAAGCCGAGAAGACGAAGGAACGCCAAGCATTAAGCCGGAAGACTTTACCCATAAGACAAATGATAGGACTCTTCACTAAATAAACCTTACATTTTGACTTGTCTTTTTGTCGCCATACTGCGTTAAAATTTTTCGCAAGGCACAAAGCATTACTCAAAATTTTGCCTTGTCTGACGACAAAAATTCTGTGTCAAACTTGTAAACTTTATTTAGTGAAGAGCCCTTAGCCGCGAAAACCGGTTGTTTGTCGCTCAAATTGATGAATAAAATTTAATACTGAGGAGAAACCAAAATGAAGAATAACTTCAAATTCATTTTGTCGTTGCTTTTGGTCGTGCTGATTGCGGTAGGCACATTTGCCGGGTGTGATGACAAAAATGTCCCTGTATCCGAAATTCCGGGCGATGACATTACCAACACAGGCGAAGACGTAACCAACACAGGAGAGGGCATTACCAACATAGGTGAGGGCATTACCAACATAGGTGAGGGCATTACCAACATAGGTGAGGGCGAAACAGTATTCCGTTTTGAAGTAACCGATGACGAGGGCGAAGTCACGGTGTGGAACGTACACACTGACAAAGAAACGGTTGGTGCGGCATTGCTCGAAGTCGAACTCATCGACGGTGAGGAATCAAGCTACGGATTGATGGTCACGCACGTCAACGGGATTCGCGCCGACTTCACAGAAGACAACGCATGGTGGGCGTTCCTTGTTGACGGTGAAATGTCGCTCGTAGGTGTGGATTCAGTCGCAATAAAAGAGGGCGAAACTTATGCGTTCGTCTACACGCCGAATTAGGGATTTAGCGGTATTCGCCGTACTCGGAAGTATAATGTTCGTGTCGCAAATTGCAATGATGTTGATTCCAAACGTCCATTTGTTAGGATTGTTTATTGCGGCATTTACATTGACTTACCGGGTACGAGCGTTAATACCGCTTTATGTCTATGTTATGGTATACGGCGCGTTCTATGGTTTTTCGATTTGGTGGCTTCCCTATTTGTATATATTTCTCCCTCTTTGGGGGACGTTTATTGTTGTGGGCTTTTTTGATTCACGATTGCCGACAAAAGTGAAAACTCCGCTGTACATGGTTTTGTGTGCATTGCACGGGCTGTCTTTCGGAGTGCTGTATGTGCCGTTTCAAGCGTTGATGTGGGGATTGAATTTCAAGGGGATGATTGCGTGGATATTAGCGGGAATCCCTTTTGATATAATCCATGCAATAGGCAACTTTGCAGCCGGGATAATGATTATTCCGCTAACGGCATTGCTTAGGAAGTTAGATAAAAGCCTTTACAACATATAGTAGACATTTGCACACTCGCCCGGAGGGAGGCTTTTCATCTTTTTCACGATAAATTGACATTTTCAAAGAAGCGACACATGGAGGCAGATGTTGGCGATTAAGTTGCCAATAGACTGTAAGCAAAATGTGCTTGATGTTATCGATTTATTGGAAAAGGTTGACGGCATCAAAATTGCGCAAGCGGGCGTGTATGAGTATTCGGGCGGGACACCTCCGGAAGGGTATATTATTCCCCCCTAAGCTTTCGTCAAGCCTACGGCTCTTGTTTTGCTTACCTATAAATCAATTTCAATATTTTTTCGTCCCTCGAATATACAATATGGTCAATTAACAAATGAGCAGTCTGATATTTATTTTCCATATCAACACTATTATCAGTCAAAAGCTCATATACATCAGTAATTTTTCTAACAATATCGGTATTGTGCCTGTTTTCTATAATAGTATTCTTTAGCGTTTTCTCCAAACAATAACAGCAAACGCAAAAGCCAATAAAGCGATATGATTATCGGCTTTCTTTTCAAATCTAACAAGCAATTTGCGAAAGCGATTAGTCCATGAATGCAAAACCTCGACAACCCATCGCCGCGGTTTGAAATCGGGATTGATTTCAATCTCTTTTCGCTCCTCACC
>Ga0099364_10014523_pt1 | contig 10474 bp, 10 predicted proteins | sample TergutTh196P3_FD_73070 | JGI IMG/M metagenome (GOLD analysis project Ga0099364, IMG submission 73070) | Microcerotermes parvus P3 segment gut microbial communities from Pointe-Noire, Republic of the Congo - Th196 P3 | ecosystem: Host-associated > Arthropoda: Insects > Digestive system > Gut ...
AGAAACAGAAACAATTGCACTTCCGCTTGATAACAAGCGGGGATCCTCAAGCAGTATGCCTTCAATCGCTGTAACTCTATTCTCCGGGATGGAAAAATTCACATCGTTTTGCCCTGCGGCTGCGGCGCATATCCCAAGAAAAAGCCCCGCTGCAAGAGCTGTACAACATGCGGATGTTAGCTGCAACCTACAGTTTTTTTCATTCAGCGAAGCAAGCACGCGAAAAAGGCTCAGCAATACAACAAGAACCGACATAACTACTATTGATACTGCAATATGCGCAAAAGAAAGAAAATAAAAACCAACAACGGCAGCTATTGCCGTACAAAAGAGAGGAGTAATACGAATCTTCATTACACTACCATCTAAGGCGATCAATCGCCTCCCTTGCCGCAGCTTTAATGTTTTCTGAATAAGGTAAATGAGAAATATACAATAAATTATCAAAAGCGGCATTATCACCGATAAGGCCGAGAGACTGTACAATTGCCAGAGTAATTTCTGCATCGTAATTATTTGTGCTTACCGTTCTTGCATGAATAAGACCAAGCTGCAAACCAAGTGCAAGAGCGGCATCCGAATTTCCAACAGCGCCAAGGCAAAGAATTGCTTCTACCAAACGTTCTTTAGATACAGCTCCTTGCGAATAATCAGCCTGAACGCGGTAATAATTCCTTATTGCAAGAGCATTTGCCCGCGTCCACCTTAATTGAGATAAAACAAGAACAGCATCATAACGCATCATATCCAAATAAATATTACTTACACCTGCCGAAAGAGAAAGTTCCAGTGCAATTTCTGCAAGCTGTCCGCGTTCAGATACACTAAGCCGGTCACTTTCCACCACAACCCTGAATGCGGCAAATTTTTCATCCGGCGGATTATTTTCGATTACGCTTAACAGAAAATGATGTAAATTACCCGGAATATTTTCCAGCGCTCCATAAGCTTCAAAAGCAATTATTTCCGGATATCCGGAACATATAATCGAAAAGATTACAGGATAAGAAGAGCTGTCTCCAAGTTCCATAAGAGCGGAAATACATGCCGAAATAATTTTATAATCAACAGCTTCTCCGGAAAGAAACAATAGATTTTTATCCCAAAGATAATCGTTAATACTTTTTACAATAACACTATCTCCCTTACCCATTGCTCCAAGCGTAATAAGTATGTCAGAATCAACCTGCACATCGGGGTATTCCAAAAAAAGCTGCCACAATAGATCCAGGCTTTCAATGCTGCCAACATCGCTCAAATTTTTTATAGAAATTCTGACAATGCTGTTCATGTCACGAAGATCATCAATTTGAGAGTAGTTGTCCAAAGCAAATTGCAAAGCATATTCATAAAGCTGTACAGCAGATTCGCCAAGGGTATTATCCGCAGAGGCTTCGTTTAGAACATCAATTTTTCCCAATAAATCCGCCATGATAAATCTTTGCAGATAAGTTTGAATAACTGCCGTTTGACCAAAAACACCGACAGTTAAAAAAACAAACAATATAACAAAATATTTTAGTTTACTCACTTGCAGCCTCCTCTAACATTTGTGAATTTGGCAGACTGTCCGCTTCTTCTTCCAAAATACGGAACGGCAGTTCGTCTTCATCTTCATCCGGCAGTAATTTAAAAACTTCGCACATAATATGATTGCGTACGGCAATTGGAAGAGGATCAGCTTCCATATGTACCAGCGATGTATTGCTTTCCTGCTTATAATCCACCGAGCGGACAGTACCGGGCATGCAGGTGGGAATCCTGTCCAGTGAAAATTGTACTTTTAAACGCAGCCCGGCGACAGCCTGCCCGTTAATTCTAAAAGCGCAGCCGGTATCTGAAATGTCGTCAAGCATACACCTCAGACCTGCAACTTTTTCCAGTTTATGAGGATTTTCAGCGTCATCAACAAGATATAAAAATGCCGTCTTGCGGAATTTTATACGCAACGACTTTCGTTTTTGTGTTCTGAAAAGTTTGTCATTATGTTCAACTTTTAACGAGGAAATACCCTTTGAAAAAACTTCGTCAATAATAAAGGAATCGAACACATAACCTGCATCTTCTTCGCGCCAGAAATAAATGGAAACTTTTAAACCATGCCACTGTATGGAAGCAGATGCCTTTGAATTAACCGGACGTGAGATTGTAAAGTAATTGGAAAAATTCTTTATTACCTCCGATTTATAAACTCCGGTTCCGGCAACCAAAACCCGTAAAACCTGCCCTTCGCCAATTTGGCGGGAATCTGAAATACGGGAGCTGTTATCTGCAACCTGCATCTCTATTTTGTGAAAATAGTCAAAAAGCTTGGAAAGGAAAAGCTGCATTTGCGGGTCGTGTGCTTCCCCGGAAAGACGCAATGTATTTACAATAGAACGAATAACAATTTCAAACTGGCTTTGAGACTTAAAAATAGACACCGGATCCCTAATGTTACAACTTGCCACAAGCCGCTTTATCTGTTCTAAATCCTTCATCGTAAAACCGGCTTCTTTGCCTTTTGCATAAAACTGAATCCAGTTCCCTGAGGTTTCGCCCTTTGAACGTGAATAAAAAAAGAGGATGATTAGAATTACCGCTGCAAAAAAGAAAAAAGGAAACAATGTTTTACCCCATGTTCAGCGTTTTTCAGGTAGTCTGTCCTATCCATTTCCTTGCGCTCAACGACCGCATAAAGCCATGATTATTTCTCAATAATTAATTATAATACAGAAATATGATTGAGAAAAGCGCAAGACACGAAAATAAAAAAAGATATCCCGAGGCGATAATTCTGTACATGATCTTGTTTTTATCGGGATCAACAGCCGCATTAACCGGGGCAAACAGGATCGAAGCAGGCGGCGAAATTGGTTTTTCCATTACAACCGAACTCCTGAAAGTATTCGTTTATATTATCCCGTCAATTGCCTTGATTTTCTATCTGATGCAGGGGTCATGGAAAATTGATTTCCGGACATTAAAACCGGGTAAAAAAGATCTCTTCTGTGGTCTTTTGGCGTTTCCGTTTCTGCTAATTACGGGCGCCGCTATATCATATATGTCAGTATATGTATCCGGAAATTCCGTACAGTTAATCTATATTACCCCTTCTACGATCATTGGATGGCTGGTTCTCTGCATTTCCTGCCTTTTTTCTGCCTATCTGGAAGAAGTCTTTTTCCGTTTTTACCTTATTTCAGTAAAAGATGATCTTAATATGAGTACATCAACGGTTTTAATTTTTTCCACCGCTTTGTTTGCAATTTGCCATATCTACGAAGGACCGTGGGGTTTTCTGAATGCCGCCATTTCGGGCTTTATTCTGGGTTTTATCTTTATAAGTTCCAAATCTTTACATGGAATCTCTGTCGCACACGCCCTTTACAACATGACTGCTTTTACATTAAACGCAGCCTCAAATAACTAAAAATGAATGGAAAAGCCAAACCAGGGATTTAAATACCCGGCGGGCAAACCTTGCGATGAAAGTGAGTTGGAAGAAACAACTCCGGCATCAAGTACAAGTCCGTTTAAAATACGCCAGTGAATGGAAAGACCCATATTAAGCATCATATTTTTATTATCGAAAATATTTTTATCACTGGTTAAGAACGGATATGATACACCGACTTTATATCCGACAGCAAATCTTTCATTAAAAAACCATTTCATTGCCATAATATTCAAATCAAGCACAAGAAGTCTGCCGGCAGATATTGTGTCAATATCATAGGTATTGCTGAATAACGCAACCTCAGGTCCTATGTAGAAATCTCCAAGAAGGAAGAGAACGTTTAGGTGTACGGCAGCGCCAACCATGGTCATTGTGTCCCTGTAAGTATCACCGTAAAATGGAAGTAAAGACACCAACGATATACCGATATTTGTCATCACAGGTCTTAAAGGTTCAAATACATACTGTTCAGGTACAGGCTCGGGTTCTGGTTCGGGCTCTGGTTCGGGCTCTGGTTCTGGCTCCGGCTCCGGTTCGGGTTCGGGTTCCGGCTCTGGTTCGGGCTCTGGCTCTGGCTCTGGCTCTGGTTCCGGCTCTGGCTCTGGCTCTGGTTCTGGTTCAGGTTCGGGCTCTGGCTCTGGTTCGGGCTCCGGCTCTGGTAGAGGCTCAACTTCGTGAAATAGTACTTCTGAAATAGCCGCAAGTCCGCCGGGATTAATTATCATAATTCTATAGTACCCGGATTCAAGCTGACCTTCAGAAAAAAACAACTGAATATTTCTGTCATCATGATAAAAAATTTCTTCAGGCGTTATTCTTATACCTGCGGAATCGTAAAAGAATATCGCGGCTTTTTCTACAAGATTAATTCCGAAAATATCCAGATAATAACCGGGAGGAGAAGGGATGTATGTAAATTCAGGCGTATCAAAAATTATTGGCTGTAAAGCGGCAAGGATTTCGATATATATCCATTCAGAACTTTCGCCGGGTCTGTCCAGAATGTCATAAGGTATTACCTGAAAACGATAAGCTCCGGGAGGTAAAGAAATTTCAATAAAAAGCGATGTTGTAAATTCTCTAAAGTAGGGTATGTATGCGTCGTTTTCTTCCATCTGAACAATAAATTCATAGCGCAACGCATATTCACCGCCGCTCCAGGCAAACCGCTGAGTAATGCGGGTTTCCCCGGCAGAGAGTTCCTGTTCAACCCACTCCTGCGAATAGAGAGTTGGAACAAATATCAGGATTAATGCCGCAACTACCAGCCGCTTTAAGCAGTCACGCAATAAAGATCGTATGTTAGTTGCCATAAAGAATTCCTGTATCTTCTATTAGAACCGGAAGAGGAGCCGGAAAATCAATTACAAAGGAATTTTGCGCGATATCTCCTCGCCGGTTTATTATACTGCCGGCACCGATACTTACAGGTTCAACCTGCCAGACAAAAGTTCCTCTGTCCAGCAAACGCAGGTCGCTTAAAGTGTACTGCGTTGTATTCAGAGTTGTGTTTACAATCTGCCGCCTGCCTGATGCAGTCTGCTGAAAAAGCGTAAAATTGTATGCATTTGCTTCCGGTACCGCAGTCCAGGAGAAAACAATCGTCCTTTGCGTCCGCAACTCCTCAAAACCAAAACGCATCGCATTCAGCGGAGAAAGGCTGCGAGGCAAAGCAAGCCGCGGCGGAGGTTCAGGGGGAGGAGGCTCGGGTTCTACAACAGGCTCGGGATAAAATTCTTCCGGCAGACCTTCCGGAAGAACATCCGGTGGAGCTTCCATCGCAAGCCATTCAGAGATATTCAGAGCCTCAGATGTATTTTCGCCGAGCTCTATACGGAAAAACAATGTTTCAGAAAAAGCTGCGGCGCCTGAATAAACATCGGGGAAAACAGGCGTTACGCGCCAGAACCATGTTCCTGCTCCGGGAACAGAACAAATATACGAGGCTGACGGAATGCGTTCCCTAATCTGCGGGCTAAAAAAATCCGCCGATTCGCTGATCTCGATAATATAGGAAATTGCTTCTCCTACTTCTGCCCACTGAAAATTTATAACCGGGAAATCATCCTGAAAGCGATATACACTGTTATAAGCAGGGCTTAAAAGTCTGGGACCCGTACCATCGGCAACCGTAAGGTTTCCGGCGCCCAAGATTTCACCATCGTATGAAATACGCCAATACCATTCGCCTGCATCAAAATTTATCTGCGCCTGATTATTCAAATTAACCAGTATTTGTGAAATATTGGAAAAATTTCTGTCAGATGAAGCCTCCAAGATCAATCCCGCGTCAGGTTCAAGGTTTATCCTGTTCCATGAAAAATTTACAGGAAGACCGCTTATATCCCTATTCACATAACGGGCGGACGGCCTTGGAGAAGTTACAACTACAGCGCTTTCAAGCCTTTGCCTGCCTTCCGCATCCATGGCGATTAATTCACCGGAAGAAACTTCCTGTACAAGACCTCCTTGATCAATTATCTGAACAGAACCTTCGTTAACCTGAACAGAAAATGAACCGTCAGTTGTCATTGAAAGATTAACTACAGCTCCGGCTACTGTTTGCACCTGCTGACCCATCATGTCGATAAGGATGGAAGAAGCCTCGTCTCCTGCGGCAAGAGAAAGGTTTCCTTCTGATAAGACAATTTGAATACCTTCATTATCTGCACCGCGAATGATCCGTATTAATGTATTTTCAACCAGCTCAATACTGTTATCTTCGATAAAAAGCGAAGCAGAAGAAAGATCTGCTACGCGGATTAAATCGCCGATGTATACGGGCGATTCATTTGCAAGCCTGTCCCACAACACACGATCAGAAAGCCGCCTTTGCACCGTATTTTTCTTTACAACAACTACACCAACAGGTTCAACATTTTGCAGGCTGAATGTCTGCAGAAGATCCCTTCTGAATAATTCAACGCTTGCTGCGGCAATACTGAGGAATATCACAATTACTAAAAAATCTTTAAACCGGAACTTCCCGGAACCCCGCACTTTGCCGCTCATGTTTATCCTTGTTGACTTTCACCAATTTTGTATTTTTTCTCGTCCGCATTAACGTCAACACCCGAAAGAACAGGCGCTTCAATGCCAAGCAGCGCCCGTACATCGCTCATTGACTGCGGACCTTTAGGTTCTCCTGCAAAATTAACAACGGCGAATATCCTTACAGGTTTTTCCTTTCCTTTAACCGTAACGGAAGGCATTTCTTCGGTTACAAATTTATCCTTTATAAGCACCCATGTGTCTTCCGAAATAAGAATATCCGCGCCAAGAGGTTTTGTAAGCGCTTCAACGCGTGATGCAAGATTTACAGGATCACCGATGACGGTATACTCCATGCGTTTGTCGCTTCCAAGCTGTCCTGCGGTTACAACTCCTGAGTTTATTCCGCACCCGATGCGGATCACGGGATTGGAAACATCTCCAGCCCTGCGTTCCCTGTTCAAATAGTAAAGCGCTTTGCGCATCATCAAGGCCGCCTTAACACAGTTAAAAGCATCCGCACGCGGACTTCCCGCAGTGTAGGCAGTACCCCAGTGCGCCATAACCGCATCGCCGATAAATTTATCCACAACGCCGTTTGTTTTTTCGATACAGTCGATCATCTGGGAAAAATAATTATTTAACCAGAAAACTATTTTATTGGACGCTTCGCTGCCAAAGCTGTTGGTAAATTCTTCGCACTTTGCGGTAAACTCACGAATGTCAGAAAAGAAAATCGTTCCATGCTTGGATAAACCGCCGGGTTTAATTTCGTTACGCATTGCCTTTACCGCAATTTCCCTGTTTGTAAACCTTCCGAAAATTCCCAAAGCAGAACACATATTCTGGAAGCCGGCGGTTAAAACGCCGATCTCATCCCTTCCCTTTGATTCAAGATGAAGATCGAATTTACCGCCTTCAATTTCCCTTGCCGCAAAAGCAAGAGCTTTAAGGGGCAAAGAAATTGTTTTGGCAAAAAACCAGATAAATATAATTGAAATACTTAAAACCGCAATTGTCAAAAAAATGTTACGCCTTGTAGTAGCCGCTATACCCTCGAATACTTTGTCGTATTCAATACCGGTTATTACCACAAGACCTGCTGTGTTTAATTTTGTGTACGCTACAAATATTCTTATATACTCGTCATCGTCAGAAACATCTTCATTAACAGATGAATCCTGTATTAATCCGATATTTACAAGAAGCCCTCCCGCCCAATTAACGGCAGGCTGAATTAATTTTTTTACACTTTCCAATAACAAAGTAAAAACGTCAGGGTTTGCACTACTTGCTGGGGCTTGTAAAACGCCAAAGTCGGCTTCGATTAACTGTTGTCTGTTACGTTCATTGCTGTCAAGAATTGTACGGATAAAATCCATATCAATTACATTTGTTCCGCTTCTAATCAAAGAAAAATCAGCATGAACGAGAATTTCACCCTCGCTGTTCAGCATATATGATTGATTAATACCATAACCAAAATTGTTATTAAGGGTTTCCGAAGAAAACAGAACTCCTCCTCCCCCGCCGTTTTGCCAGGGGAAAAACAAACCCAGGACTGACTGGGTAAAATGAGGAGACGCATTACGCAGCAAAGTTTCTCCCCGTACGGCACGCCCAAGCGCGGTTCTCTGACTGTCGAAAAAAGAATCCGCAAGAGCCGGATCAATATCGCGCGAATTAAAGAACTGGCTGTTTATAAGCAGTTGTTCATCACTGCCCGGAACTGCAAAAAAGACAGCCGCAATCCCCGGATTTTCGACAAAGAAAAAATCAATAGATTCCTGAATAACGCCGGAACCCAATGACCCCATGGAAGTGATGGTCTGAATAAGTATCCTGGAGTTTGAACGTACGTTTGTTAAAATAATTTCCGCTTCCATTGCAGATCTGCGGTTCATCTCGAAGTTGCTTTCTTCGGCGGAAACCCGCAGGTCATTCTGAACAAGCCATGAAACCAATGCCGTAATGGAGCCAAGAGAGATAATTACTATAAAAGAGATGATAATAATTAATTTAGTACCAATGGAAAAACGTATTTTATCCGATTCGCCATGTTTATTTTTTTTGCCCATATATATATTATCGTTAAAATTTTAGTTTTATTATAGTAGTTTTAAAAAAAACCGGTTGTTCAAATTTAACATCTTTAGTTTTACAGGAGCCCTTACATAGCTGCATTAAAACCTTACACCTGCGGAAACCCCCGCTCCAATCAAAAATGGATATCCCGCACGGACGGCGGGTTCTATAAACCAGCGATCAGAAAAAATAAACCGCCAGCCAAAGCTTAAACCGGCGGAAAATGTACCCAGATCAAAAGGAATAGATAAACCACCGTAACCATGAAATAGGGATGTTCCTCCCATAACCTGTAAAAAAGGACCGGAATTGGACGTTAATCCATGCAGGTAATATCGAAAAAAGAAGATTAACTCAAACACTTCCATATGGTTTGAATTGAAGAACCATACTGTTCTGATACCGATTGACGTACCTGTGCCAAATCCCAGCATAAAACTGCCGCCATAAGCATAGTCTGTCGATTCGTACAGAGCGGTTTCCGCGCCAACGCTAAACCAGAAGTCCTCGCCATACCCGGTTTTAGGCTGCGCAGAAACGACAGCAGCAAAAATAATAAAAAATAAAAATAAAATCAAACTTTTTTTAGTCATTGCTAGATATCAGAATAGCTAAAGACGCTTTAATTGTAAATACGCCTGTTCTGCAAAACCAAAATTGGCGCTTTTGGTGTATTCCTTTGCGTATTCTTCGTAGAGCATGTCTTCGTACATTTTTCCGGCAAAGCTGTCGTCAACTAAACCGGTCTTTTGCACCGTACTTCTCATGCTGTTTAACATATTTTTTATTAAAAAAGTTTCCAGTTCAAGACAAAGTTCGTAGAGTCTGTCGGTTTTATCAATTGACGAATTACCGGCAACTGGAATTGAGGAGGCGTTTGCTGCGCGGGTTCTTTCCAAAAGATCCGCAAAATCAAGAGAACTGCGCGCGGCGGAAGAAGCTGACGATGGAAGATAATCATCAAGGTTAACTGCGTTAATCAATCCAAAACTGCCAATTTCCATTTATAATTTACCTTTTTAATGTGGTTGCCGTTCCCAGCATATTATCGCTTGTCTGAATTGTGCGTGAATTAAATTCATAGGCGCGTTGTGCGACGATAAGGTTAACCATCTCCTGCACAATAGCGACATTGGACATTTCCAAAAATCTGTGTTCGAGAGTACCCATGCCTTCATAACCTGGAATACCGGGGATTGCATCGCCGGATGCGCCGGATGGTTTAAAAAGATTTTCTCCCACTGCGGTAAGACCCACGGGGTTTGGAAAACGGTATAACTCAATTCTTCCGACATCAACCGAAACAAGTTCGCCGTCACGGGGGATAAGAACGCTTACCCTTCCGTCTCTGGTTACGGTTATTGAATCCGGCAGGAAAAGTTCCGGCATAACAATGTCGGGAAGCAGCCAATAGCCATTGCTTGTAACCATGCGGCCGTCCATATCGACCTTAAAATTACCGTTACGTGTATATGCCATTGAGCCGTCGTACATTTGTATTCTGAAAAAACCTTCACCGGCAATCGCGATGTCGGTCGGCACATCTGTCTGCTGTAAACTGCCCTGCGAAAAAACCCTCTGAGTATCGGCAAGTTTAACGCCGTGCCCCATTTGAATTCCGACAGGAACCACTGTGTCTTCCGTTGCGGGAGTCCCTGCGGTTCTTACTGTCTGATAAATAAGATCTTCAAAATCCGCACGCTGCTTTTTATAGCCGTGGGTATTTACGTTTGCAAGGTTATTCGATATTACATCAATATTATTCTGCTGCCCGATCATGCCGGATGCGCCTGTCCATAAACTTCTAACCATTTAAGATACCTCTTTTTTTAACCAAATTTTGATACTTGGTTTATTAATACGCCAAGCATTGCGTCTTCTGTCTGAATTACTTTTTGATTTGCTTCATAGGAGCGGTTCACTTCGATCATCTGAACCATCTCGATTACAGGGTTAACA
>Ga0099364_10014524_pt1 | contig 10473 bp, 7 predicted proteins | sample TergutTh196P3_FD_73070 | JGI IMG/M metagenome (GOLD analysis project Ga0099364, IMG submission 73070) | Microcerotermes parvus P3 segment gut microbial communities from Pointe-Noire, Republic of the Congo - Th196 P3 | ecosystem: Host-associated > Arthropoda: Insects > Digestive system > Gut ...
AGATGTTGGTTATTTTCAGCACCTTCTATGGGTTTTCCTGCAAGGGGAGAGGTTACACAGGGCAGTTTCATTGCCATTGCCTCTAACAGTTTGTTTTGCAAGGCAATCAAAGAGATAGCGCAAGGAATGGATTTTTAATTTTTCCGAATTAAATAGATTATTTTTCCAATTCCGTAATTTTTGCTTTCAATAGTTTGTTTTCATTGATAAGATTTTGAATCTCATGAAGAATAGAATCCGGACAGTGATGATTTACGGTAACATTTTCACAATTTAAACTTATTTGCCCTTTATTTTCTTTAACATTATTATTAATAACACTTTCATTTGCGAAATAGGAAAAGTCTTTATCGAAAATATTACAAACTTTATCCATTAACAAAAAATCAATTTTATGCGCATTGCCCGATTCAATATTATGCAGCGTAGTTTGAGAAATGCCTAATTGCAATGCCAATTCACTTTGAGACATCTTTTTTACTTCTCTTAATTGTCTAATTTTTATACCAATACTCATAACATTTACATTAAAATTTATTTGCGTGCAAAATTATTTAAATTTTTAACTAAATGAAAAATTAATTCATTTTTGAATTAAAATTATTCAATTACAAATTAACAGGTATTTGATAATGAGGTATTTTTGCCACGATAAAAAAATTATTCAATTAAATTTTTAAAATTATGAGTACAACAAATTCAAAATTAGAGTTATTTGCTCTAAAAAGTTTTGTTTCGGTATTACCCGAAAACAACAAAGAAACCGCATTACAAATTGTAGGGGGTGGAGATCCGCCATGTGAAGATTATGAGGGAGAAATACTTGATATGTACGATTGTGGTGCTTGGGATTGCATTGACGATATATTCGATTTTGGAGAAGGAGAAGAGGGACTTGAAGGGCTCTATTTTGAATATGACGACGACGGAAACATAATAGACTGGAATTGGGGAGATCCTCCTGGTGATGGAAATTATCTTGATCACGATGGCTGGGATGAATGGAAGGATGAAAATCCGTGTCCTCTCGCCTATTTATAAGCAAAGATACTGTTCGTTTCCTATGCAATTTCTTAACTTGTCAATTATAAAAATCAAGAACATAATGTTTTGTTTTTTTACAGTTTTATCTATTCAAAAGAAATGAATATTTTTGCACTTCCATTATTCAATTAATTATGAAAAGGATATTTTGTTTCTTCATTATAGTTTTATTTTTTTCAATATCAAAAGTTTTTTCTCAACCGTTGGCACTAGATGCAGAACAACGACTGTTATCATTTTGCAAACTTTACAGTACGGTAAAATACTATTATCCTGACCCCAATTTGCAGAATTTGCCATGGGATGCTTTTGCTTATCAAGGTTATACAATTGCTATTACTTCAAAAAACGATAAAGAGTTTATCAAAAAAATGGATAACCTTTTTCGTATTATTGCACCCGGTGTGCAAATAAGCAAAACTGAATTCGACCTTGCTCGCATAACTCCAAAAGACACTTCTCTGTATTATGAAAGGGCATTTTGGCAACATCAGGGCGGACTTAATATAGAAAAGCCAAGTTTTTCAAAAAGATCTACTTTAAATTATATTTACAAATCAAAAACAAATAAATATAGTATTCATATATATTTACCATCTAACATTGAAAAATACAATAAAAAAACAAGATTGTCAGTGTGGGTCAAGACAGAAAACGTAACAGATTCTGCTGAATTTTATCTTACAGCACTTCCTGCATTTAAAAGCCCATCGTTAAAAAAAAGAACTTTTGAAATAAAAGCACTTAATAACGAGTGGAAACAGTATTTCATAGAATTTGAACCTGTTGACAGTATTCTTGTATCTCAATTTCAATTTAAAATACCACATCCGCAAACAGGGAATATATATGTGGATAATATAAAGTTGGAAATTTATAACGAGAACACTTGGGAAACAATATATGTTCCAAATTCTGATTTTGAACAATTTGATACCAATGGAAGAATTCTCTTTTGGACAGAACTATATCTTGGTGGTTTGACTATTGCGGATAGTACACACGCTATAGAAGGAAAATATTGTTTAAAATTGCCTGCTATTCAAGAGCAGAATTTATATTCTCCACAGCCTATAGAGTTGCCTTATACGGTTTCACTACCGATAAATTTTTTTGCATACATACCTTTGCAATTATATGCAAACGATGAAAGCGTTTTTCCTATAACCGACTCCTCTGCAATAAATAAATTTGGGCAAAGAATAAAAACAGAACAAAGTAATCTTCCACTTGACCGAGTCGTGATCACATGGTGTATGCAAATCTGGGCTGCACTATATCATGATTATCCTTATCGTGATGCAAGTTTTGAAAAACGGATTAATACTCTTTTATTCAACAGCATTAACAAGATAGAGAAAGGCGAATACGATGATATTACAAGTATCCCTTTCCATGATTTTTTGGTATGGATAAATGATCCTCACGCACGTATTTGGTTTGAGAAAACCCCTAAACAAGTTGACAGAAAAACAATGATTAAAATTCCCATATCAGAAATAGAATTAACAGAAACACAATGTGTGGCAAAAGAAGTTTTAGACTCTGTTATGATACAAAGAGGAGATATAATATTACAAATAGATGATATTGATATTGACAGTTTATTGCAAGTGTATCGAAACAACCATATCAGTTGCTATTTGCAAGGGGCATCGGTATATAAAAAATTAACTTCGGTGTGCAAACCGGAACTGACTATGATAGTTCAAAGAGATACAGAAATTATCCCTCTTTTGTTTACGGCTCAAACAAATAAGGCAACCAAGAAGAACAGCAATAGCAAAAACTTCAAAATACAACGAACTGAAAGAACAAGAGATGATATTTTATTTGACTCACTGGCTCAAAAAGGGTTGTTTTATGTGAATTGCGATACTTACAGCCCCGAAGCACTTTCAATGCCTCATTTTTTACCTGAGCAAGAGGAAGCTATCCAACTGATATTAGATTCTTTAGTGATGAAAATAAATTGTTATGATGCATTGATACTTGATGTGCGTGGAAAACGAGAAGAGAGAGGGGATAAAACATTATCTTTGCTCAGTGCTCTCAACGAACGCTATGGGATAGACATCAGTAAAAAACGTTATGTAACTAAAACTGTCTTTGCACCCGTTGCATTATTTCAAAAAGATACAACAAATCACTTATTTGAAGAAAAGAAAAAGATAGCTATAGATGTACCTATTTATGTGCTTGTCGGATTGCATACCCACAGCGCACCTGAAGTAGCATTACTCAATTTGAAACAATCTGACAGAGCTACTTTTATAGGCAGAAATACTTCAGGAGCAGCAGGTTATATATGTAATATTGAAATAGCCGATGGAACTTTTCTGTACTATACCTCAGGGCAAGTGGTAGGTTTGGATGATAACCCGATGTCCTACCAGGGAACCGGTATTCCGCCCGATATATATGTATATCCTACTCCACAAGGTATTACCGAAGGGCGAGATGAAGTATTGGAAAAGGCAATAGAGATTGCGCTAAAAAATATAAAAGAAAAAGAATAATAATTGATGCTCAATTTCAGACAATATGATACTCAAGATTGTGGACCAGCCTGTATTCAGATTGTCGCTTTTCTCTACAATAAAGATTTAGAGTTGGAACATATCCGTAAACTCTGCGATTTTACGGCTTCAGGTACCTCTATCTACGATCTTAGCAAGGCTGCCGAAGCATTTGAGTTTAACACCATTATCACACATATCCCTTTTGAAGCTCTTTACGAAGCACCATTACCCGCTATTGTATGGTGGAAACAAAATCATTTTATTGTCGTAGAACGTGTAAAGGGTAATACTGTGTATGTAATAGATCCTTCGGTAGGTAGAGTGCGCTATACACGCCAAGAGTTTGAAGAAAAATGGATAGTAACAGAAGATAAAAAAGGATATGCTTTGCTTCTTGAACCAACTTTTGAAAAACCAAAGAAAAGAAAAAACAACAAAGAGAGCAATTATAACACCAAGTACTATTTGTCGTACTTCCGTACTTTCAAAAAATATTATTTTATTGTTGGCTTAATTCTCGTTGCAGGTATTGTATTGCAGTTTTTACTTCCTTTTCTGTCTCAAACCATGATAGATCAAGGAATCAACTTGCAAAATATTCAATTGATTAATATTATTTTGATTGCTCAGTTGCTCATTCAAGTAAGTCAATTAACAAACACCTTTATACGCAGTTGGATGTATATGCACATTGGCATAAGGGCAAGTTTGCGCACGGTATCCAATTATTTGGTTAAACTGCTTCGGCTACCCATCTCTTTTTTCAGCACCCGTAGAGTGGGCGATATTTTACAACGCATTGACGACAACAAGCGAATTGAACGTTTTATCACAGGGGTACTTACCGAAACGCTTTTCGGATTTATTACTTTGTTTGTTTTTGGCATTGTACTTTTTATTTATAGTTGGAAACTGTTCCTTGTTTTCTTCACGGGTAGTATTATTTACATAATATATATCCTAATTTTTCAGCAACAACGCAAAAAATTGGATATTGCTCTATTTGAAAAAAATAGCGAAAGCCGAAGCCGTTTAATAGAAATTATAGAAAGTGCGCAAGAAATAAAACTCAACAACTTAACTCAAAAAAAACGATGGGAATGGGAAAAAGTACAGGTTGAAATTTTTAAGTTTCAGAAGAAAACTTTAGCCTTTACACAAACACAGTCGGCAGGTGCTTTTTTTATCAACGAAGTGAAAAACGTTATTTTGTCATACTTAGCCGCTGTGTCTGTAGTGAATGGGCAAATTTCGTTTGGTGAAATGGTCGCCGTTCAGTTTATTATCGGGCAACTCAATGTTCCAATATATCGTCTCGTTGATTTTTTTCAGCAGTTTTTAATGTCAAATTTAAGTTTAAACCGGTTATTACAAATATTTCAGTTAGACGATGAACAAGTAGTTGAGACCTTGCTTCCTGTTATGCCTGAACAAAAAAATATTGATATTTATAATCTCAGTTTTTCCTATTCGCCTGTTAATAATAAAGAACTTGTTCTTAATAATATTACGATGCGTATTAAAGCCAATCAAGTAACCGCCATAGTGGGTGAAAGTGGCAGTGGAAAGTCAACTTTACTAAAACTGATACTAAAATTATATGGCGGGTATGGCGGACAAATTAAAGTAGGGGGCTTTATGCTCAATCAGTTGAATGATGACTGGTGGCACAATCAATGTAGTGCAGTATTACAAGACAGTTACATTTTTTCAGAAACTATATTATACAACATTTGTCTTAGCGATAAGGTAGATTATGCACGCCTTATTGATGCCGTTGAAAAATCTTGCATTCGCCGATTTATTGAAGCACTTCCTGCCGGTTACAATACCAAAATTGGGAAAGAGGGAACAGGACTTAGTCAAGGACAAAAACAGCGTATTTTGATGGCGCGAGCCATGTATAAAAACGCACCTGTTCTTTTTCTTGATGAAGCAACTAATGCATTGGACTCTCGAAATGAAAAAAGGATATTAGATAATCTTGGCGAATTTTATCAGGGAAAAACAGTGGTTGTGGTTGCACACCGTTTAAGCACTGTGCGTAATGCAGATATGATATATGTGTTGAAAAAAGGAAAAATTGTAGAATATGGCAATCACGAAGAATTGTTAAGCCGCGAAGGAGTGTATTATTATTTAGTTAAAAATCAATTGGAATTATCGAAAGACTCATAAATGTATAAAACTGTTGTAACCTATTTATCTTTCTTGTTGTTTGGGTTATCACTACAAGCCCAAACATCTTATTCTATTGAGGATTTATTACTTTTATACAGTCGCAATGCGCTTACTATTAAAAATAACTATGCTCAATATCAGATAGATTCTTTAGTTCAGGTAAATAATAGGAACAAATACAAAATTCAATCCGACCTTTCTTTTTCTTTACCTTTTAGCAAGACTATTGGAACAATTACTCAACCTGACGGATCAAACAGGTTATTAGAAACAAATTCTTTAAGTCCGGTTGCAAAATTATCGCTACGCAAAAAGATAATATTTTTGGGAGGAGATTTATCGTTTTATTCAAACCTTGATGCTTACGCCAATTTTATTAATGGAAACAGGCAATATGGAGTAACTTGGTTTAATCTTCAATATAGTCAAGACATTTTTGGTTTTAATGAATATAAGTACGAAGTCAGAAAAATTAAAATGGAACAGGAAAAGGATAAACGAATATACTTATATTACAATTTGGAAGACCTAACCTCTTTTGTTGAACTTATTTTCCAATATTACATTGATATCCAACTTCTTGAAGAAAATATTAAAAACATTGAAAAGAATCAGGAATTATTAAATAATAAACGAACTTTATCAAAACACGGTAAGGTATTAGCAGCCGATACTTTAAATATTTATTTACTTTTAAACAAACTTCAAATTAAGAATAATGACCTTGAAGCCAAGAAAATTCTTGCCGAAAGTAAAATAAAACAGAAAGCATTTATTAATGAATCCATTGAGGTTAGTATAAGTGACACTCCTTTAATCTTAAATATGGAACAAAATCTATTGGCAGAAAGATACTTAAAATATACAATACAGAGAAATGCCGATTTAGAACTTTTTGAATTGAATAGTGATATTGCAAGAACCCGAAAAAACAAAGGAATTAGTACTTCTATTAGTTTGGGCGCAGGGCTCAATATTAAAGCAGAAAATTATATGTACGATCTAATAACCGGACGACCAACCGATAGAGAAAACATTAGTTTAAGTTTAACTTTGCCCATTTCCGGTTGGAATTCTCAAAATAATAAAAAGAAAATAGCCGTGCTAAACAAAGAAATATATTTATGTGAACAAGAAAACAATTTACAAGAAGCAAACTTTTGGGCAGAAGAAATAATAATAAAATACCAACAGGCACTATCGCTTATAGAATTGGCAAACAAGAACATCGAAGCCTCGCACGAATTAGAACGTATTTTGATTAAAAATATAGAAGATGGTAAAAGTGATTATATCGCTTTATTCCAACTTTATACAGATAATCAAACCATTTTATTGGAAAAATACAATGCCATACGCGACATTTACATCTTAAAATATGATTTAATTAAAAAAACATTTTTCGATTTCGAAGATAATATCCCTTTACACAATGATTAAAAACAGTAAAAAATGAAATTTGACAGAAAAATTTTGGAACGCTACCTGCAAGCCGAATCATCATTTTGCGTAGAGAAACATCCTAATGCTGATTTATACATTTATGGTTACGACAGCCGAAAACTGAACAGGATTATTTGGGATAATTTTAATGTAAATATGAGAGGACTCATTGTTGATGCTGAAGGTAATGTGCAAGCAATGAGTTTTAAGAAGTTCTTTACATTTAGGAATTATCTTAGCCCTAAACTTATTGCGCTAAGTGAAGGAAACACTTTACGTTTACCGCAAGAAAAATATACCATTACCGAAAAAGTGGACGGTACATTAGGGTTATTATATTGGATAAATGATGTGCCGTATATTGCTACACAACGCTCATTCAAAGCAACCAATGCACAGCGGGCAAGTCAAATTTTACACAGCAGATACAAGCATCTATTCAGCAAATTAGACAGAAACAAATCATACATTTTTGAAGTTCTTTTTCCTGAAAGTCGCGTTTTGATTGATTATGGAGACCGCGAAGATTTGATACTGATTGGTGTAATAGACAGAGAAACCGGAAAAGAAGAAACCCATTTGCATCGCGATACCGGATTTCCTGTAACCAAAGATTATACTCAAGAATTTGGACATATTAAAAATTTTGATGAACTGAAAAACTTTAATATTCCTAATATGGAAGGCTTTGTGATTACTTATTTGGAATCGGGTATAAAGATAAAACTGAAATTTCCATGGTTTGATGAAGCACACGACGCAATGAACAATATTATTCACTATTCTATTAAAGTGCAAAGAGAACGCGCCTTGTTCAATAAACTAATGAATATAAGCAGAAATCTTTTATCTAACCTTACAATTTGGGAGTATTTGAAAAGTGGAAAAAATGAAAGTGAAATTTTTAGAAGAATACCTTACGATTATTATTTTCATGACTTTGATCCTTGGTTCAATAAACAAATTCATCAATTAACCGAAAATTTTAATTTCCATAAACAAAATTATAAAGAATTAACCGAAATAGAGATTTGGGAACAAATAAAACCGAAAAATATAGAATATTTCGATGTGGAAGAAAGAATAACACAACCGGAATACAGTTCTGTAATGTGGAAATTTATGGAACGAGAAAGCAGGATGTTTCACTAAAAAACCCTTAATAATATGCCGAACATTTATGATATTTATCTTCAATTTAAAGCCATTGGTGCTATAGAATACAAAAACGATTTGCTTATTTTTTCTAAAGAAATAGATACCGTGTTACTCCAAGACAATGGGGATGAAAAATACCAAACTTATTATATATTACCCTATTATCAAATAACATCTATCATAAAAAATGAAATAGTATCAAAAAACAAATACCTATTACATAAAATCATTAATGGAAAAATTTTGTTTGATCACATCGAATTCCTTGTAAAATTGCAAGGTTACATTGATTTCCTACTAAAACAAAAAGCAGTAAATGTCGATTATCTATTTATACGCAGACAATTATCCGCAATTAAAGAGAATGTCAAAAAGTATGATTCTTTTCAAAATCCACATTTAAAAGAGATACATTTGTCTGTTATTAAGAAAAAAATAATCAATTTATTCGATAACCTATATTTTGACAAAGAAAAAATAACAACACAAATTGAAAAATCGGAATGCGAAATAGAAGAAAAACAGTTTTTATCCATTAATAAACTTATCAATTTAACCTCAAAAACCAACACAAAAAAACTTGAAAAAATCATAACAGATTTAATGGGGCAAAATTCAATTTTATCCTATTATCAATTCATAAACAATTCCAAAGATTTTAATTCTTCAAAGCATTTGTTCATCATTCTTCAAACAAAATATCCTTACGAAGATATTATTTTCGATATGAAAATAGCCTTTGAACGAGCAACAAAATCAGAGTTATATGCCAAATATGATAGTTCGCAACAACAAATCATATTTGAAATTATAACAAACAATAAAGAAGAAAGAGATAAACGATACGACCAATTTACTGTAGGTTTGAAAAAATATTTTGAAAAATCCAACACTACATTTACTTTACGAATAACAGATGCCTATCCCGACATTTGGGCATTTGAACTCACTGACTCAGCTGTAAGGCAATCTTTAAATAAAGATTTACACTTGTTAATGTTTGCCTTTAAAAACTGTTGGACACAAGACTATGCCGTATCCATATCTTTAATTATCATTTCAAAAATACTGAATACTCTTTACAAAAATGAATCAGAATGTTTAGAAATAATAACTGCATTATACGAAAATTGGGTTTTTCTCCTATTTGAAAATTATGCCACAACAAATATGTATCAATTTAATAAAAATAAAGAATTTCGAACAGCGTCGTTACTTAAACAAGTAGAATCTATGAGCAATGATATAGCATTATTAGCCAATTTTTCCGACAACGAAAAAATTAACAATCATATAAAAAAAATACAGGAAACCGTAACCAATATTATTGAAAAACAATCCGAAAATAAGATAAAAAAAGATAGTATAATTCTTGGATTATTAGAAGAAATATGCTCATCATTAGGCGTGTATAAAAAAAATCTCCCATACATTGCTTTGTTAATTAAAACATATAGAGAATCTTTATGGAAAATTATTTAGAAAACGATAATATGTTTTCAAATAATTATATTGAAAACATACCTTCCAAACGAATACGCAAACTCACTTGGAGCATTTTTTTTTCTCTGTGTATAGTATTATTGTTGGCTGCTATTGTTCAATATCCCGATACAGAAATGGTTAATGTAACACTAACGACTAATGTGCAACGTGGACATCTTATTGCACGCACGTCAGGCAATATCGTTTTTCTTCAACAGGAAGGCACAGAAATAGAGACAGATACACCTATAGCAATGATTGAAAGCACAGCCGAGTATAAAGATATCATAAGCATTGATAGTATTGTCAAAATACAATTAGCAATTTTGGATACCATATTAGTGGATACCACAGAACTTAAAATCAATTATCGTTTGGGTGAAGTCAAAGAGTATTTTTTGGCGTTTTATAATGCTAAAAAAAATCTTGAAATGGCTGTTTATAACGAAGTTACTGCAATATCAATCAAAGGATTAAAAAAACAGCAACAAATTACTTATGATTTGCTTGACATTTCGAATAAACAGTTAGGCATTGAACAATCCCTTACTCAAACACAAGAAGAACTCTACCAAAATACGCAAAGTTCTTACTCTGAAAACGCTAGTACCAAAGAAGAATATTTACAAGACAAAATAAG
>Ga0099364_10014525_pt1 | contig 10473 bp, 1 predicted proteins | sample TergutTh196P3_FD_73070 | JGI IMG/M metagenome (GOLD analysis project Ga0099364, IMG submission 73070) | Microcerotermes parvus P3 segment gut microbial communities from Pointe-Noire, Republic of the Congo - Th196 P3 | ecosystem: Host-associated > Arthropoda: Insects > Digestive system > Gut ...
AGAACTGGCCGAGACGACGACTAATGAAGAAGGCTTGGCGACGCTCGATCTCGACCTGAAGCGTTTCACGCAGGCGACATACCGGGCGCACGTCGTCGTCCAGGGGTTCGAGGCCGATGGCGGGCGAGGCGTCTCGGCGGAGGCGTCGGTGCTGGTGTCGGGGCTCGATTACCTGGTGGGTTACAAGCCGGACGGCAAGCTGAATTTCGTGCGCCTCAACAGCGCGCGCACGGTCAATCTGCTGGCGATTGGCCGCGATGGAAAACAGCGCGCGGTCGAAGGCTTGACGCTGCAACGCATCGAACGCCGGTACGTGTCGGTGCTGACCAAACAAGACGATGGCACTTACCGTTACCAGTCGAAGGAGAAGGAAATCCTGCACGAGGAGAAGCCGCTGACGATTGCGGCTGCCGGACATTCTCTGAAACTGGCCACCGGGACGCCGGGGTCGTTCAGCTATGTGGCGCGCGCCGGCGACGTGGAGTACGCACGCATTAACTACAACGTGGCGGGCGATGCCGACCTGACGCGCTCGCTCGACAAGAACGCCGAACTGAAACTGACGCTGTCGAAAGGCGATTTCATTCCGGGCGAAGAAATCGAGGTGCAGATCGAAGCGCCCTACACCGGCAGCGGACTCATCACCATCGAACGAGACAAGGTCTATGCGCACCGCTGGTTCTCCAGCAATACGACCAGCACGGTACAGAAGATCCGACTACCGAAAGACGTCGAGGGCAATGCATACCTGACGGTGACGTTCGTGCGCGATCTGGGGTCGGACGAGATTTACATGAGCCCGCTCTCGTATGGCGTGGCGCCGTTTTCGGTCAGTCGTGAGCATTTTCAGTTAAAGCTCGATGTGACCGCGCCGGACAAGGTCAAGCCCGGCGAGACGGCGACATTCAGGGTAAAGAGTAGCAAGGCGGCAAAAGCGGTGGTGTTTGCCGTCGATGAGGGCGTTTTGCAGGTGGCGCGTTACAAGACAGCCGACCCGCTCGGTTATTTCTTCCAGAAGCGGGCGCTCGAAGTGAGAACCAGCCAGTTGCTCGATCTGATCCTGCCCGAGTTTTCACGGATCATGGCCTCTGCTCCAGGCGGCGACGCCGAAGCGGCGCTGGGCCGCTTTCTGAATCCGTTCAAGCGCAAGCGCGACCAGGCAGTCGCGTACTGGTCGGGCATCGTCGATGTCGGGCCGAGTGGCGAGACGCTGACATGGAAAGTGCCCGAATCGTTCAACGGCAGGCTGCGGGTGATGGCGGTGGCGGTGACGCCGCAAACGGTCGGCGTGTATGAAGGGCACACCACCGTGCGCGGCGACTTCGTGTTGTCGCCGAACGCGCCGCTCACGGTGACGCCGGGCGACGAATTCGACATGTCGGTCGGCGTGTCGAACAATGTGGAAAGCTCCGGGAGCAACGCAAAGGTGAGCGTGACGCTCGATGCCGGGGCGCATTTCGAGGTGCTCGGCGACAAGACGGTCGAGGCTCCGATTCCGGCGAACAGGGAGGGAGTCGTGCATTTCCGTGTGCGCGCCAAACCGCTGCTCGGTTCCGGAACATTGGCGTTGACGGCGGGCATCGGCGACAGGAAAACGAGCCTGGCAACGACGGTCAGCATACGCCCGGCAACACCGTACCAACAGGAATTGCAGGTTGGAACGGTAGCGCCTGGCAAGAGCACCGAGATGCCAATCGCCCGCCGCATGCATGCCGAGCATCGTAAGCTGCATGTCGATGTGTCTCCGTCGCCGCAAGTCATCAACAGCGGATTGGCATCGTATCTCGGGAATTTCCCGTATTCATGCACCGAGCAGCTTGTGTCGAAGGCAATACCGGCGCTGGTGTTGAGTCATCGACCCGAATTCGGCGAGCTCAAGAAGGAGCAAGGCGCAACGATGGCCGGACTGATTGCGGTGCTGCGCGGTCGGCAGAACGCAGAGGGCGCCTATGGCTTGTGGGCGGCAAACTCCTACGTCTCGGAAGCCGCGAGCGTATGGGTACAGCAATTCCTCGTCGAAGCGAAGGATCGCGGCGAAGCCGTACCGGCCGACATGCTGCGACGCGGCAACGAGTGGTTGCAGAATTACGCATCGCGTAGTGGTCACTCGCTGGGCGACGACAGGACTCGGGCGCAGGCCGTGTATGTATTGACACGGCAAGGAATACAGACCTCGACCCTTGCGGCGGCAATCCAGGAACGCCTTGAGAAGCGTGACGCAAAGCTATGGAAGAACGATCTGGCGGCGATGTATCTGGCGACGACGTACAAGTTACTGAAGCAGGATCAACTTGCTAACCGTGCGTTAAGCGGTTTCCGCTTCATTGACGTAGCGGAAAAAAACAGGGCGGCCAATGACCCGTTGGGCGGCGCGCGCGATAACGAGCGGTGGCTGTACGACGACCTGCGGCGCGATGCCAGCGCCCTGCATCTGCTGGCGCTGCATTTTCCGGAACGTGCCAGGAAGTTGCAGGAGAGCGCGTTTACGTTGATGCTCGACGCGTTGTCGCAGTCCCAGAATACGTCGTTCTCATCGGGTCAATTGCTGCTGGCGCTCGATGCCTGGACGAAAATGGCGGAAACCTCGGGCGGCGCGAAGTTCAGCGTCGAAGAAATCCTGGCCAACAAGACGGCCCGCGCGCGTCCGCTGTCCTCCGGGGTGGTGCAGCGCGCCTCGATATCTCCTGAAGCGGTGAAGCTGGCACTCCGCAACCAAGGCGATACGATGGGCTTCTACGTGGTCGAGACGGCAGGCTTCGATGTCGAGCCGCCCAAGGACGAATTGCGCGAAGGCATTGAAATCCTGCGCGAATACACCGACGCCTCCGGCAAAAAGCTGACATCGGTGGAACAGGGCGACGAAGTGTACGTCCGTCTCAAGTTCCGTGGGCTGAACAACTCGTTCAGCGGCATCAATATGGCCGTCGTCGATTTGTTGCCCGGTGGTTTCGATCTCGTGCTGAACCCGCCGCGCGAAGAGGCGAACAGCATCGAGTCGCAACAGGCATTGAGGCGCGACACGTCTTCGGAAGACGAATCCGGGGACGATGATTGTTGCCATGAGTCCGTGGGAGAAAGCTGGACGGTTCCATTCGGCAACTCGCCGGTCAACTGGGTTCAGTACGCCGATATGCGCGAGGATCGCATCGTGCTCTACGGGTTTCTTGACAGCAGCATGACCGAATTCGTCTACAAGATCCGCGCGACCAACGTCGGAACATACACGCTGCCGCCCGCCTACGCTGAAGGGTTGTATCGCCGCAGCGTCCGGGGGCGCAGCCTGCCGGGCGAGAAGATCACCGTGGTCGCGCCGCCGTCGAAGAAGTAGGCGAAAGAAGTCTGGCGGTGAGCAATAAAATGAGCGACAGGCTCTCAGGCCCGTTGCTGTAAGAAACGGGGGAGGGGATTACTCCCCTCCCCCTTCGCCATGACCGAAACCCCAGCCTTCAGGGCGGGGTTTCAAACCGAAATTGAGTTTTACAATCAACATCAGGCACGAAGGAAATGCCATGAGCGAAGAGAACGCCTCGAACAAGGAAGCCGCAATGAGTGATGGAAACGGCATGAACAAAGAAGTCGCCGAGAGTGAAAAAAATGCCGTAGGCGAAGAAAATGCCATAAGCGAAGAAGTCACCGCGAGTGAAGAAAGTGCCATAAGCGAAGAAAATGCCACTGCTGAAGAAAACGCCGTAGCCGCTCCCGACAGTCTTCCCCCGAAAGCTCCCAACAGGCTGCTGTTCCTGTTGTCTTACCTGCTGTTGCCGTTCCGGGCCTTGCGCTCGCTGATCCATCTGGTTTTCGGCGAATTGTTCTGGCGACCTCCGTACTGGACGGTGGTTGCCGGGCGGGGTGTCAACACTGCGGCGGGGTATGCGCGACACCATCCTGTCCTTATCGCCGGTGGTGTGCTGGCATTGGCCGCGATGGCGGCAAGTTGGGCGTGGTGGGAAGCGCAACCCAAACCGCCAGAACCCGTGAAGGTGGTTTTGGAGGTACAGAATCCTGGTCTCACCAACTACGAACCCGAGTTATTGGTGAACCCGCTGAAAATCTCGTTTTCGATGGAGGTCGCGGCGCTGGATAGCGTCAATAAGGAAGTGGCGAGCGAGAAGATTTCAATGTCGCCGCCCCTGGCAGGAAAGTGGAAATGGGACAGCGCTACGGTGCTGACGTTTTCCCCAGAAGCCGACTGGCCGGTGGGTAGCAAGCATACAGTAACGTTCTCTCCCAAAATGTTCCGCCCGGAAGCCCGTTTCGATAGCTATAAAACGACGTTCGAGACGGCGCGTTTTGAAGCGCGATCCTTGAGCGCGCGCTTCGACCAGAGTCCGCGCGATGCTGAAGACAAGAGAGTCGTGGCATCGATCAATTTCACACACCCTGTCAATACTGTCGATTTCGAGAAACGGGTGGCCCTGGTGCTGGAGGGGCAGGGAAAGAGCCTGTTCGGCTCGGGTGAAAAGGCGACCGCCTTTGAAGTGAGTTTCGACGAAAAGAAACTGAATGCATACATCCGTTCGGCAATGTTGCCGATTCCGGAGAAGACACAGACGATGCGCGTGACGGTCGATAAAGGCGTGCGTGCTGCGGTCGGCGGTAATGAGACGAATGAAGCGCTAACCGATTCGGTGTTCATTCCAGGGCTCGATGGCTTGATGGTCTCCGATCTCGAGTTGGCGATTGCCACCAACGATATGTATCAGCCGGAACAGGTGCTGGTGCTGCAACTGTCGATGTTGATGCAGAAACAGCAGGCAGAAAAAGCAGTGAAAGTCTGGCTGTTACCGGAAAGACCACCGAAGGGATATGCGCGCGGCAGTGAGTTGAATGATGCCAATCAGTGGTACCCATGGAGTAGTGGCGACATTCAATTCATCGACTCAAATCTGCTCATGACCGGCGAAATCCTGCAACCGGAAGTGTTGCCAAGTGAAAACGATGTGGTTCAAACGTTCAGTTACCGTTACCAAGCGCCGCCGGGGCGGTATATCTATGTGCAGGTGCCCAAAGGACTGAAAGCATTTGGAGGGCATCGCCTGGCTGAAGACGTGACGCGCGTTTTCCAGGTGTCTGCCTTTCCGCCTGCGGCGCATATCATGGCGCGGGGTTCTCTCTTGTCGTTGTCGGGCGAGCGCAAATTGTCGGTGGTGGCGCGCGATGTTCCGGCGATCCGTTATTCGGTTTTCCGTGTTATGCCGCATCAGTTGCAGCATCTGGTCAGAAAGGGGATGTACGACGGCGGCGATTCTTTAAAAATGTATTCGGAAATGAATTCGGAAATGGATTCGGAAATGAATTCGGATTATTCCGGGATCATCAGCGAATTCGATATTACCGAGCGCTTCGAGAAAATCATCGAACTTCCGGCGTTGGGGCCGGGCAAACCACAGTATCAGGCGTTGGATTTGACCGAATACCTTGGCCAGGCCGGGAAAATGCAGCGAGGCGTTTTCCTGCTGCGGGTGCAAGGCTTTGACCCGAAGACGAAGCAGACTGTCGGAGAACAGGACGACCGGTTGGTGATAGTGAGCGACCTGGGGCTGATCGAGAAGAAAAACGTCGATGGCAGCCACGATCTTTTCGTGCAGTCGATTCATCGCGGCGGCCCAGTGGGCGGCGCGATGATCGAGGTCATAGGCCGTAACGGTTTGCCAGTGCTGCAGGCACGAACCGACGCGAACGGGCACGTAACGTTTCCCAAGCTCGACGACTTCCAACACGAGCGCGAACCGACGTTTTTCCTGGTCAGCAAGGATGGCGACAGCAGTTTCCTGCCGTATGACCGCCACTACCGTTTTGGTAGCCGCAATCTGAATTATTCGCGCTTCGATGTCGGCGGCGCGGTCAATGCGGTGGAAGCCCGGCAACTATCGGCGTACCTGTTTTCCGACCGTGGCATTTACCGGCCAGGCGAAGAGATCCGCGTCGGGATGATCGTGCGGCCAACCGATTGGACGCAATCGGTGGCAGGGATTCCGTTGGAACTGGAGATGATCGACGCACGCGGGCTCACGGTTCGACGCGACAAGATCTCGCTGGCGGAGAGCGGCTTTGGCGAAATACGCCACAGCACGCTCGATACCGCGCCAGCAGGCACTTACACGATCAAGCTGTCACTGGTCAAGAATGACCGTGCCGATACGTTGATCGGCTCCACGACGGTACGCGTCCAGGATTTCGAGCCGGATCGTTTGCGGATGAACGTGCGCTTCAGCCAGGGGCCGACCGACGGGTGGGTGACGCCGGACGATCTGGGGGTGAAGGTATCGCTGGAAAACCTGTTTGCGACACCGGCCGAGAATCGCCGCGTGCGCGGTTTCCTGTCCTTGACGCCGGGCGTGTTGAAATTCCCGCGCTACAAGGATTACCTGTTCGACGACCCGCAACGCGCCAAGGAGCCGGTGTCGGAAGAACTGGCCGAGACGACGACCAACGAAGAGGGTATGGCGACGCTGAATCTCGACCTGAAACGCTTCGCACGGGCAACGTACCGGGCGCACGTCGTCGTTCAGGGGTTCGAGGCCGATGGCGGGCGAGGCGTGTCGGCAGAGGCGTCGGCGCTGGTGTCGGGGCTCGATTACCTGGTGGGCTACAAGCCGGACGGCAAGTTGAATTTCGTGCGCCTCAACAGCGCGCGCACGGTCGATCTGCTGGCGATTGGCCGCGATGGAAAACAGCGCGCGGTCGAAGGCTTGACGCTGCAACGTATCGAACGCCGGTACGTGTCGGTGCTGACCAAACAAGACGATGGCACTTACCGCTACCAGTCGAAGGAGAAGGAAATCCTGCACGAGGAGAAGCCGCTGACGATTGCGGCTGCCGGTCATTCTCTGAAACTGGCCACCGGAACGCCGGGGTCGTTCATCTACGTGGTGCGCGTCGGGGAAGTGGAGTATGCGCGCATTGCCTACAACGTAGCGGGCGATGCCGACCTGACACGCTCGCTCGACAAGAACGCCGAACTGAAGCTGACGCTGTCGAAAGGCGATTTCGTTCCGGGCGAAGAGATCGAGGTGCAGATCGAAGCGCCCTACACAGGCAACGGACTCATCACGATCGAACGGGGCAAAGTCTATGCGCATCGCTGGTTCTCCAGCACGACGACCAGCACGATACAGAAGATCCGGTTGCCGAAAGACGTCGACGGCAATGCATACCTGACGGTGACGTTCGTGCGCGATCCGGGGTCGGATGAAATTTACATGAGTCCGCTCTCGTATGGCGTCGTGCCGTTTTCGGTCAGCCGCGAGCATTTTCAGTTGAAGCTCGATGTGACCGCGCCGGACAAGATCAAGCCCGGCGAAATGGCAGTATTCCGAGTGAAGAGCAACAAGGCGGCAAAAGCAGTGGTGTTCGCCGTCGATGAGGGCATCTTGCAGGTGGCGCGATACAAGACGGCCGACCCGCTCGGGTATTTCTTCCAGAAACGGGCGCTCGAAGTGACGACCAGCCAGTTGCTCGACCTGATCCTGCCCGAGTTCTCAAGGGTAATGGCCTCCGCGCCCGGCGGGGACGCCGAAGCCTCACTGGGCCGCTTCCTGAATCCGTTCAAGCGCAAGCGCGATTCGGCGGTCGCGTACTGGTCGGGCATCGTCGATGTCGGGCCGAACACAGAGACGCTGACGTGGCAAGTGCCCGAATCGTTCAACGGCAGGCTGCGGGTAATGGCGGTGGCGGTGACGCCGCAGACGGTGGGCGTGCACGAAGGGCGCACCACCGTGCGCGGTGACTTCGTGCTCTCGCCGAACGCGCCGCTCACGGTCACGCCGGGCGACGAATTCGATATGTCGGTCGGCGTGTCGAACAATCTGGAAGGCTCGGGCAGCAACGCAAAGGTGAGCGTGACGCTCGATGCCGGAGAGCATTTCGAGGTGCTCGGCGACAAGACGATCGAGGCTCCGATTCCGGCAAACCGGGAGGGAGTCGTGCATTTCCGCGTGCGCGCCAAACCGCTGCTCGGCTCCGGAACGTTGGCATTGACGGCAGGCATCGGCGACAGGAAAACGAGCCTGGCAACGACGGTCAGCATACGCCCGGCAACGCCGTACCAGCAGGAATTACAGGTGGGGACGGTAGCGCCTGGCAAGGGAGCCGAAATGCCGGTCACTCGCCGCTTGTACGCCGAGCATCGTAAGTTCAATGTCGATATATCGCCGTCCCCGCAGGCAGTCAACAGCGGGTTGGTATCGTATCTCGGGAATTTCCCCTATTCATGCACCGAACAACTCGTGTCGAAGGCCATACCGGCGCTGGTGTTGAGCCATCGGCCCGAATTCGGCGAACTCAAGAAAGAGCGCGGCGCAACGATGGCCGGATTGATTGCGGTGCTGCGCGGTCGGCAGAACGCAGAGGGCGCCTATGGCTTGTGGGCGGCAAACTCCTACGTCTCGGAAGCGGCAAGCGTGTGGGTGCAGCAATTCCTCGTCGAAGCGAAAGACCGGGGCGAAGCCGTGCCGGCCGACATGCTGCGACGCGGCAATGAGTGGTTGCAGCAATACGCCTCGCGTAACGGCAGTTCGCTTGGCGACGACAGGACTCGGGCGCAGGCCGTGTATGTACTGACACGGCAAGGAATACAGACCTCGACCCTGGCGGCATCGATCCAGGAACGCCTCGAGAAGCGTGACGCAAAGCTATGGAAGAACGACCTGGCGGCGATGTATCTGGCGGCGACGTACAAGTTGCTGAAGCAGGATCAACTCGCTGAACGCGCGTTGAGCGGCTTCCGCTTCATTGACGTAGCGGAGAAAGGCAAAGCGGATCGGGTCAATGATCCGTTGGGCGGCGCTCGCAACAACGAGCGGTGGCTCTACGACGACCTGCGGCGCGATGCCAGCGCCCTGCATCTGCTGGCGCTGCATTTTCCGGAACGCGCCAGGAAGTTGCAGGAGAGCGCATTTACGATGATGCTCAGTGCGTTGTCGCAGTCCCAGAATACGTCGTTCTCATCGGGCCAATTGCTGCTGGCGCTCGATGCCTGGACCCATCTGGCAGAGACCTCGGGCGGCGCGAAGTTCAGCGTCGAAGAAATCCTGGCCAACAAGACGACCCGCGCGCAACCGCTTTCGGCCGGGGTGGTGCAACGCGCCTCGATATCTCCTGAAGCGGTGAAGCTGGCACTCCGCAATCAGGGCGATACGATGGGCTTCTATGTGGTCGAGACGGCGGGCTTCGATGTCGAACCGCCCAAGAGCGAATTGCGCGAAGGCGTCGAAATCCTGCGCGAATACACCGACGCCTCCGGCAAAAAACTGACATCGGTGGAACAGGGCGACGAAGTGTACGTCCGTCTCAAGTTCCGTGGGCTGAACAACTCGTTCAGCGGCATCAATATGGCCGTCGTCGATCTGCTGCCCGGCGGTTTCGATCTCGTGCTGAACCCGCCGCGCGAAGGGGCGAACGAGTCGCAGCAGGCATTGAGGCGCGACACGTCTTCGGAGGACGAATCCGGGGATGGCGACGGTGATTGTTGCCATGAGTCCGAGGAGGAAAGCTGGACGGTTCCGTTCGGCAACTCGCCGGTCAACTGGGTTCAGTACGCCGATATGCGTGAGGACCGCATCGTGCTCTATGGGTTGCTCGAGAGCAGCGTCACGGAATTCGTCTACAAGATCCGCGCGACCAACGTCGGAACATACATGCTGCCGCCAGCCTACGCTGAAGGGTTGTATCGCCGCAGCGTGCGGGGGCGGAGTCTGCCGGGTGAGAAGATCACCGTCGTGGCGCCGTCGCCGAAGAAGCAGGAGAAAGAAGTCCGATGATGACGAACCGGCCCGAGGCGCAACGGGTTTGCGCCGCGCCTCGGGCCGCTACGGTGGGTGCAAGGATCTTGACGGGAATATCGCTTTTTCGCGGTCGCGGGCGACGTGTTTTTCGGACGCTCGGCCTGGTTGCGCTGGTAATGGTTGCCGTCATTGTCCTCGTCCGCCTCTGGCCGAAGCCTCCGTTGCGCGACGCGATTCCATCGTCGGTGGCCGTCTACGATGCTCGCGGCACATTGCTGCGGCTGACGCTGGCGCGCGACGAGCAATACCGCTTGTGGGTTCCGCTTGCCGAGATTCCCCAGGAACTGGTCGACGCGGTGCTGCTGCACGAAGACCAGTATTTCAACTATCACCCAGGCGTCAATCCGTGGGCGCTGCTGCGCGCTACGGCCAGAACCTACAGCGGCGGCGCGCGGCAAGGCGGTTCGACGCTGTCGATGCAGTTGGCACGGCTGCTCTACGGGCTCAATACGCGCACGCCCTGGGGCAAGGCCAAACAAATCGCCTGGGCGTTGAGTCTGGAGGCGCGTTACAGCAAGAAAGAAATCCTCGAGGCCTATCTCAATGCCGTGCCTTACGGGGGCAATATCGAAGGCGTTGCCGCTGCCAGCCTGATCTATTTCGGCAAGCGACCGAACGCCTTGAGCCTGCCGGAAATCCTGATGCTGGCAGTGATCCCGCAAAGCCCGCTCTCAAGGACGCCGAGCGA
>Ga0099364_10014526_pt1 | contig 10473 bp, 6 predicted proteins | sample TergutTh196P3_FD_73070 | JGI IMG/M metagenome (GOLD analysis project Ga0099364, IMG submission 73070) | Microcerotermes parvus P3 segment gut microbial communities from Pointe-Noire, Republic of the Congo - Th196 P3 | ecosystem: Host-associated > Arthropoda: Insects > Digestive system > Gut ...
ATTAAAAAATTTGTTTTTTGTAATAAAATCTTTTTACATTTGTAAACATAAAATAGGATTAAAAATTAATTGTAAATTAATATCAGTATTTAAGTATAAATCTGTAAACTTTTTTTAGGACGAGACAATTCACTTATTTATCACAAGGCGGGCGACCGCAAGGGTGCGCCCCTACACTTATTTATCACAAGGAGGGCGACCGCAAGGGTGCGCCCCTACACTTATTCACTTATTTATCACAAGGAGGGCGACCGCAAGGGTGCGCCCCTACACTTATTTTCTCATTCACTCATTCTCTCATTCTCTCATTTACTCATTTACTCATTCACTCTTTTTTATTCGTCATCCGAAAAATGAATAAGCACGTTTCTGTATGCAGAAAAAATCTTCGACTTTGATACAAATCCGATATATTTTCCTTTTTCAACAACTGCTAAGTTCCAAGCGAATGTTTCCTCAAATTTTCGCATTACGTCATCCATCTTTTCGTCACTTTCAACGATAACGGGCGGAATTGTCATCAACTGCTCAATTTTAGTAGAATCATAAAGTTCTTGATTAAACATTATGTGCCGAACATCTTCGAGAGAAACAATTCCTAAAAACTTATTATCGTCATCAACAACGGGGAAAAGATTTCTTTTAGATTGAGATATCACTTGAACTAAATCACGCAAAGTTTGTTGGGGATTAACTCTAAGAAAGTCAGTTTCAATGACATGGTACAATTTCATCAAAGTAAGCACCGCTTTATCTTTATGATGCGTAATAAGTTCTCCACACCTTGCAAGTCGTTTAGTATAAATAGTATACGGTTCAAAATATCTGTTAGTAACATAAGCAATAGTAGAAACAGTGATAAGCGGTATCAGAAGGTCGTATCCGTGAGTAATTTCGGCTATAAGAAAAATAGCAGTCAAAGGGGCGTGCATAACTCCCGCCATAAGTGCCGCCATTCCAACTAAAGTAAAATGCGAAATAGGAACGTTTGTGAGTCCCAAAACTTGGAGTAGTCGGGCAAAGAAATAACCAGTAACTCCACCCATAAAAAGCGTGGGAGCAAAAATCCCCCCAACTCCACCGCTACCATTGGTAGCCACCGAAGCAACTACTTTAAAAAGTACTAATAAAACGAGAAACAATAGAAAAACATAACTATTGTCTCTCAAAGAATAAAAAATTGTATTTTCAAAAATTGCAGATGAATTTCCATTCAATAAAGAAGAAATAGTATCATAACCTTCGCCATATAAGGGAGGGAATAAAAAAATGAGCAGGCTTAAAGTAAGACCTCCAATAATCCATTTCTTATAAACATTTTTAAATTGTCCCATTTTACCTTCCAAAAAGAGAGTTCCTTTTGTCATATAAAGAGAAACTAAACCTCCGAAGATGCCGAGTAAAAGATAAAGAGGAATTGTTTCGAGTTGGAATGGCGTTTCTAATGCAAAAATAAATTCGCTACCTTTTCCAAGGAAAAAGAATGCAACAGTAGCTCCTGAAACTGCGGACAATAAAAGTGGCACAATAGAACCAATCGTAAGGTCAATCATCAAAACTTCTAATGTGAACATCAGACCTGCCATTGGTGCTTTGAAAATTCCTGCAATTGCACCAGCCGCACCGCAGCCTATTAAAAGTGTAATGGTTTTATAATTAAACCTAAAAAAATAACCAATTGTGGAGCCAATAGTCGCTCCTGTCAAAACAATTGGGGCTTCTGCTCCTACTGAGCCACCAAATCCAATAGTGAAAGAACTGCCGACAATTGAAGAATATGTATTGTGAGGTCTTAAATAGCCCTCTTTTTTGGATATTGAATGCAAAATTTTAGAAACCCCATGTCCGATGTCGTCCTTAATTATATATCGTACGTAGAAAAGCGTGATAATAGTTCCAATCATTGGATATATAAGGTAGAGGAAATTCCATCCGGTCAAATCAAAATTTCCCGTTAAAAGAGAGTGAATAAAATGGATAGTATTTTTAAGGATAATTGCAGCAAGTCCGCTCAAAATTCCAACTATAACACTGATAATCAGAATAAAATTTTTGTGGGAGATGGTTTTAGACCACCAAACAAAAAAGTGTTCAATTAAATTGTATAAAGATTGTTGAAAAAATTTCATTTTATATCACATAATTTATATCTATAACTATTTTTAGCACCAAAAACGCCCAATCCGTTAACCACATTAGAATATATAGAAACTCCTTCTGAAAAAAACTCAATTCCTGCACTTGAATTCCATCTCGCCAACGAAAGTAAATGATTATAATATCCTTCGTCAAGGAAGTCAATTTTCAGTTCAAATGAATCACCATCAATATAATCAAGCCATATTTTTTCAATAAAAAAATTAAGACATAAAGGTTCTGATGACAATCCTTTATCAGAAACGAAATAATATTGTGCGGAATAATATTCCTCTTCAAACATATCGTTTGGAATAGAAAAATATCCCCAATTACTCTGAAATTCAATTTGTGCTTTTGAAAATGTATTAAAATAACAATCTCTTAAATATTCATATTGAAAAAGTTGATTAGGGATAGAAAATGCGTAGTAATTTTTTCGACCGTTATTATTAATTATTTCAGGTATAAACTCAAAAATTCCTGATCTTTCGAAGGAGTTGTGAACACGAGAAAGTGTATCAATTTTAATAGATTCGGGTATTATAGGAATAGCTGCGCTCGCATACACTTTTGGATAACCATCGGCTTCGGCTTCTATCCTATATGTTGCACCTTCCTTTGGAATAAAGCCATTCAAAGTATAATATCCTAAAGTATAACTATAATTGTCATACTCCTGTTCTGAAGAAATCGTTTTCTCTTTATAAAGCAAATTTCCTATTTCAGTACCGTTTTCAAAAAGTTTAACAATAGCATTGTCAATATTTACATGCGAGAGTCCCTGCTCCGTAGGATAATAATAGATAAACTCGTTAATTTTCATACTCTTTGTAAGTTGTATTATGATTGAATCGGGTGAAACCATTCCATTAATAACTAATTTTATTTGCGTATCACGTAATTTAAAATCAGTTACATAATTTTCACATGCCGCTAATAGTATTAATAACGGTAATAATATCTTAAATTTTATTTTTTTCATATTGTTATTTTTATTTTTTGCCACTAATTACACTAATTTACACTAATTATCTCTTTGTGTATCTCTGTGAGACGTGGCACGCCACGTCTCTACACACTAACCGCTAACCACTAACCGCTAACCGCTAACCACTAACCACTAACCGCTAACCACTAACCACTAACCACTAATTTTCAAAATTTAAAAGACCATCTGATATAAGGAATAAAATTAAAAAGGCTCACTTTCATGAGTTTATATTCATAAGTATCAGTTCTGTAATCCCATTCGTTTGAAGGATAAACAAAAAATGCGTTATTTCTACCGTAGGCGTTATACATTCCGAAGCTCCACGTTCTTGTATATTTACTTTTCTCTTTATGAAAATTAAATCCAACGTCAAGTCGGTGATAATCAGGCATTCGGTAGTTGTTTCTATGTTCGAAATATTCTTGTACAACCGGTTGAAAAATATTAGGGTGTAAAAAAGCACCACCAAATGTAACAAATTTCTCGTTTGCAAGAGTAAAAGGATATCCGGTTCTGTAAACCCAAACAGCGCCAAAGTCAATGTTTTGTTTAATAAAGTATGTCAAAGTAATAGTAAAATCGTGTCTTGCGTCGTATCTGTATGGATATTTTTTGCCAAAATTAATTTCTTCAAAATATCTATCAGCCCACGAAAGTGTATATCCGAGCCAACCGGTCAATTTTCCTGTCTGTTTTTGTATCAAAAATTCTAAACCATAACATTCACCTCTACCTTCAGTAACCACTTCTTCCCACTGCCCAAAACTGAGGTCGAAAAAGCTTGCTCCTTCTTTATAATCGACCATCTTGTCAATTTCTTTATAATACCCTTCAATTCCAAATTCATACTTATTGTTCAAAGAGTATGAAAATCCGACTGCAGTTTGCCAAGATTCTTGAGGTTTAACTTTTTTAGTAGCAGGCACCCACAAATCAGTAGGCATTCCAAAAGCGGAGTTAGCCAAAAGATGCAAATATTGTTTCATTTGAACGTATGATGCTTTTAACGAAAGATTGTGAGTAATCAAAAAACGTCCAGAAATTCGTGGCTCAACGCTCGTATAAAAGATTTTTTGGACATTAAACGCAGAAAAATGGAGTCCGCCATTAATTTTTATCATATCAGTCAACATAAAATCATCTTCGGCATAGATACTGATTTCATAAGCGGGCAACTTATCGTCTCCAATTTTAATGTTAACGGGCTGACTTTGGCTAAATTCTTCTCTTAAAATAGAAACTCCGGGCGAAAAAGCGTGTCTTATTGCACTTCCGCCGAACTTTACATTATGCCTCAAATTTGGAATATAATCAAAATCTGCTTTTATAGAATAATCTCTGATAAGTGAAAAATATTCAAAGTATGCCTTATAAGAAGAATTATCCCATTGATCATAACTACGCACGTCCTGCGACAAGCTGAACTTGTAATTGCTCATTGTTGCCGAAAAGTTTCCAAAAAGTTCGTTCGAAATAATATAGTTCCATCTTATTGCAGTAGTGATGTTTCCCCATTGCAATGCCATTTTTTCTTTATCATCAAAGGTTTTATCTTTAAAGTTCATAAAAAATTTATCTTTACCCGTATAAAAACTGACATATAGTCTATGTTTATCGTTAATTTTGTGGTTTACTTTGGCATTAAAATCTTGCAAAAAATAACCTACCCACGTTTTAGAATCGTATTTGCTATTTTCCCGCATCTGAAAGGGATATGTAAGAATATCAATATACGAGCGCCTTCCCGCCACCATAAATGATGTTTTATCTTTAATAATTGGACCTTCGAGGGTCAGTTTAGAGGAAATAATTCCAATTGAGCCCTCTCCTTTAAATTGTTGGTTATTACCTTCTTTCATACGAATATCGAGGACAGAAGATAATCTGCCTCCATATCTTGCGGGGAAACCCCCCTTTATAAGTGTAACATTTTTAATAGCATCGGCATTGAAAACAGACATAAACCCGAATAGGTGATTCACGTTGTAGACGGGTACTCCGTCTAACAAAATGAGGTTTTGGTCGGCACCTCCACCTCGGACGTAAAATCCGCTTGAGGCTTCTGACCCGCTTTGCACGCCGGGCATCAACTGCAAAGTTTTAACAAGGTCTGCTTCGCCCAAAAATATTGGAATTTTGTTTGCCATGGTTGGCGACAAACGTATTGTGCTCATTTCGGTACTATTTACAGCCTGTTGCGGAGTTGTCTCCAAAATGACAACTTCCTGAAGTTCGATAGCCGGCGACAAACGAATATTGATAAATGTATCTTTTTGTAAAAATAGTTCTTTTTCAAAAGTCTGATAACCAACAAATGAGGCTCTAATTTTCACATTTCCCGATGGTAGTTTCAGACTATAAAACCCGTAAACATTGCTCACAACTCCTGCAAAAGTTTCAGGGTTGTAAATATTTGCAGAAATCAGCAATTCTCCCGTTTGCGAATCTATTATCGTTCCGCTTACTGTTACTTGCTGACTGTTTGAAGTCATTGGAAATAACAATAAAATACAGAAAAATAGTAATATGTTCTTGATGATTTTCATCTGTTTTTTCTTTAGCCACGAATTATTTTTTTAGCCACTAATTACACTAAATTACACGAATTTTCGGGTTTGGCATGTGGACAAACACGCAGGTTTATCCTTACTAATCACTAACCACCAACCACTAAATTTCGTCTGATATTTTTTGCAAAATTATAAAAATAAAATGAATTTAGTATTAAAATAACGAAAAAATGTGATAAAAGATCAAAATAGAATAGAATAAGATCCTCTCAAAAACGTTTTACATGAAAACATTACCAATTATAGCATAACTGGAAATCTTAACTCAATTATCATCTCAACGGGGCGACAAAACCGAGGATTGTTACAGAATTGTAGCGGAAAAATGTATCACCAATCAACGAACAGAAAAATGAAAAGAAATATCGAACGCATTAATACAAAACGGCATTAATTTCTCGATATAATTTGAAACTAATAATTTTGAAAATCAAAAACTGAATACTGAATACTGAATACTAAATACTGAATACTAAATACTAAATACTGAATACTGAATACTGAATACTAAATACTGAATACTAAATACTAAATACTGAATACTGAATACTAAATACTAAATACTGAATACTGAATACTGAATACTAAATACTAAATACTGAATACTAAATACTAAATACTGAATACTGAATACTGAATACTAAATACTGAATACTGAATACTGAATACTAAATACTGAATACTGAATACTGAATACTAAATACTAAATACTGAATACTGAATACTAAATACTAAATACTGAATACTAAACACTAACTAAATACTAAATACTGAATACTAAATACTAAATACTAAATACTGAATACTGAATACTAAATACTGAATACTAAATACTGAATACTAAATACTAAATACTAACATCTTATGGACGTAAAAATTGAAGAAAGTTGGAAACAAGTTTTGCAACCCGAATTTAACAAAGAATATTTTATTAAACTCACCGATTTTGTTAGAAACGAATATAAAACGAAGAAAATATTTCCACCACCATCAAAAATATTTAATGCATTCGATTTATGTCCTTATTATAATACGCGAGTAATTATCCTTGGACAAGATCCTTATCACGATGTAAATCAGGCACATGGACTCTGTTTTTCAGTTAATGATGGCATAAAACATCCGCCATCGCTTGTAAATATTTTTAAAGAAATAGAAAATGACTTGGGCATTCCTATTCCAAAAAGTGGAAATTTAGAGCGATGGGCAAAACAAGGTGTCCTTCTTTTGAATGCCACATTAACAGTTCGAGCGCATCTTGCTGGTTCTCACCAAAATATGGGTTGGGAGACATTCACTGATAATGTTATTAAATTGTTGGCTAACCAAAAAGAAAATTTAGTTTTTCTTCTTTGGGGTTCTTATGCTATCAAAAAATGCCTCTTTATTAACCAAAACAAGCATTTAGTCCTAACTTCCGCACATCCTTCTCCACTATCAGTATATCGCGGTTTTTTTGGAAACAGACATTTTAGCAAAACAAACGAATATTTGGAATCAAAAGGGTTGATGAAAATACAATGGTAATGAAAATATTTTTTAACTATTTATAAATCAATTTAAGAAAAGAAGTGAAAACATATTTATAATAATAGGAATTTTACTTTTCTTTCTAATTAAAAGAACAAAAAAAAAGCCCCTTGCGGGGCTTTCACTTTTATTAATGTTAAATTTAATCCCTAATTTTACTTAGTTACCATAATCTTTGAGATAATTACATTACCGTTTACATCATACGTTTTGAACAAATATGCTCCCGCATTATATTTAGAAACATCAATTGTATTAGCTTTTTGAGTATCAACTAATTGTCCAAACATATTGTAAATTTCAACTTTCAAGATGTCTACTCCGTCAATTTGTACTAAATTTTTAGCAGGATTGGGGTAAATGTCCATTTTGGTTGAGATTCTTGAAATACTTTCATAAGCAAAAGGAATACTAAGACACGATAATATACCTCCTACTGAGATGTATGTTGAAACTCCTGTTTCAATATCTATTTCTCTCCAAGACCAATCATCAGGATTATTTGAAGGTCCTAAGTGAGACCAATAAAGTTTTCCTGTATTATTATCAAAAACCAAACATTCAGGATAGTAATACATAATATCTTCGATTTCGGTATCGCCAATCCGCTCACATATTCCTGTCTCTAAATCAATTTTGAAAAGGATTCCTCCTTCATAAACCCATGGTTCTTCATCCCAAAAATCGGTAACGCCATAAGCATTTCCATTCTTATCAATAGCCATAGCCATAAAAACAAGAGCATCACCAAATTCTGATTCGAAATAGATGTCTAACACTTCAACTTCACCTGATTCTAAGTCAACAATTAATAATTCATTCCAAGATAATCCGTACATTATACCCGTTGTATAATCATACGCAAAATCATTAGGCAAGAAATCAGGATCAAAAAGTGGAGCAATGAAAAAATCTATCAGTTCTCCTGTTTCAGCATCCCAAAGATAAAAGTTAGGGTCGTCTTCGTTGTCGTAAGCATACAAAATGCCATTGACTGTTTCACCAGAAAGCATATCAAACCCGGGATCCCAAATTACTTCACCTGCTTCTACATCTTCCGAATCAAAAATATAATAACCCCAAGGTGCTGGGAAGGTTTTCCAACCTTCAACGCTGGCACCTCTTGAATTTCCTAATAACTGCAATGCATTAGGATTTGAATATTGTACAGTCCTATCAACATTTGCAGATGTTATTTTTTTGGATTGTACAATCTGCTTAATCTCCGATTTACTAATTTTGTTATTCGGAGTTACTCTTTGTGCGAAAATCGCACCGCTGCACAGCAACATCACTAGTGCCATGCTTACTAATTTTGTTCTAAATTTTAACATAATTGATACGTGTTTAATTTTACTAAATAATGTTTAAAAAAGTTTTAAAAATAAAGTGCAAAGATAAATGCTTTTTTTTTAATAAAAAAATAAAATGCAAAAAAAAGTTAAATTTTTTTTAAAAATTTTTTTACTCGAAATTTTAGATGAAAACTAATATTCTGTAAATCAATATTTTACAAGATTTTCGGTGAAAATAAAAATAGCTCTTTTTCGAAAAAAAATAGAAAAAAAAATAAAAGTAAAAAAACAACGTTTTGTATTTGAATTTTAAACTGAAAAATGAATTTTAAAAATTTTAATTTTACCGCACAATTATACGAAGGGTTAGAGGCAATGCGTTTCACAACTCCTACACCTATTCAGGAACAAGCAATTCCAATAATAATGAAAGGGAATGATATAATTGCGTGCGCACAAACAGGAACAGGAAAAACAGCGGCATTTCTGTTGCCCGTCCTTAATAAAATGATGCTCAACAAATCTACGGGCGTAACTACATTGGTATTATTACCAACCCGCGAATTGGCAATTCAAATTGATAGACAAATAGAGGGTTTCTCATATTTTTTGCCCGTAACTTCGATTGCGGTTTATGGCGGAAATGACGCAGAACTTTGGGATAAACAAAAAAATGCACTAATTATGGGTGCAGATTTGATTGCCGCAACACCGGGTAGATTAATTCAGCATATAGCAATGGGTTACGTTAATTTATCGACCATAAAATATTTGATTCTTGACGAAGCCGATAGAATGCTCGACATGGGATTTCATGATGATATAATGCACATTATCAAAGATATACCTACCGACCGGCAAACTTTGATGTTTTCTGCAACAATGCCTCCAAAAATTCGTGAGTTAGCAAAAAATATCTTAAAAAATCCCTCAGAAATTGACATCGCAATTGCAAAACCTGCAGAAGGCATTATACAAGGAGCATATTTAGTGTATGATTATCAAAAAATTCCTTTAATTAACAGCCTACTGAAAGGTAAAGAAGATTTAAAAAGCATAATAATTTTTTCGTCAACAAAACTTAAAGTAAAGGAAATTTATCGTTCTCTGAAAGGGCAAAGATATAATGTTTCTGCTATACATTCCGATTTGGAACAGTCGGAACGCGATTCTGTTATGCTTGATTTCCGAAATAAAAAATTATCTATCATTGTTGCTACCGACATTATCGCTCGCGGAATAGACGTTGAAGGCATCGACCTCATAATTAATTTTGACGTTCCTCGGGATGCCGAAGATTATGTTCACCGCGTAGGACGTACAGCACGGGCGCAATCGACAGGGTTAGCCCTCACATTTATCAACGAAAAAGAACAATACAATTTTTCATTGATAGAAAAACTTATTGAAAAAGAGATAAATAAAATTCCCCTGCCCAAAGGTTTTCAAAAAGGACCTAAATACAATCCAAAAAATTTTCGAGTTTAGACTTTCGAGCAATGGCTCTACTTTTTCGCGGATAGCGATGGTTTGCTATTTGGCAGGATGTCAAACAGTACATTGAAAAAATCCTGCCTTGACATGTTTAGTGTTCTCAAATTGGATTTTACAATAAATTCAGGTACCGGGTCGATATGCGTTTGAAAAATTATAGGTCTTGTCAAGTCGTGCCTTGACCATTTTTCATGTCCCGCTTCAATGCTTTGATACGTAGTGTTTGGAAGTAAAGGGTTTATTATCCTATAAAACAGTCCTATACACCGTTTTTTCACCCTCGAATATTTTTGCTTATCGACAAAAAAAAGTTACATTTTTCCCCATAAACTTGTATTTTTGTACATAAATGCATATTTTTGTGCCCTATTTGAAAAAAGATTCACTTAAAAATTGACTATGCGAAAAAGATTCGAGGCACAAATGACATTGGGTAGTACCCCGATTGAAAAAA
>Ga0099364_10014527_pt1 | contig 10472 bp, 10 predicted proteins | sample TergutTh196P3_FD_73070 | JGI IMG/M metagenome (GOLD analysis project Ga0099364, IMG submission 73070) | Microcerotermes parvus P3 segment gut microbial communities from Pointe-Noire, Republic of the Congo - Th196 P3 | ecosystem: Host-associated > Arthropoda: Insects > Digestive system > Gut ...
TATTAACCGTTACAGCGACGGTCATACGGAAGCGGTCATCACGAAGGACTTGAATTCCGCTCGGGAATTCACAATGCGGATCGACAGTTCCGCCGTGATGGTCAACGCCAGTACCCGCTTCAACGACGGCGGCCAATTCGGACTCGGTGCGGAAATCGGCATTAGCACCGACAAGTTCCACGCCCGCGGACCTTGCGGGATCAAAGAATTGACGACGTACAAATACGTCGTCTACGGTGAGGGACAGGTTCGGGAATAACGGTGTTTCGTTGGGTACACGAAAATTTTCCGGGGGGGGCGAATACACTTTCACCTCGGCTGCCCTGCGTGTTCCTTCAGGAGCGAAGAGTTTATACAATATTGAACAGGTACCATAGATTTGCCTTCGGTCGCCCCTCTTGACAAAAACCGAAGTTCGGCTCTAATCGCGTTCAGATAAAGGCTCTTTTTCGACTGAATGTTTTGCGTTTTGTCTGATAGGTGCTGCTGGAGTCGGTTGACAACGTAGATTTTCAGTCTCTTTGCCCGAAACCATTTATCTGAGCAAACAGGTCGATACCGCCTGTTTTCGGTGTCTGGGACTCTTCTTTTTGCCGTCCAAGAGAAGGTTCTATCGATAAATGATTTCGACGGCTAAGGAATTGCACAATGAAACTTTACGTTGGAAACCTCTCGTACCGAACCACCGAAACCGAACTTCGCCAGGAATTCGAAAGATTCGGCACCGTCGAATCGGTCAGCATCATCACGGATCGCGAAACCGGCCGCTCCAAAGGATTTGCCTTTGTCGAAATGGGCGACCGCGAAGAAGCCAACGCCGCTATCAATGAAATGAACGGCGCAACGCTCGGCGACCGAACTCTTGCCGTCAACGAAGCCCGACCCAAGGAAGACCGCGGCGGCGGCGGCGGCAAAAGATTCGGCGGCGGCGGCGGTGGAAACCGTGATCGTCGGTACTAATCGAGTGAGCGAGTGAAAAAATGAGAGTGTGAAAGAGAGGTAAGCAGTATTTTGTCCTTCTCTTTCACTTTTCATTCTTTCACTTCTTCGTTTGGCGCAGTAGGCCAGCAAACGGGTCCAACGATGAAGGACGAGCAGCATGATTATCGCCTTTCCGAAGAAATCATCAGTGCGGTGACACACGCCGTTGGCGGTTATTTAGGCGCGGCGGCGGTCGTTCTTCTTGTCCTTTTTGCCGTTCTCAGTGAGATGCAGGTTCCTTGGAAGGTCGTTTCCGGTTCGATTTTCGGAGCGGCGATCATCATTCTTTACTCGGCATCGACACTCTATCATGCTGTAACGAATTACCAAATCAAGGAGGTCTGCCGAGCCTGCGATCAGATGGCCATCTATGTCTTGATTGCCGGTACGTATACGCCGTTTTGCCTGGTGACGCTCCGTCCCGGCTTTCCGGCACTGTCCTGGACCGTTTTGGGCGTCGTTTGGGGGCTGACGATTGTTGGGATTCTCTTCAAGCTCTTTACCAAGCGCCAATTCAAGTACGTTACGACAATCACTTATCTTTCGATGGGATGGTTCGGTCTTGTCCTCATCCATCCGTTGAGCCGGCACCTGGAGTTCGGCGGGATCGTTTGGCTCGTCCTCGGCGGCGTCCTTTATTCGCTGGGCGTCGTGTTTTTTCTTTGGCGGCGTCTGCCGTTCAACCACGCCATCTGGCATATCTTCGTTCTGGCGGGAACAACCGCTCATTTTTTCTGCATCCTGTTCTATGTGATGATGGGAGCGGTACCGCAATAACAGAACCGGAAACTTTCGAAGAATGCGGTTTTATTCCAGGTGAACGAAAGTCGTCAGCGGTTTCGCCGGAAGCAGAATTTCGTACAAAAATCTATTGCCCCGGTTCAATACCGGCGTGAATCCGAACCGGGAAAACAGATCGGCAACAATCGCGTTTTTCGCCGTCGAAAGGTACTCGCCGACCAGTTTTTCGATGCCGATTTCCGCCGCCGCTTCGAACAGATGATTCATCAAGGCGTCTTCCGCCGTTCGGTTGATGACACGGCAGCTCATCAGGAAAGAATCGACGATCAGTCCGTTCCGGCCTGCCGCTTCACGAAGTTCCGAGTCGTCGACCGCTTCGGGCGGAACGAGCAGCGCCAGGGCAATGAGTCCGTGGGCGCCGAACTTATCGGCCAGTTCGAAGGTTCGACCGACACTCGATGAGAAGCCGAGCAATCGCCGGACCGCGGCCTCATCGTGTCTCCGCGTCGTAACGTTAAATTGGTTCGTCTTGCCGAGGAGTTGGACGACCCGCTGAATGTTGGTTTCTTCAATCGGAGCAACACGGGCGAACATTTCCAATGAACGGAGATAATCGTCCAAATTCGTAAAAGACCGCTCAAAAGAACGGCGTTCCCCTTCGACTTTGTATTGCCGGGTCCGCTCCGCATCGGCTTCGGTAACGGCAAGCGTTTCAAAATATCCGGAATGTTCGAGCGAGGAAACATAATTCCACGGTTCGCCGGGGACATCGACGACGGCGACTTCCGGAGCGTTTTGCCGGACTTCTTCACGCTCCGCCGGATTGTCGTCGAAGAACACGAGGCTGTCGATTCCGAGGTTCAATTCCTTTGCAATCGATTTCATGCTGCCGCTTTTCGGCATCCAATGGGCGTGAAAACTGACAATGTCGTCGAGTTTCAGTATCATGTCCGGATTTTTTTCGAACGGTTCCCGAGCGTCGGCGTCATTGTTCTTCGAAGCAACGGCCAAGAGGACACCGCGTTGAGACAGCTCCTTGCAAAAACGCTGGAAGTCCCGAAACGCCTCGCCTTCGATGCCTTCGCCGAGTTCGACGCCGAGCGGTCCGAGGTCGCCGACGACACCGCCCCAAAGCGTGTTGTCGAGGTCGAGAACAAGGACTTTCTTCGTGCCGTTTTTCAGAATGCGAATTCCGTCGGCAAGGTGTTTTGCAAGCTCAACGGCTCCGGCATCGCTGAAGGGCTGTTTCGTCCAGTAATACCGTCGGGCATCGTAAAACGTTTGTCGACCTATATTTCCGGAGATTGCTTCGAGATCGATGAAATAGGCGCCGCGCGGCAAGGCGTTGCGCAAGGCATCGTTCATCCTCCGAACAAGTCGAATGTCACCGTCGAAGCGGCTGCCGGCGTGGAGTCCCATCGGACCGGGACCTGTGTAGTCGTAACCGATTTGGACAATCCGCCCGCCGTGCCGCTCCGCGCGGCTCCAAACTTGCGACCAGAAACCGGTTTCCCGCTGGACGATTTCGGACAACGCTCCCTCATTGCGGGCGAGTTGAAACCGGATGCGCTGGTTCCAAGGCAAGAAGACGAAAACGTCCGTTTTTCGATCGCCGTCGTCTTCCGGCAGGGCGAGGAGCGATTGGAGAACGGTATCGTATTCGCTTTCCGTAACGTCGAGGGCGATTTCCTGTTTCCATGCTTGGGCGACGAGAGCGTCACGGAGCCACGTCGTCGTACATTGGCCGAGCAGCATGACCCGGCGTACATCCGGCTTGTCCGCAAGGTAGGGCGAGGCGATTTTTCCGGCCAAGGCAATGTCCGTCGGTGAACAGGCATCTTCTGCGAGAAGGCGGCGGAGTTGTGCCAGCGCCTTCTCACGATTGCCGTCTTGAAACATCTGCCTGAGTATTTGGAGATTCATATCAGTCTTGGTAATAATCTCTGTACCAGTCGACGAAGCGGCGGAGGCCGTCTTCGAGATTGGTATTCGGTGCAAAGCCGACGGCCTGTTGCAGACGGTCGATGTCGGCGCAAGTTTCCACGACGTCGCCGGGTTGCATCGGCAGGAAATTCTTTTTCGCCTCTCGGCCGAGGATCGTTTCCAAAACGGAAATCAGTTGAGTCAGTTTGATCGGCTTGTTATTGCCGATATTGTAAACGCGGAACGGTACCTTCGCAGGCTCCGGCACGGGAACGTTGAAAACGGTACGGACGACACCCTCCACAGTATCGTCGATGTACGTGAAATCACGCTTCATCTTGCCGTTATTATACACATCGACAGGACGGCCTTTGAGAATCGCCTTTGTGAACTTGAAGACCGCCATGTCGGGGCGGCCCCACGGTCCGTAAACCGTGAAAAACCGTAAGCCCGTCGTCGGAAGCCCGAAAAGGTGCGAATACGTATGAGCAAATAACTCGTTGCTCTTTTTCGTTGCCGCGTACAGACTCGCCGGATGGCCGGTCGGATCATCCTCCGAAAACGGCGTCTTTTCGTTCAAACCGTACACCGAACTGGACGAAGCGTAAACGAGATGCCCGGTGTGGTGCCGTCGACAGTTCTCCAAAATGTTCAGGAAACCGACGATGTTCGAGTCGATGTACGCCCGGGGATTTTCCAACGAATACCGGACACCGGCCTGAGCTGCCAGATGAACGACCTTATCGAACGCGAACTCGTCGAAAAGAGCCTCTAATTTTTCCCGATCAATCAGATCAGCGAGGACGAACCGGAAGTTGGTCTCCGTGGACAGTCTGTCCAGGCGGGCCTTTTTCAATGCGGGATCGTAATAGCCGTTCAGATTGTCGAGCCCGACGACGATGTGTCCATCCGCCAGCAGCCGCTTGGCCGCATGGAAGCCAATAAAGCCGGCGTTGCCTGTCACGAGAATCGTTTGGCGCACCATCGTTGCTTATTGCTGTCTTTTGTAGTCCTTCGAGGCGGCGAGAAACGCGTCGACGACAAAGGACGCGATATTCGCCGGCTGAAAATGTTCCTGAAACAGATATTCCGGCACCAGTTCCCGCACGAGCCAGTCAGAGGCTTTGAAGTGGATCAGCGTTCCCAACATCGTGAAGGTGCACTTCCAACGAAGATCGTCGGGGGTTTCCGGAGCGAAGTATTCGTCAAGAAATCGATAGAATTTCCGGTAGTCGTCGGCAACAGTCGTCGAAAGCCGTTTTCCACAAATCGGCGTCGGATCGTGGATTTCCCGGAGGATAAGCTGGATTTTCCATTGGCTCATTTCGCAGGCGAAAATCTCCTCCGCCCGCCGGGAAACCAGTTCACGCAGCCGCTTTTCAAACGAAACGCCTCCGGTGGGCGGCGAAAGTTCCGTTTCCTGATTCCAATGGGACATCAACGCAACGGTCGAGGAAACAAGCTCCTTATAGAGATTCTCCTTGTTGCCGAAATAATAATTGACCGCTGCGTGGTTGACCTTTGCGGCGGAACAGATTTCCCGAACCGTCGTCGCGTGAAACCCCTTTTGGGCGAAAATCGGACCGGCGGCCTCGATAATCCGTTGCTTGGCAGTGTCCATGCTCTCGAAAATCGTTGGAAACGTATTGTTTCAAACGATTGTATCATACAAAGCAGGGATTGAAAAGGGCAATCGGTCCCTGGAAAATATCCGGGGACTACGGCGGAGTACCGTCTACGTCCCCGGCTCCTTATTTCCAGCCGTGCTTGTCACGAACATCGACCATCGCGGCGAGGATATCATTCCACGTTTTCGGATTCATCATCACCTCGTTGGGGAACATGCAGCCGTCCCAGCAGAGGTGATTGAAGCGTTTCGTGAGTCCATCCTCATCGCGGAGCCAGTACCCGGCGTATTTCGTGACGTCGAGTTTGCCGTTCGGATCGTTGGCCAGACAGTGCCGTCCGGTTTTGTCGTGGTCGCCGCTGCCGTGAACGGTGCCGTCGTTTTGGGCGACATGGAAGTCGACCGTCCAAATTTGCAGGGCGTTGACCATTTTGCGATAGGCGGCGTCGAAGGTTGCCGTGTCTTTCCAATCGAAGTTTTCCGGCAGCAAACGATCTTCCGGTGCGTTGTAACCGAGGAGGTACAGCATGGAATGGGCCATGTCGGCTTGAAAACCAAGCGTTTGGGGCCTGTCGACCATTTCGAGGATTTGGAGGACTCGTTTCCAGCTATGAATTCCGCCCCAACAGATTTCGCCTTCGACGGCCAACACTTCGTCGAATTCGACGGCGATTTTACAGGCTTCCGTAAACGTCTCGGCGATCCGTTTTTGATTGCCTTCCGGATCGGCAAACCAATCGTCGACGCTCGCCGCCGTGTCGATCCGCACACAGCCGAACGGCCGGACGCCAAGTTTCCGCAATTCCCGGGCGATGCGGCAGCCTTTACGAACTTGCGTCAGGAACTTTTGCCGTTCGGATTCGTCGCCCATTGCGGAACCGCCGCCGGTGCCGCCCCAAATCGGGGCGACAACGGTGCCGATGTCGAGATTCCGGGACTTCGCTTTCTCCGCCAATTTCTTGATTTCATCGTCCGACGAGTCAATGCTGATGTGCGGGTCAGACAAAAACAGGTCGAAGCCGTCGAATTTGATGCCGTCAACTTCTGCGGCGGCAGTCAAGTCGAGCATCGTGTCCAGATCGATGAACGGCTCGGCTCCCGGGGCGCCTTTACCGACGACGCCCGGCCAAGCCGCATTGTGCAACTTCGGAAACGTGTTTACGTGTTTTGCCATTGAAAAATCTCCGTGGGGGAAGGGGGGACCATCTGCCGACTGTTCCGACCATCATACAGAAAAAGTGTGCGCCCGTCAACTATCGGGAAACCCGTCACAGGCCGGTCGGAGCGGACGGAAAACATCGGCTCAATGGCCTCTCTCTCGAACCGGAAGGTCTCGCCCCGCAAAGCGGGGCGGCGAAGCGTTAGGGAATCTTTCGTTCCAACGGTTTGTTCGCGGCGGGGAACCAATTCATAACGGAAAATGTCTTTTGGTTCGGATCGAGCGCAAACTCTGCCGTTCCCTTGGCGGTAAGATCGTAAGTTTTTCCCGCATACAAAATCGTACAGGGAATGTCGCTGCGGTTGGTCAACGTGACTTTACCCGATGCGGTTCCAACGCCGACGCAGGCGTCGAAGAGCGGTTCGAGGCTCTCCTTGCGTCCCCATAGATTACCGGCGGCCCAGCCGATGACCCGCTTGGCGAAGAACGCTTCCTTGACGCTTTCGACGGTCCGCTCCTTGGCAAGAATCAAGTTCATCGGCCGGAGCGGATTTTGGAAACCGTAAGTATTCGCTTCGCTTGCGTGAATGTCGCTGTTTGCGATGATCGTCAAGTCTTTTTCGTTGCACCAATCAAGGACGATCGGATAATACTGCGAGCCGTTGAAAACCTCGATCCCATGCAACCATCCCTTTTTGTAAACTTCCTCGTGTTCCGGTGTAAAGGCCATCGGTTGTCCCTCGGCGAGGCCCCCCCACTGCGGAGCAACCCAGCCGGGATGGTTCCAATGGACGAACGCTCCCTGCCCGGCGGCAACCTCAAGCATCTTGCGCCAATCGTCTTTGACTTCGGCAATCGGATTGACGTCTTGGACAAATAAAACGTTAAAATGTCCCGGCGGCATTTTGGATTTCGTCACCTCGCCGCCGCGAACGAGCAGCAGTTTGCGCTTGTCGGCCTCCGGTTTCGCCAAGTCATACGGATGATTCGCGTCATTGTTCCGCTCCGCCAATTTACAGGAGGAAATTCCGCCGCGAGTGTTCATCACTTCAATGTGGTCCGTAATGGCAATGACGTCAAGGCCGTTGTCAACCGCGTCGATCACACGGTCCACCGGCATGACTCGACCGTCGGAAAACAAGGTGTGAATGTGAAAGTCCCCTTTAAGAACCTTGAATTCGCCGACATTGGGAATGTCGATTTTTCTCGGTGCCGCCGACGGCTTGAGGACATGCTTCATCGGCACATGAAAGAGTTTTGACGTATCGGCGGCTTGATCTTGAGCGAAGACCGTACAACAACCGAAAACAATTCCGAACAGAAGAAAAACCTTCAAAAAGTTACGACGTGTGTTCATGGGAGGCGTGGGGGGTAAATACGTTTTACGAGAGAATCGCCGCGGCACGGCGCCGAGACGACAGCCCAAGAATATCACACCCGGAAAGAAAAGTCCAGCATGAAGCCGACAAATGGGCATGCCGCTGCCGACCACCGGGCGACGGCTGCCTTTACGCAACGATCATTTGCTTTCCAGCGTAAATTCGAACCGATTCTTTTTCTTCTCCACGGTTACGGAGACGCCGGAAGTTTTCGGATCATTATATCGCATCGGAATCAAGCTGTCGAAAACGGGCACCCGCTCTGTCCCAGCGGCTTCTTTGACTTCCTTGTAGGACGTCGGTTCGTCTTTGTCCCGAGCGAACGTTACGGCATACTCGCCGAGCGGTGCCCCGGCATTGTTTGCGCCTCCCTGGAGTGCCGTCAAGCGGAAGACGCCTTTGTCGTCGGTGAACCCGCTTGCGGCAACGGCATCGTTGCTCTTCGGATGAAAAACGACGAGCACGTTCGACAGCGGCTTGCTTTCGAACGTGACGATGCCTTCGACGAATTGGACATTCGGTCCCTTTTCACCGCAACCGCAGAAACAAAGGAACAGGAACAAAACGAGAGACGGCGCAAACGATTTGATGAACATGGTTGGGTTCGATAGGGAATAAGTGGTTTGGCTGTATAGCGGAGCGCCCCTCATTTGGGTCGTGAATGGCAGGCAGCCGGGCGGCTGCGTCGGCGATAGCCGGCAGTGTTGGGCGGAACGAGCGTCTTCTGTATTTTGTGCGGAGTACCGCACGTCGCCGCCCGGCGGTCGGCGACCTACCAACACCACGATTACTCCAAAGCATTGGTACTTTCGGCACCGCTGGTTGAGCCCAACGCCCCCCAGATTCCCCAGAACGACGGTCCCGAATACGCGGCGGGAAGTCCACCGGAAATCCCCGACAAGGTCGATATGTTCGAAAGAATCGGTCCGCACTCAATCGCGTTCGCAATGAACCGTACACTGGCGTCGGCCAAGGCAACATTGACACCGCCTGGATGATAACTGGAAGCCGTATGCAGCGTTTGAGCCGATTCCATGGCGCCGTACTGGGAATTAGGGCCGCAAGACGGATAATTGGGAGGAAGAATGGCATAAAACGTTGCAAAATGACCGACGCCATCGAAAATTCGGTCTCCCATCACGCCCCTCCCATTGGCCATGACTGCCGCCGTATCCGTCGTCATAAAGCTGCCCACCGATTTTTTAGCGGCACACGGTTGCGGATAATTTCCTGTTGTAAGATTCAGTGTCACGGAGAATAAGTAGCCTTTGGTCGACGCCCCCGGTATCGTGTAAACGCCGGTAGGTACCGTCGAGTCACCGGCGACCGCAGCTTCCGACCAAAGCAGCGTATTGGAGAGTCCGTCGCTGACAACGGAAAAATCACAGGAATGCGGTTCTCCTTGGGCTCCGCGCCCCCTGCGGAACACACCGCGAATATCACCCGGATCGTTACGATAATTCACCATGAGATCGCCTCGACAACCGACATAGTTCAAAAAACGATCCGGTCGACTGCTGTTGGGGTCCGACGGGCAGAGAAATACCGGCAGCTTGAACTGTAGCGAAACGGTATGGGGCATCACGTTGATTTGCCGAACGTAATCCTCGTACTTCTGCGTTTGCTCAATGTACGGCAGGAGCTGGAGCATGTGATTCCAGCGCCAATGCTGACCGCCGCCGGGTTCCCACGAGAACCCCCCTGCGGTGGAATTGATTTGGCACCACTGGAACTGCTCTTCGATCTGAATCGCTTGCGGCAGCCGCTTATGCGTGTCGTGCAGATTGTGAACGGCAAGCGACAACTGTTTGATGTTGTTCGAACATTGGGAACGCCTTGCGGCTTCACGAGCGGCTTGGATAGCCGGGAGCAAGAGGGCGATCAAAACGCCAATGATCGCAATGACAACCAGAAGCTCAACGAGCGTAAAAGCAAGAATACTACCTCGTTTGCGCCCCCCCCCCTATTTTAACATTCATTTTAACACTCGTGTTTTTCATGGTTTTTCTCCTTGAAAATGTTGGTTGCGCCGGAGTACCGACTAAATGTTTACGCATCGTAGTCTAGGCGGTGGGAAATGTCAAGAGAATTCTCTCACTTTTTTTTTTCGATATGCTGGGACCACAGGTTTCGGTGGGTGCGTCCACGATTTTGTGGGCACAATGTCAGGTAGGCGATTTTCTCCGAAAATCGTGTCAGTTTCGGAGAAACTGACCTACCGTGCTCACGCCCGGAATACCGCACGCGAATTTTGGAAAAAGTCGCCTACCTTACCGCATCGCCCTAAATTCGCAATTAAATTTGGACACTCCCAGAAGGATTGTATTGTCCCAACCACGGTGGGTTGCCGACCGGCGATTTTTTCCGATTCTTCCGATCGAATGGCCGGAATTCAGATAGAATACAAAAAACAGGAGAAATTTATTTGCCCCCGTCTGTGAATTTGGGAGGTTTGCGTGTAGAATTCCTTCTACAACGACGGTATGAAACCAAGTTTGTTGCTTCCGATGGATCGCCTTTGCGGAGCGAAATTCGTCTTGACACGTTTTGCCGAAATCGGCTATAGTCTTTGTCGTAAGGATACTGGGACTGGAAAGACGTGTGAATGTTCGCCCGTCTTTTCCAATCTTCAACGAGACGCAATCGCTTCCATGTCGGAACA
>Ga0099364_10014528_pt1 | contig 10471 bp, 6 predicted proteins | sample TergutTh196P3_FD_73070 | JGI IMG/M metagenome (GOLD analysis project Ga0099364, IMG submission 73070) | Microcerotermes parvus P3 segment gut microbial communities from Pointe-Noire, Republic of the Congo - Th196 P3 | ecosystem: Host-associated > Arthropoda: Insects > Digestive system > Gut ...
AAAGAGTTCATCCTGCGCAGCATCCATTCCACGCGGATTCAGGACATGGGCATGGAGCTCATGGACTTTAGGGACACGGACATGTTCGCTTATGAACTTGGCAAAAACCTAAGCCATCGCCTTTCATACTTTGATTTCGATGCCCGTGAGCCGGAAAAGACCTACCATGTCTTCGTGGCTGGCGTCCTCAGCGCCTTCGGTCATAAATGGACATCCAACCGCGAAAGCAGCCGGGGTCGCTACGACATCTGCGTGGAACTGCCGCAAAGCAACCTGATTTTTGAGTTCAAAAAGGCCGCTACCCCGGAAAACATGGAAGCCGCGGCCAAAGAGGCCATAGGGCAAATACGGGAGAGGGACTATGCGGCGGAGCTGGCTCCGGATAAAAAGACCCTCCTGATTGGCATTGGTTTTCACGGCAAGACCTGCCAGGCACTGGCCCAGGAATTATAGGGGCCCAGCCTGTCACCCCGCATAATATCACCCCCTTGTTTACATGAGCGTTGAGAGCTACTACGAAATAGAATACGAGCACGGCCCCCTGCCCGGTGTCGGCAAATATGTGAAGAAGCCCGTGCCGGAGAAGATTGCCGCCCCCGCGCCGGACGAGATACGCGCCCTCTTTGCCCGGATGCGTGAGATTGCCAGAGTGCACCGCGCCCGCTACGATTATGCGCGTTTTTTCGACCGCCGGATCCAACATGAAAACGCCCTGATATTTTATAAGCAAGCCCTGTTCATGGCGGATTTTGCGGACGATTTTGCGGGCAATGCCCCCTTTTCGCAATACTTTCCCTCCTATCAGATGATGGGCTATGAGCAACTGCGGACGTATTTTACTTGGCGCAGCCGGGTCAGGGCAGGCGAGGTCGCCGCTACGTCCATATCCTACGCTTTCCTTTATATCTATGAGCTCTTGGCGGGTGTGGGAGCACAGGATGCCCAGGATGGCCTGGCTAAACTCCTGGATTTTTGGAAAGATTATGGCGCATACGATGCGTCCTTGGACAGATACATCATCCCTTGGCTGAAAGACTATCATATATATTATAAATTGCCCTGGACTTTTGCGCAGTTTATCGAGAAACACGGCCTTTCACCACATTATCCGGAGGTAAACACGGCGGCCCCCGGCTTTATACTCTATTCGGCCATTTCAAAGTATGACATCCGCAACTCCGCGTTTTACACGGACGAAAACAGCGCGATGATAGAGGATTGCTTTAGCCATGTCCTGGAAAAAATCCAGCAGGACTTTGCCGCCGCCGGCATCCCTTTTGACAAGGCCTTTTTCAGCCCTACCAGGAAGCTGGTGGCTTGGAAGCCCTTCAGTGCGGCCCTGTTTCATCATTGGTTTTCGCAAGCGGACAGGCGTATCGTATTGTCGGAGCATGAAATTTATATTTGCAAAGGCAATAGATGGGCAAAAAGTACCCATATCACCAGCGAGAAAGGGCGGCGTTTTATCGCCTATGTGATGAAACGGATTGAGGTCGAGCTGCGCATCCTCACGAAATACCGCCATAAACTCAGGGCCAACCTGGACATGGTCCATGCCGACACGTTGCGCATACTAAACAAAGCGGGTCTGTACATCGAAAACATCGTGCCCGCTGCCGTGCTCGAGTTCCACCGTGAGGCGAATAAGACGGTGGTGGCGGTTGATCATGGCTCGCTCATGCGTATCCGCGCAGAGGCCCTGCTGACGCAGGAGGCGCTGACCGTGGAGGACATGGAGCCAGCAAAAACAGGCCCTTCGCCGGCCGCATATGCCGCCGCCGAGACCGGTGTCGGGCAAGACACCGCGCTTGACAGTCCAACTTCCGGCGGCCAGGATGCCTTTGCTGATGCCGTGGAGGATGCTCCAGCGGCCGCATCCGCTGGCTGGGATACTTTGCGCGAGGCCTTGGACGACACTGAGGCAGCAGCTTTGGCCTTGATTTTAGACGGCACCGATATCAAGATTTTTGCCATCGAACGCGGCATCATGCCGGAAGTGTTGGTCGACGGGATAAACGAAAAGGCCATCGACCATGTCGGTGACAGTATCATAGATGGCGACTTCGCCCTGTATGAGGAATACGCGGAGGCGTGCCGCGTGTTGGTTGTTAAAGGAGAACCCACATGACCCATCCCCCACAAGTACCCAACAGAATAGCCCACATCCTGATAAATGCCCTGAAAGGCGGGGTGGTGCCGCGGGTCGGCCTGGAATATGTCACGGTCGGCCGCAAGGAAGAAATCAGCGCCATCCTGCAAGACATAGACCTGATCGACGACGGCGGGGCCTCGTTTCGCTTCATTGTCGGTAAATACGGCAGCGGCAAGAGTTTTCTCTTGCAGACGATCCGCAACTACGCCACCGCCAAGGGCTTCGCCGTCGTGGACTGCGACCTGTCCCCTGAGCGGCGTTTTGCCGGAACCAAGGGGCAGGGCCTGGCCACTTATAAGGAACTGATAAAAAATCTTTCGACCAAATCCAAGCCCGACGGCGGGGCGCTCCCGCTGATTCTGGAAAAATGGATTTCCGGCATCCAAACGACGCTCCGGCTGGAGGGGCAAGTCGAAGGCATCGCCTTCGATGCAGCGGTGGAGCAAAGGATTTACGCCGTCGCGGGGAATCTGGAGGGCATGGTCGGCGGTTTCGAGTTCGCCAAGGCGGTGGTGGCCTATTGGCGGGCCTACCGTGCGGGCGACGAGGCCCAAAAAAGCAATGTCCTCAAATGGTTTCGCGGCGAATATCCCACACGCAAGGAAGCCAAGGACGAGCTGGGCATAAACTACATTGTCAGTGATGAAACGTGGTATGATTTTCTGAAAATTTTCGCCGCCTTCCTTGTCGGGGCGGGTTACAAGGGGCTGCTGGTGTTTATCGACGAGCTGGTGAATATCTTCAAAATCCCCAATTCGATCACGCGGGCGAATAATTATGAGAAAATTCTGACGATGTACAATGATGTCCTCCAGGGAAAGGCCAGCCACATCGGCTTCCTGATGGGCGGCACACCCCAGTGCATCGAGGATAAATACAAGGGGCTCTATAGCTACGAGGCCCTGCGCTCGCGCCTGGCCGAGGGGCATTTTGCCCAGGAGGGCCTTAAGGATCTGACCGCCCCCATCATTCGCCTCACGATGCTGACGCAGGAGGAAATGTACATCCTGATTGAAAAGCTTCTGCACATCCACGCCGGCCTGCACGGCTACACACCCGCGCTGGGGCATGAGGAGCTGATATATTTCCTGACCGTTGAATATAACCGCGTCGGGGCCGAAAGCCATATCACGCCGCGTGAGATTATCCGTGATTTTATCGAGCTGATTGGCATCCTGCAACAAAATCCGGGAAAAAATCTCGCCACATTGCTTGGCGACAATAGCTTCGAGCTGGCCCGCGGCGGCCTGTCGGACGAGGACATACATGATGATTTTGCGGAGTTTGAGGTATAAGCGTGAAAGAACTGCGTTCTTTCACGAGCGAGTTTGTGCCCCGCCTTAAAAAGACGGCAGGGCCCAAACATCGCAGATTTTGGAAAGGCATGGTTATATATGGACACATTCCACCGACTGGCCCCCTTCATACAGGACTTCATCTATGAAAATAAATGGGAGGAACTTAGGGGCAACCAAATAGCGGCCTGCGAGGTGATTTTTGATAGCGACGATAACCTCCTCCTGTCCTCCGGCACGGCCTCGGGCAAGACGGAGGCGGCTTTTTTGCCGATTTTGACCGATTTGTTTGAGCGGCCCTGCGCCTCGGTCGGCGTCGTCTATATCTCGCCCCTGAAGGCGCTCATCAATGACCAGTTCAAACGACTGGAGCAGCTGCTTTTAGATTCAAACATCCCCGTCACCAAATGGCATGGCGACGCCTCGCCCGGCCGTAAGGAGCGGCTCGTGAAAAAGCCCGAGGGTCTGTTGCAAATCACGCCCGAATCCTTGGAAAGCCTGATCACAAACAAGCGCGGTGCCTGTATGTCCTTGTTTTCCGACCTGCGCTACATCATCATAGATGAGGTACATTATTTCATGCGCGATGTCCGCGGCTTGCAGCTGCTTTGCGTCCTGGAGCGGCTTCGGAAACTGACGGGCATAAATCCCCGGCGGGTGGGACTCTCCGCCACCCTGGGCGATGTCTCGTTGGCCGAGGATTGGCTGAACACGGGAACGGGGCGCGCTTGCGCCGCGCCAATCACCGACGAAGGCAAAAGGCGGGTGCGCCTCCATGTCGAGCGTTTTGTGAATTATGCCGATGAGAGTGACCTGATCGAACGCAACGACAGCGGCAACGTGGTGGCCGACCATACGGGCGGCCCCTCCGGCGACCGTGAACATTTTGAATATTTATTTAAGCAGACCCTGGATAAAAAGACGATTATATTCACTAATAGCCGCGAGGAAACCGAGTATGTGATGGCTTCGCTACGTCAGCTGGCCTTGAATAAAAAAGCCCCCGATGTCTATCGTGTCCATCATGGCAATGTGTCGGCCCTGATTCGCGAAAACACCGAGGATGAAATGAAGGATGCCGATGAGAAAATTGTCACCGGGGCGACCGTCACCTTGGAGCTGGGCATAGACATCGGCTCGCTGGACCAGGCCGTGCAGATTGGCACGCCGCTCAATGTCTCGAGTTTCGCCCAGCGCCTGGGCCGTTGCGGGCGGCGCGGGCAGGTGCCGCAGCTACTGTTTACCTTTGTCGAGAGCCTGAAAATCAATTCCGCCGACACGATAGGGCCGATCAACTGGGATTTTATCCGTACCATCGCCATCATCGAGCTGTACATGAAGGAGCTTTGGCTGGAGCCGATCCCGCCGCAGCGCTTCGCCTATAATCTGCTCTATCACCAAAGCATGAGTCACCTAAAGAGTAACGGTGAAATGTCGCCGGCGGCGTTGGCGCAAGATGTCCTGTCTTTGGGCTCGTTTCAGCATATCCCGCAGGCAGACTATAAATATTTATTGCAGGAGCTGATAGCGACGGATCAACTGCAAAAAACCGAGCAGGGCGGGCTCATCATCGGGCGCGAGGGCGAAAAAGAGGTGAACAGCCACAAATTTCTGACGGTCTTCCTCGCCCCGGAGTATTTGCTGGTGAAGGACGAAAACCGCGCCATCGGCACGGTGGACAAGGTCTATCCCGTCGGTGTCCGTTTCGCCCTGGCGGGGCTGGCCTGGGAGGTGGTCGAGGTCAACCAAAAGGCCAAGGTCATTTTCGTGAAGAAGGTGCCGGGTATCTCGCTGGTGGATTGGGATGTGGACTTTCAAAGCGAGCTGCATACGAAGCTGGTACGAAAGATCCGTGGCATACTGCGCTCGGACGAGGGCTATCCCTATTTGAGTCCGCGCTGTACGGAGCGTCTCGCGGAAATCCGCCAGCTGGCCCGTGGCAGCGGCATCCTCGAAAACCTGATTACCCCGCTCTCGAACAAAAAATACGCCATCTTCCCCTGGCTGGGGACCAGGCAGCTAAAGAGTCTGCACTTTGCCCTGCGCCACATGGGTATCAAGAGCCGGCATCCCTTTCAGATTTGTCTCTATCTGGAAATAATTTTTTCCGGCACACAGACGGAGCTAAATAATATCATCGACGACATCATCCATACGGAGATGGATCCCTATAAACTGCCCCTGCCGGAGAAGGTGCAGATCGTCGGAAAGTACAACGAATTCATCCCCCAGGATTTATTGCGTAAGCAGTTTATTGAGGATTATCTGGACATGGACGGGATGCGGGCGGGGCTGTTGGATATGGAGGCTTGGTCAAATCACGTAAATAAATACGTCCAAATCACGGAATAATATCTTGCCAAATCACGGAATAATATCTTGCCAAATCACGGAATAATATCTTGCCAAATCACGGAGTGGGTATTATAATGGTCTTATGAATCATGTGATTAAAAGAGGACGGCGTGATGAAAAACATATATCTGCCACGGGTTGCGGATGAAAAATTAAAGCAGGCGCTCGCCGCTTCGGGCGCTGTCCTGATAGTCGGGCCTAAATGGTGCGGCAAAACCGAAACCGCCGCACAAATCGCCGCAAGCGCGATTTATTTGCAAGACCCGGATTTAGCCGAAAGCTATCAAAAAATGGTGTCGCTGATGCCCTCTGAGCTGTTGGCAGGTGCCACACCGCGCTTGATTGATGAATGGCAGGATGCCCCGGCTTTGTGGAACGCCGTCCGCTTCACTGTGGATAGACGAAAGGAACGCGGCCAATTTATTTTAACCGGCTCAGTAGTGCCGAAGATGGCGGAGAACATGCACAGCGGGGCCGGGCGTATTTCCCGGCTGTTGATGCGGCCGATGTCGCTTTTTGAATCCCGTGAATCGACAGGCGAAATATCCTTGGCGGAACTCTTTGCCCAAAATGACGGCATGGTGGGGCGCTCAGCGCTTTCGGTGGATGATTTGGCTTTCGCCCTGCTCCGGGGCGGCTGGCCGGAGGCAGTTAAGGAAAAGAGCCGTCGTGTGGCCTTGCAGACAGTTGCCAACTATGTAGAAGTGCTGGTGAGTGATGATATATCGCGTGTCGATGGAAGGAAACGCAATCCGGCGCGGGTGCGCACACTGCTACGGGTAGTGGCGCGGCATATTTCCTCCCCCGTCAGCAATGCGACAGTGTTAAATGATTTATTGGCGAATGATACGGGCATTTCCGACAAAACCATCAGCGATTACACGGATGCCTTGAAGCAGCTTTTCGTAATCGACGATCTGCCCGTTTGGAGTGTGCGTCTGCGTTCCAAGACAGCGATCCGCACGACAGCAAAACGGCAATTATCAGACCCTTCCATCGCCGCCACCTTGCTGGGCGCGAGCAAGGAAAAACTGTTCAGTGACTTCGAAACCTTCGGCCTGCTGTTCGAATCCACCGTCATCCGTGATTTGCGCGTGTATGCCGACAGCATGGGCGGTGATGTGTTTTATTATCGCGATAAACTGGGCAATGAGGTGGATGCCATCATTGAGTTGCCGGATGGGCGTTGGGGGGCAATCGAGATAAAGATGGGGAGCAATGAAGAAGAAAAAGCTGCCAAAAATCTACGGAAGTTTATTAACAGCGTGGACACAAAGAAGATGGGTGAACCTTCATTTGCCGCCATCATCACGGCTTCGCAACTGGCGTATAGGCGCACAGACGGCGTGTGGGTGATTCCGCTTTCTTGCCTTGGGCCGTAAATTTGCTTTTATCCCGGATTATGTGGTAAGATATAGAATAATTATGCACTATGCAATGCACTATGCATTAAATCAAACAAGGAGGAACCCCATGACATATCGAGAACACTACGAGCAATGGCTCAAAGATCCTTATTTCGACGAGGCCACCAAGGCCGAACTTAAGGCCATAGCCGCCGATGAGGCCGAGATTGAGGATCGTTTCTGGCGCGAGCTGGAATTTGGCACCGGGGGCTTGCGCGGCGTGATTGGGGCGGGCATCAACCGCATGAATCCCTACACTGTCAGCAAGGCCACGCAAGGGCTGGCCAACTATATCATAAACGAAAGCGGCCACGAGAGCGCAGTGGCGCAGCAGATGGGCGTTGTGATCGCCTATGATTCGCGCCGGATGTCGCCGGAATTTGCCGATTGCGCCGCCCTCACCCTGGCCGCCAACGGCATAAAAGCCTACGTCTTTGAAAGTCTGCGACCCACCCCCGTGCTGAGCTTTGCCGTCCGTTACCTAGGCTGTATCGCCGGCATCGTCGTCACCGCCAGCCATAACCCGCCCGAATACAACGGCTACAAAGCCTATTGGTCGGATGGCGCCCAAATCGCCTATCCCCGCGACGAGGCTGTCATCGCTGAGGTTCGCCGGGTGACAGACTACGCCGCCGTGCGGACGATGACGCGGGAAGCCGCCATGCAAAAGGGCCTCTACCATCTGGTCGGGGCGGAAATAGACGAAGCCTACATCGCCGAGCTGAAAAAGCAAATCATCAACCCAGATATTATCGCGGAAGTTGCCGATAAATTAAAAATAGTCTACACGCCCTTTCATGGCACCGGTCTCGTTCCGGTGCGCCGCATCTTGTCGGAGCTGGGCTATAAAAACGTCTTTGTCGTGCCGGAGCAGGAGCTGCCCGATGCGGATTTCCCTACCATATCCTACCCCAATCCCGAGGATCCGGCCGCCTTTGCCCTGGCCCTTAAGCTGGCGCGGGAAAAGAATGCCGACATCGTCCTCGCCACCGACCCGGATGCCGACCGCCTGGGCATCTATGCCCTGGATAAAAAAAGCGGCGAGTACATCCCCTTCACCGGCAATATGTCCGGTATGCTGATTGCCGAATATATTCTGCGGGAGCGAAAAAAGAAGGGGTTGCTGCCGCCAAACCCGGCCCTGGTATCCACCATCGTCACCACAAACATGGCCGCACGCATAGCCGAAACCTACGATGTCCACTTCATGGAAGTGCTGACCGGTTTTAAATACATCGGCGAGCAGATAAAATTATATGAGCAAAACGGCACATATAACTATGTCTTCGGCTTGGAGGAAAGCTACGGCTGTCTCGCCGGCACCCATGCCCGCGACAAGGATGCCGTCGTTGCCGTGATGTGCCTCTGCGAAGTGGCGGCCTACGCGATGGCAAACGGCGGGACGCTCTGGGATGAAATGCTAAAAATGTATGAAAAATACGGCTATTATAAGGAAAGCCAGTTTGCCTCGACCATGAAAGGTGCCGACGGGGCCAGACAGATACAGGCGATGATGGACTCCCTGCGGGAAAATCCGCCCCGGCGCTTCGGCGACTTTAAGATACTCCGGCTGCGCGACTACGAAAATGACATCATCACCGACTTGGAAAGCGGCCAGCAAAGTCCGACCGGCCTGCCAAAGGCGAATGTCCTCTATTTTGACTTGGACGACGACGCCTGGTGCTGTGCCCGCCCCTCGGGAACCGAGCCGAAGATAAAGTTTTATATCGCCGTGCGGGGCAAAAGCCTGGCCGATGCCGAGAAAAGGAGTGCCGAGCTGACGGAAGCGTTGAAAGCTGAGTTGGGAATGTGAAATGCCAAACATCCTTCACCCCGCGAACATAAGGAAAACGCTCCGTTATCTGGCAAAAAACGGCCTGCTCCAGACCTATTATGCTGCCCGCGAACGCGGCGAAGAAGCACGTTGCGACAAATACGACTATCTGCCGCCCTCCGCACAGACACTCGCCATCCAGCGAGAACACAGTACGGAAATGGCTCTGACATTCAGCATCGTCGTGCCGGTTTGCGACCCCTGGCCCGGGCATTTTCAGGCCATGCTGGCATCGGTCCTGGCCCAGAGCTATCCCCATTTTGAACTCATTTTGGCCGATGCCGGTGAAAATGTGGAAATAGCCACCCTCGTCGCCGCTTGCCCGGCCACGGACGCACGGATAAAGTATCTGCGCCTGCCCGAAAACAAGGGCATCTCCGCCAATACGAACGCGGCCCTGGTGCATGCCAGCGGCGACTATGTCGGCTTGCTCGACCACGATGATTTGTTGACCCCGGATGCCCTATATGAAATGGCTTCCGCCATCCAAGAGGCCGACAGCCAAAACAAACACCCGTTATTATTGTATTCCGATGAGGATAAATGTTCACAGGATGACGGGGGTTCTTATCACTACCACGACCACCACCAAAAACCAGAGTTAAATCTGGATTTAATCATGTCCAATAACTATATTTGTCATTTTCTTGTCATGCGCCGGGACTTGATATGTGACCTGCAGCTACGCAGCGCCTACGACGGGGCCCAGGACTACGACCTTGTCCTGCGGGCAATGGACTACTTGCTGGGCCCGGCGGATGAGCCGGGGCAGGAGATGCCCATGCACCGCACCCGGGAGGCCGTCATCCACGTGTCCCGGGTGCTTTACCATTGGCGCAGCCACCCGGGTTCAACGGCGGAAAACAGCCGCAGCAAGGCCTATGCCTACGAGGCGGGCAGACGCGTGGTCGCGGACTTTATTCGCCAACGGGGCATTTGCGGCACTGTTAGCCATGGCAGACACTTGGGTTTTTATCGCGTTGATTACGAGCCGGACATCCTTAGCCAGCGCCCGGAAGTAGGGGTGGTGGGCGGCAGGCTAATGGACAAGCGAAATAAAATAACGGGCGGTATATATGCGACCGACGGCACGTCGCTCTATCATGGACTGCATAAATACTATAGCGGCTATATGCACCGGGCGACTTTGCAACAGGAAGCAGCGGCGGTGGACATCCGCTGTATGCGGATTTCGCCCCGGCTATATGACATCTTCGAGGCAGTTTGCGGCCTGCCTTACCAGCCACAGCCGGAAAACGGCCGCTTTGACTGGCACCACGCGATGAAAGCAGAGACTGACTTTAAACAGCTCAGCCTGGCATTTTGCGAAAAAGCCCGCGCCGCCGGTTTTTTGATTGTTTGGGATCCGTGGATGCAAGACGAGATATAGCGAACACGTCATTGCGGGCTCGACCCGCAATCTATTTTT
>Ga0099364_10014529_pt1 | contig 10471 bp, 11 predicted proteins | sample TergutTh196P3_FD_73070 | JGI IMG/M metagenome (GOLD analysis project Ga0099364, IMG submission 73070) | Microcerotermes parvus P3 segment gut microbial communities from Pointe-Noire, Republic of the Congo - Th196 P3 | ecosystem: Host-associated > Arthropoda: Insects > Digestive system > Gut ...
ACACAACCGCAACCGCATGCGAATCGTTGGTGGTCTGTTGCCGAAGCCTACGTCGTCCGAATTCCCAATGAGTCGATTGAATATCCCTGAGCCGGACAAAACGATTACGCTCCGCACGAGGTTCACGATTGACGACGAATACTCGACACCCCAAGACAAACGTTCTGGGGCCGAAAAAACTTTGGAAGAGATCAAATAACTCTGTGACCGGGTTATACGATCAAAGCCACTTTGACAATTTGATCTCGGCTTCGACCATCGGCAAAATACTGAAATGTTGCCGATTCAAAAAACACCTCTTGTTTTGCCCGGCGTTTCGGGTAGAATTTGGGCGTCGCCGAGAGGAGATCGGCGGCGTTGACAACGGAACCTTCGTCCCACAGGACGTCGCCTCGGTGCTCTCCTTGAAAACAACCAAGTAATTCTTCATGGCTCGTATCGCGTGGCATCCGGCTTTTGTGCAAGCCATTCAGCAAGAACTGGAAGATTATTTGGACGTTTTAACGTTTGAATCGGAACACCAACTCACGACCGAACCGCTCAAAATTGACGTTCTCATCATCAAAAAGAAGAAGAAGGTCGTTATCAGGAAAAACATTGCCCAGATTTTCCGGGCGTTTAATGTCGTCGAGTACAAGAGTCCCCGTGATCGCGTCACCATTGAGGATTACCACAAAACGCAATGTTACGGTCGATTGTATGCCGCCCTGAACAAGGTCCCCATTAACGATATGTCGGTTACGGTTGTTGCGACTCGTTATCCGAGAAAGTTACTGTCGTTTTTGAAGAATCAGTACACGGTTCGGCATACCCAGCCGGGCATTTACCTTGTGGATGGCGACACCTGTCCGACGTAGGTGATTGTTTCCGAGGAGTTGCCGGAGGAAGACAATTTGTGGCTAAACAGTTTGCGGGATGATTTATCGCCCGTCCAGTTGGAGCGGTTTGCCTTGTCGAAAGAACCGAAGTTGCCAATGGATGCTTATATTCAGGTCATTGGCGAAGCAAACGCCGAAGCGCTGGAGGATTTACACATGCAAAAGAAAAAAGGTGTTGTTTTAACAGAAAAACTGGATGCCTTCTTCACCGAAAAGTATGGTGCCCCCTGGATCGCCGAAGGCGAAGCCAGAGGTATTGCAATCAGCGAAGCCAAGGTAGCCGGAGCGAAGGTCGAAGCGAAAGCCGAGACGGTTCTGGCAATCCTCCAGACGAAGTTCCAACGGGTTTCTAGGGCAACCGAGAAGGCAATCCGTCAAATGACCGACCCTATCGCGCTGGACTCGTTGGCCGTTCACGCCGCCCAGAGCAACACGCCCGGCGAGTTCGCCGAGATGCTGAAGTGATCGAAACTCCGATGGCCGGACGGTCCAAAATAAGGTGCCGTCGTTGTCGAGGTGCCGCCGCTGGTGCCGTCAGAAAACGGACGAACAAGCACAAAAAGGCACTGTTTTCCACTGCCGCAAAGCCTTTCCGTGTCGGGAGTTGCGCCGCAATTCATTAAATTGTAATACTTTGCGCCAGCACCTCGACATTGGTGAGTTTCGGACTCTTTATCCGTTGCTCACGCAGTCAGCGAGACTGTAACCCGTTAAGACAGCATAGGTTACGACTGCCATGAAGTCGAATCCTTGACGAGAGAGCAACGGACTCTTAGATGGTGACCAGCGGATTCCAAGTCGGTTGGTCATTGTTTGACAAATTCCCCATCGATTCACCGCCGAAGTTTTGCCGTCAGAAGCCGAATCAGTATCTGTCGCCGCAAAAGGCGTTTCAACCAGACCGTCGACTCGCCGGAATCTCGCAACGACATATAGCGCCACCTTCCACCGATCACGTCCGGATTTTTTATGATCCATTCCAGATACGAGTTACTCGGATAGTGGCAACAATAGGCACGAAGTACATCTGCTCTCTCCACCAGCAGACGGTAATCCGAAGACACCGATCTACCGTCGAGCCGAAATGTTCCTGTCGACAAGTTGGCACAACGACTTGGCTTTTCTCGATGAAAGCCCGGCTGTTTCCAGAATGAGTTTCCATGTCCCGTATGCTTTTATCGCCGCAAAATAAAGTTCGGGATGATTCCGTCGAAAATCAGATTCAACTAAAGAGCAACCATCGGCCTCCTTTGTCACGATAGAATGAATGATTTCTTTCGGTGTCCGAGTCGGGTTGGCATGGGGAACATCGAAATCGACTCTGATGAACGTTGGTAAGATGGAGAATATCCGCTTGTCCGACGAAAGTAACCCTATACTGCGAATGCAAATTCCATAGTACCGCGAAATCAGTTTGTCCTTGAGTCGAAATCCTTCACCAAATCCGTCGGGGAAAAGTCCCGGCCGTTCCCGGTAGATTCGGTTCAAGCATTCCCGGAAGAGTTTTCGGCAATCCAGAACCGCATAATACTCCTCTTCGGGAATAGGCAAATGTAGAACGAAGTTTCGATAGTGACTTTCTTTTCGCAGATTCAAAGTTTTCACGATGCCCTCCTTAACCCTTTGATGTTTTTCGTTTTTTGGCGATCTACACATAAGTCTTTGTCAGAATTGCCCGATTCATCAAGGATGATTTCTTGGAATGTTTTCAAATGATTTGGAAAGTGTTCTTGGAGATACTCATAAAGGACAGGATCATCAATGATTTGGCGAGCATACCCGATGCAACGCACCAAATCCAAAGTCAGTTGATGAAAAACCATCGTACTGTAATCTTTGTTCTTTCTTGCAATCTCAAAATTCTCGATAAGTCCATTTTGTCGTTCTGCGTTTTTGCTCCAAGGAGTATGCCCCGCGACGCTCCGACGTTGCCGTACAGGAGTTTTGCGGACAAGCTGTTTGGCCATTTCAAAGCTGAAATTACCCAGTTCCTGCATTTGGGCAAGGACTTCAGACTGACGCTCCGGTGTCACATAGGTAAGTTCCTTTGCAACACTCTTTTTGATTTTCTCTGCGTTGAGTGCCTTGGTAACGTCGGGATGAAGTTTTGAAAGTAGCTGCTTGTTCAGCCGATGCCCGATTGTCGTGATGCCTAGAGCCGACGCGATCTCCTTTTCCGAGAGGACTTCCTTCGCTTTGGTCAGCATTCTCGATTCTTCACTCGGCGAGATATGGCAGACGTATTTATGCGAACTAAGCAGGTCTCTCGTATGGCTGATGATGCACGGAGCCGTTTTGCATTCAAGTTCTTTCAAAAGGAGATAACGAAAGTAGCCATCGAGAATCTGGTAGCCACCCTCTTCACGAAAAACGATCAACGGTTCGATGATTCCAAGCCTTTTGATTGTTGCGAGAAGACGATTTTTGCTACGAGTAGGGAGAGATCGTGTTTGGCAGGGAATCAATTCCTCAATTGGAATATCCTTAAAGGCAAGGTGAGGTATACTTGTTTGCATGGTCTTCTCCTCCTGAATTTTTGGTTCTCCTGCTGATTCCTTACCTCCGCTGTTCGGAATTTTGAAATCGGCAGGGAACGGAAATATAACCCAACTCTTTGAGTGCGGCGTATCTCACATGTCCATCAAGAATGCAATAGAGATCGTCATCCTCCGGAAAAACGATCAGCGGTTCCTGTAAACCATAATGTACAATTGATGCCTTCATACACAGTTCTTGATAAGGTGGGATTCGACGCTTTCGGAAAGGGTATAGTTTCACGAGTGGAATATCCCGAATAATCCATTTTTCAGACATGGCCGTCTCCCGTATAATTGGAACTGAGTGTCACTGTCGTTTCGACACCCTGTTTTTTTAGTAGTTTGACAAATTGAGGGTCATTTTTGACTGCCTTCAGCGCATCAATCATCCGATAAAGCCGGTTTTCTTTGACTCGTCGTTGAAAGTCAATCAACTGAAAAGTCTCCGTCGCTTCCTCAACATGCTGAACCAATTCTTCAACTGTTTCGATTTTCTTTTGATGCGGTAGCTTTTCTTTGTCTCGGCGCTCCAGTATTTTTCTGACATCAGAAAGATTGCTCGGCGTAATAATTCCACTGTCCAATCCTTTGAGGATAATGTCTTGGTGTGTCGCAGTGCTATAGGCAATCAGTTGTGCGAACGAAAGGGAAATCTTTCCATCTTCAACAGCTTGGAGCAACGCCAGTTCTCCATGTTCAATAAGGTGAACATAGTGTTTGAGCGTACTTTTGGCATATCCCGTAATGCCCATCAGGACGGAAACGCCGACGCCGAGCCGTCTCATTTCGGCAATCATTTTGACGTGTTCCAGAGAAGTGGTCCGCGTTCTCGCCAAGTTTTCGGCCAAACTGATCAAATGGGCCGTTTTTTTGTCTACATTGACGATTTGTGCCAGAATTGTTTTTTGACCGAGTCGGACGAGTGCTTCAAAACGCCCTTGTCCACAGACCAACGAATAATAGCCGGATTTTTTGAGATCCCATTCGTTGAGCGTAACAGGTTTGATCTGGCCGACAGATTCAATGTTCTTGACTGTTTCTTCAAATACTTTCAGATCACGTTGTCGGGGATTGAGAACACGAATCTTATCGGTGCGAACCATGTCGAATCGTCGCTTGTTCATCGGAACGATTAGGTCTGCGAGTTTGTATTCCATCATTCAGTCCTTTCGTTGTTAGTGTGCTGACGATGAACCATCCCGTGAAGAAAACTGAGATCAGCAAAACCATACATCTCGATTTTTGAGCGAGATTGATCGCTGACACAGAATAAATCTTCACGAACGATCCATCTTGATAGAGGAAAGTAACCTAAAATGGTAGAGCACGAGGCATCGGACAAGGCAACACAGAGTGTTACATCGACAACATCACGCACATCCCGTCGGAAAAACCATTCGTATCCATATCCTCTGGGCACCGGAATAGCCGGTATGATATTGATCGTGATTGATTCGTTGACAATAAAAAAATCCTCAAACGGTTCGAGATAAAATTCCAATGCAATTCGTTTGAGAACGTCATCCTTTGCTTTTCGAATGGTTTCAGAGAAGAGGGCATAATAGGCTTCGTGGATGGAACCGAATCGCCTTGACAAAAATCGAGTCAATGGGGCTCCTGGAAAATATCGTAATAGTGAAGCCGGGACCATACCGTGTTTCTTGTAAAATGACCGAACTTGTTCGAGCAACTCTTCGCATGTCGGAACATAGGTGCGCTTCTCGAAAATTGATCTTGCTTTTTCGAAAGTCTCCCGTGAAACGACTGATTTGTGCTTGCCATGAGAAGGAACCACAATCCATTCCTCCCTGGGATTCTTTTTGATGCCTGTTTTCAATTTGTTAGACGTCTTGTTATAGACAACCAATCCGGCATACTGTTCGTCTTGAAGAATTTTTCGAACCGCAGACACCCCCCACAGCTTTGTTGAAGAAGGGGCCTGTGCCATTTTCGGGGAAGGAACCTTCCGTTGATTCAAACGATTGGCAATTTCCTGCTCGAATATCCCCGCAACTGTAAACATCTCGAAAATCTCTTTGATAATTCTGACTTCTTTTAGATTACCCGGCTTCAATCCGACACGTCCGTTAGGAAACCGCTTTCTGGCTTTCCCCGTCATAACGCCGAGTTCATTTTTTTGTTCATCATATTCCACACGATACATTCCATACGGTGCTTTACCGCCGCAGCGAAAGCCATGTTTGGCAACGTAAACCTCCCCGGCCCAAACCTTGTCGCTCAATTGTGCGGAGTATCCCGACGCCATGTCGTGGCCAAACATATCAATGACCGTATCGGCAATACTATGTTCGCCAAAAGGCGGAATCGGTCCGTCGGATGTAAAGTGAACTTGTTTTCCACATTTCTCGCACTCGGCAATCAAACGTCTGGCAAGGTCGCGGTCTTGAAACCGTCCCCATCTGGTACGATCATACACAAGGATCAAATCGAATGATAAATCGACATGGACTCGATTCATCATCGCTTTGAACTGCGGTCGGTCTGGCGTCAGGCCGGAAACGCCCGCATCTTCAAAAGTGTCGATAATCTCAATCTGACTGTTATCGGCGAATCCAAAAACTTTTTCTTTTTGAATCGGGATCGAATGCTCTTGCCTTCCATCTGCGGAATGTCTGAAATAGCCAATCGCTTTGCGTCCTGGAGTTTTCTTCGCTCTCCAACGTTCCAGCCTGATTTTCATGGTTGTTTTCTCCTTGGGTTCAAATCGATGTAACCCAGGGGAGTGTATTACATCATCGGAATTTCTTGGCAACTCCTTCGATAAAGAGGACAAACTGGACCTCCTCATCAGACTCCTTACGGCAACGCCTAGGACCATTAACCGAGACAGATCAGGCCGAAACGGAGAATCAATGCTGTTTTGGCGAAAATATCCGGCGTATTCGGCAGGAAAAAAGTTGAAAAAGGGGTCTAACTCATACCCTTCTTCCAAAGATGTAAAGTGCAATGGTTCCTGCGTCGATTGATACAAACGCCGGACAATTCAAAGACGCCAGAATGACATTACTTCTTCTCCGAATTCCTTTTTTCCCCTCCTGCGTCAAGGGGAGCTTTGTTTTCGGGATGTTATCCTTGACACTTTCCAGATAAGCGTTGATGTCAGCGATTGAGCTTGAGTCATGCTGTTGAAGATATTTCAGAACATGCCAATCAAGAGGTCCGATGTTTGCAAGGCGTCCAAGGTATTCAAGCCAATAATTCTGTATGACGTTTCCGAAGCAAAGATTTTCAACACATAACTTCCCATGACGAAGCTCAAAGGGATCGTTGGAAATCAGAGAAACTTGAAATCTTCCGTCGGGAGTTTGGGAGATCGAAGGACAAGAACTGGCAACGGTTATCAACGTGTACTGCATGGGGGCCTCCAAAGGTTCAGTGGGTAAAGTTTAGGGAAAACACACAGAACCATTGAACCATTTTCAAAACCCGAATAGCCTCGTTCCAATGCCTTGCTCGAAAAAATATCAGGGAGTTCATTTTTGTCATTGACAATTAGGTAATTTGCCGACAGAATGAGGGGGGGTTCGGAATGTTTGGATAGCACGCCGAGTTTTACAACTTTATGATGGCGTACAGGGATGGAACGAGGCCGAAGTTTGCCGCTCTGCATGATCTCGCCGCCGCCGGAAGAATGACAGAAGGTTTGGATGCGGATGGAGGAAATCGGTGAGTCCGGCAAGAAACTGAATGCTCGCATCCAAGCAAAGTTGCTGGTGGTCCTGAACAAAGAGCAAATTGCGAAACTCGAGTTTCTGAGGACGAATGTACCCGAATTTGTGAAGCAAAAACACAAAGCGAGAACACAGCCGCCATAACCGGTTGACAAGCAGGAATTCGGCAAATGGAAATAAAGTTGGAAGCCGGGTGATCTGGTGTCCGAACAATTCCGGCCGGAGGAAAAAAACCGCCGCTGGGTCTTGCCATCTGCAATGTAATTCGAGGATACGGAAGCGGTCGATCAAGAAGAATCTCGACGGTTCTGAAAATCCGGTGACGGCTTGCCTTTCTTGCCCATTATGCTATAATTTCCTCGGTGGTAGTTCTGCCGAGGAATAGCAACCGGACTTCGTCGCCGAGAACGGAAAGATGGTCTACATGTTGGAACCGAACGCGTCGAACAAACTGACCGACGCAGAGGTTCTGGCAAAGAAAGCCGTTGCCGAGCAATGGTGCCGAGCGGCCAGCGAACACGCCACCCGACACGGCGCCAAACCGTGGAAGTATGCCCTGCTCCCGCACGATAAGATTCCGCTGCATATAATGCCGAAAAGAATGGTGAAGAAGTTCGGGTAGAAGGAAAACAAATTGTGTAGGGAATCATCATGGGAAGAAACTCAAATAAAATCGATAGCATTGCCGTAGATACCGTTTCGCAGGAGGTCAATCGGCACGAATTGTTACATCCCGACTTCAATAAGGGAGACAAGCAACCTTTTTTTGATGGACATATTTTTGTTTACAAGAAGCCCAAACAAACGAATGATAATTATTCAGATAGAATCCCCGTGCAAATTAAAGGTCGGGAGATAAGTTCTTTTAGTAGAAACAAATGTCGTTTTCGCCCTGTCAAGAAAGCGGAGTTAGAGGCTTATCGAAAGGATTCCGGTATTATCTTCTTTGTCGTTGAAGTTTTGAAAAACAAAGACGACAAGAAAATATTTTGGAAATTCTTGCTCCCCTATGACATCAGTAAATTGCTTTCAAGCATGGAGGCAAAAAAAACGGGTTCCACGGCAATAGTCCTCGCCGACCTAGCGAAGCACGATTTGACTCTCTTGTGTCAAAATTTTATTGAAAACCGAGAGAAACAGAAGCAAGTCAAAGCCAAAACGTTCTGTGAGATCAAAGGACTCGACGGATTTGTCATTTCTGCGATTACCGGCCTTTTCGGAAGAGGCGACAAAGCCCTTAACGATTACATTCTTGCCGAGTACCCTCTCTATTGTTATGCCGTAGATCAAAACGACACCAGTTTTCCAATCGGAAATTTTATTGATGATGGCATATATTTACAGTTTCAGGCCACCGAGGAGGTCAGGGTCGGGGACAAATCTTACGGCAATCGATATTTCAGTTGGCACATGAGCAAAAAGGGCTACTATCCCCAATTCGGGAAATCGTGGCGTTTTTTACTGGACGGTCAAGCAAAGTTTTCTGCAACGGGCACATTGGAAGAAAGGATCACAGACCTTGATTTCTTGTTGGAGGTTATCAAAGGCGGTGAAATACGTATCGGTGGCTCTAAGTTTCCATATACGCCACATCTTCTTCCTGAACAGAATATCTCCGTCCGCGAAATGGAACAAAAACTCAAGTCTTTCCAAGTGATGAAGAGGGCCTTTGAATTTTTGGGAATCAACTCATCCGTAGATATTACGGCTTTGGGGGACAGAGATTTTCGCCGAATTTTTGCACTGTCGGAGCATGTCATTCATGGCAAGGAATGCCCTATTACATTCAAAAACGAGGGCGTTAATGTTTTAGGGATTGGAAAATACCGCTTTGTCGTCCTTGCCTATCAGAAAAAAATCATCAATCTGTTTAGTCCTGACTATCCTGAATCGGTTTGGGCAGGAATCAAGATGAGCGATGGAACGCAAGTGAGCATTAGCCCATATTTCTTTCTCAACGCTGAGATTATTGCCAAGGGGTCGAACTTCGATGGGGAAGTGGTTATGGAATCAATTAAAGCGTTTCCTTATTCTCCGGCGATGGGTGGCGAGTATAACAACTTGCTGTTGGAAGCAATAAAAGCGATAGATATTGTTCCCGAAAGTAGACAAGTTGTGAAATTTTCAAACGACTTAGCCGATTTCCTGCTCGAAAATGAAGAGAATCTCACTCACCGTCTTAACAAAATGCAAATTCAGAAAAGGTTTGGTCTACTTGGCAAACAGGATGCTGAATGGCTTCTTGTCGAACGGGATAGGCAAAATGATCCAAAACTTTTGTGTGGCATAGCAATTTTGCTGGATGACACCACGCTGTTTGACGAACAATTCGCCAAATTGACTCGAAAACAACAGACAGAATTCCGAAAGTACCCGATTATGAAGTTGCTCGAAAAAAATACCATTCAACTGGAAACAAAAGACAAGAAAAAACGAGGACGACTGCCATCGAAAAAAGTCTCGGCATGACCTCCCCTTACCGTAATGGAAAAATGCTTCTCGTTGAGGCATTGGACGACATTCACGCCATCAGGCAACTTTTGAACAGTCATAGCCTGACTCGTTTGCGAGACTCGGAAGACAAAAGCATTCGTCCGCTGAAACAGTTCTTTGGTGTACCATGAAACTAGCCAACCTGAAAAAGCTGCTCAAGGCAGGCGAATGGAACGACATTGAGTTCAAAGAAGCCCGAACCGATGTTCCGAAGTCTGCATTTGAAGCGGTCTCCGCTTTCACCAACACGCACGGAGGTTGGTTGGTCTTCGGTGTCGCTCAAACCGGCGAATCCTACGAAATCTGCGGTGTCGAAAAGCCGGATAAAATCCAGAGTGATTTTCTTTCCGTTCTCCATGCCGATGCCCGAATCAATCACGATGTCGATCTTACCGAACAGAAATTGACCGTCGACGGCAAGACCGTGTTGATCTTTCACATCGCAGAAAATTACCGGACACGCAAACCTGTTTATCTGGACGGAGATATTCGCCGAACCTTCTTGAGACGCGGCGGATGTAACTTCAAAGCCCAAATGCAGGACATTGAGCGTCTGTTGCGTGATGCGACTGCCGACCGTTGGGATAGCCAACCGTTCGAGCGGGTGGCACTCAAAGAGGCGTTTCATCCGAGCAGTTTGCGATGGTATCGAGACCGATTTCACCCGGCGAATCCCGGCTTTGATCCGCAACAGCCAGACAAGGATTTTTTGTACCGTTGGGGATATTTGGTAAAAGAAGGCAGGCGATTGCTTCCGACACGAGGGGCGGTGATGTTGTTCGGTTCGCCATTAGCCATTCGTCAACTCATTCCGCGACCGACGCTTGATGTTCAGTTTCTCGGTTACACAATGAATGATCCCCTGCCGGAA
>Ga0099364_10014530_pt1 | contig 10470 bp, 8 predicted proteins | sample TergutTh196P3_FD_73070 | JGI IMG/M metagenome (GOLD analysis project Ga0099364, IMG submission 73070) | Microcerotermes parvus P3 segment gut microbial communities from Pointe-Noire, Republic of the Congo - Th196 P3 | ecosystem: Host-associated > Arthropoda: Insects > Digestive system > Gut ...
GGCAGCGGCCCCCAGCCCCCTGAGCCGCGTTTTTCTTTGTTACTTTCTTTTTGGTTGCGCAAAAAGAAAGTAAATAATGCGTCGCGGAGCGCGCTGTTGTAGCCGCGGCTTGAGCGGTGAAAAATAACCGAAGATGAAACCGTGTTATAAACCACCCCGGCGCTTCGCGCCACCCCTCCAAGGAGGGGAATTTCGGGCGGCAGGTTGCCGCCCCTACGATGCAATTTTTATGATTGCCTGGTAATTTCGGGCGGGATGACCCAGCCCTTACCAAAATTTTAGGTTCATAATACTAATTCCAATTGAAATGTCAACCAAAAAATCGCTCAAAAATCGCATATATGCAACGATTTTTGACCGATTTTTGGGACATTTCTTACTGGAATAAGTATAAGAAAATGATACAGGTAAATTTATTATGTCGGCAAACAGGGATTTTTTCAACAGCGCGGCGCAGGACTGGCACAGCCGCCGCCGCCCGGACGTGGAAAATGCGGATATTATGCTGCGGCTTAGCTGCCTTCGCCCGGGACTTAGAATTCTGGACGCGGGATGCGGCGCGGGTTTCCTCACGCCATTTTTGTTGCAAAGCGAGCCGGAGCGTATTATCGGCGTGGACTACGCCGAAAACATGATCCGCGCCGCAAGGGAAAACTGCGCCGACCCGCGCACGCAGTTTATTTGCCGGGATATTACGCTGACGGGGCAGGCTCTTCCCGATTGCGATTTTTGCGTCTGCTATAATTCCTTCCCTCATTTCAGCGACCCTGCGGCGGCTGTGGAAAACCTTGCGCGGGCTATCGTGCCGGGCGGGAGGCTCACGGTTTCGCATACGCAGGGGAAGCGCACGGCGGATGGGGCGGCACCGGAGCGCGGCACCCCCGCCGCGGGTTTAGTAAGGTTGATGGAGCCTTATTTCAGGCTTGACGCGGTAATCGACAGCAATGCCATGTTTTTGGTTTCCGGCATAAGATATGATATGCCGTAGGGGCGACCCTCGCGGTCGCCCGCAAATTCCCCGGTTGCAATCAAAATGTTTCACGTGAAACATTTTGCGCGTAAAATGCCCCCTTCGTGCGCGAAGGGGGCGGGGGTTACGCGCAATATTATGTTATGCCGTAGGGGCGACTGGCGGCGCGAAGCACCGCAGGTTTTAGGATTTAGGTTTCAGGAAAAGGACGTTGCATCAATTTTCTTCCCTTCCTAAATCCTCAATCCTAAAACCTAAATCCTGCCGAAGGCAAAACACCCGTCTTCAAAGCGGCAAGCCGCTTTGAAGCCACCCTCTTTAAAAAAGAGGGTACGTCCTACAATCGCATTGCGTTTTTAAAATGATAGAATAAATCTTGTTGTAGCTTTACCCTCTTTTTTAAAGAGGGTGGCGCCGTGACGACTTGTTCGTCACGGTGACGGGTGTTTTGCCTTCGGCAGGATTAAGGATTTAGGAAATAAGGTTTCAGGAAGGAAATCAGATTGTAGGGGCGGGCTTCCATGCCCGACCGTCAGGGTCCAGTCGAATATTCGCGGTCGGGGATGGAACCCCGACCCTACCTTAAAACCTTAATCTAGCATTATGAATTATCACTATTGATATTCACCCCGCAAGTGTGGTAAAGTTAGATAACGCTAAAAACCGTTGACGAAAGGGGGCAGGCATTGTGACGGAGATTTCCGCCATTGGCGTATCATCCGGGCTGGTGACAGGCAAGGCGTATGTATTGCGGCGCAGGAATTACGATGTGCCGCAGGGGCGCACAGACGATATTCCGGGCGAGCTTGGCAGGTTTGAGGAAGCGCTTGCCTCCATCATCGCGGAAACGCGCGTTATGGTGGAATCCGCGCGGGGATGCAGCCCCGGAAGCGCCGCCGATATACTGGATGCCTATCTCAGTTTACTATTGGACCCTGTTGTCGGCGAGGGAGTGCGGGACCTTATTGGCCGGTCGCATAACGCGGCGCAGGCCGTGAAGATCGGGATAGGCAAAATAACCTCCATGTTTGAAGGCATGGAGGACGAGTATATGCGCGACCGCGCCTTTGACATCATGGACATACAGAACCGCCTGCTTGACAGGCTGCTCGGCGACGAGCCCGGCGGCGGCGATATACCCCCCGGCAGTATTTTAATCGCCGAGGAGCTTGCGACCTCCGATACCGTGAAGCTTGACATGGAGCGCGTGGCGGGCATTATAACCGTATGCGGCGGCAGGAATTCCCACGCGTCTATCGTCGCGCGCAATATGGATATCCCCGCTGTAGTTGGCGCGGCGGATATTTTAAATTTAGTTTCCACAGGTGACGATGTAATAATCGACGGGTTTTCGGGCGAGGTTTGCGTCTGCCCGACTCCCGAAGCCGCAAAATCGTTCGGGGAGCGCCTGGAACGCTACACCCGCGAGAAAGAGCGTCAGCGCCCCGGCGTAAACATACCGCACGAAACCGCGGACGGCGTGCAAATTACAATCGGCGCGAACATAGGCTCGTCAGAAGAGGCGGCAAGGGCGCTTGGCTACGGCGCGGATGAAATCGGGCTTTTCCGCAGTGAGTTTATGCACGATAATTTGTCATATCTGCCTGATGAGGAAACACAGTTCCGCTCCTTCCGCGATGCCGCCTCCGCGATGGGCGGAAAAACAGTTGCGGTGCGCACAATGGACCTCGGCGCGGACAAAGCTTTTTTCCAGACCCATCGGCTGCGTGAGGAAAACCCCGCGCTGGGCTACCGTGGGATACGCATACAGCTTGACCACACGGAGCTGCTTTACACACAGCTCAGGGCGATTCTGCGCGCGGGCAGTTTCGGGGACATACGCCTGATGTTCCCCATGATATCCTCGGTGGAGGAGCTTCGCGCGGCCAAAACCGTTCTGGAGGAGGTCAAAGCCGACCTGCGCGATGACGGCGTCCCCTTTGATGAAAAAACGCTTGTCGGTATGATGGTCGAGGTCCCGTCGGCGGTTATTATGGCAGACCGCCTGGCGAAGGAATGCGATTTTTTCAGTATCGGGACGAATGACCTGATCCAATACACCACGGCGGCGGACCGTACAAACACGAAGGTTTCGCATCTTTACAGCCATTACCACCCCGCCGTCCTGCGCATGATCCGCCAAACGGTTACAGCGGCGGAAAACGCGGGGATCGGCTGCGGCATTTGCGGGGAGTGCGCCGGGGACCCGCTGCTGCTCCCTGCGCTTATAGGTATGGGGATAACGTCGATATCCACCGCGCCGCGCATGATATCGCAGTGCTGTTATTTGATTTCCGGGCTGAATATGCCGCAGTCGCGGGAGTTGGCAAACCGCGTGCTTTCATGTGCGACAACGCGGGAGGTAAAGCAGTCGCTCACCGATTTTGCAAAGGAGCGTAACACGCGGCGCAAAGCGCCGCAAAGCCCTGAAGAGGTAAAAATGTGAGAAAAATATGGTATGGCATTGGATATATGTTATTTGTTACAGCAGTAACTATTGCCTTACCGGTATTCCTATGTATCCGGTTTGGCTACAATTTAGAGTTATACGATATTTCGGTCATTACAGTTTTGTGTATATTTCTTTTTTTAACAGCGATAATTGCTTTCTTTTTTAAAGACACGCCGAAGTTAGAGAAAGAACATGAAAACATTGTTAACAGTTGCTGCAAAAAAAGAGATATGTGGTTTATAACCAGTATTATTTGGTTTGCGATGCACTATTTTTTCTCAGCAATGTCGATTTTGTGTACTATTATTGTAATATATGCGAACCAAAAACCTGACAGGGTTATTTTGTATTCTACCTTTGCGTTACTTTTTACGTTTTTTATACTAATTGCTAACCCTCGTAAAAACTCATTGGGGTTTAAAAAAGCATGGCTTAAAATTTATCGCGATATACTAAAGTATGACAACGATGAAATCACGGAATCAGATTTAATTTCATCACTAAATGAAAGCGAATCTTTCATAACAAAATCTGTTAATGAGTAAATGCCTGCAATAAATATACACAGCGTAATATCGCCCCTAAATTATACACAATCACGGCAAGGGAATTAGGTATGGAAAATTTGTTTTCAAACACCGCACGGCTGTATGATTTCGACTACCAAGACTCCATAAAAGCGGACATCCCCTTTTACATCGGATACGCAAAAGCGCAGGGCGGCGCGGTGCTGGAGCTTGGCTGCGGGACAGGGCGTGTGTCGCTGCCTTTGGCGGCGGCTGGCTTTCATGTTACCGGGCTGGACCTTTCACAGCCGATGCTGGAGGTGTTCCGCGAAAAGCTCGCCGTGATGCCGCGGCTTGCGGGGGATATCACGCTTATCCACGGCAATATGGCGGATTTTTCTCTGGGGCGCAAATTTCCCTTGATTATTATACCTTTCAGGGCGTTCCAAACGCTGACGGACGTGTGCGATATAACAGGCGCGCTCAGCTGTGTGCGAAGCCATTTAGAGGATGAAGGCATTTTTATCGTGGATGTATTCAACCCCTACCCGAATATGGATGAGAGCTGGTACTGCGGCGAAACCGTCTTTTGGGAAAAAACAGATGAAAAAACCGGCGCCCGCGTAATCAAGAAGCATTTAAGCGAGAAGATTGATACAATAAGCCAAATATTATACCCGCGCTTAGTGTTTGAGGTTACATATCCCGACGGTAAATCCGAGAGGCTCGAAGACGATTTAAAGCTCAAATATTACTACTCCGGGCAGCTGCGCTCTGTGATAGAAAAGGCGGGGCTGGAGATAACGCAGGAATATTCATGGTACGATAAAGCGCCCCCGGGCGGGCGCGAAATCATATTTATTTGTAAGAAGCTGTGTTCATAGCTCAAAGGCCGTAACAGCGGCGGATTTACCGCCGTACCGCGTTAAATTTCCTTGGAATACATGGAGTATTCCTGCGAAAATTTGCCTTGTCCGGCAAAAAATCCGCTCGCCGTTCCGACGCATTTCGCTTATGAACACAACTTCTAAGAAAGCAAAGGAGGCAAAACATGAAAATCGGTCTTAGCTCATACAGCCTGTTGGGGGCGATGCGGCGGGGGGAGATGGATTTTTTAGGCATCATGCAGTGGATTGCCGACAACGGCGGGGACCACATGGAAGCGGTTTCCATGATGGGCGATTTCCTCGGTGACGCAAGCTTTGTCCGCTCGGTGGCGGAAAAGTCAAAGGCAATCGGATTGCCGATTGCGGCTTACTGCACGGGCGTAAACCTGCTCGACAAAGATGACCCGCAGGCGCAGCTAGAGCTTGCGATGCGCCATGCAGACATAGCCGCCGAATTGGGCGCGGGACTTATGCGCTGTGACCTGGTGGGCTGGTCTATCCCGAAAGAAGAGCTTACCGCGGAAAACTTCGACCGCGACCTTCCGGTGATTATCGAAGGCGCGGGGAAAATCGCCGACTACGCCGCCCGCCTGGGCCTGACAATCACGGTGGAAAACCACGGTATGTACTTAAACGGCGGTGAGCGTGTGCGCAGGCTCATAAAAGGCGTGAACCGTGAAAATTACAAATGCTCGCTGGATATCGGCAATTCCCTGTGCGTGGACGAGGACCCTATAGTCTGCGTGGATGCGCTGCTCCCATTCGCCGCGACCGTGCATTTCAAGGATTTCTATATCCGCCGCGCCGATACGGCCCCCGGTGAGGGCTTTGGAATCAAAACGCCGCGGGATTATCTCCTGCGCGGCGCGATTGTCGGGCATGGGGAAGTGGATGTAAGGCGGATTATGGGCATCATCAAAAAATCCGGCTACAGCGGCAGTGTTTCGATTGAGTTTGAGGGCATGGAGGACTGTAAACTCGGCTCAAAGCTCGGGATGGAAAATACACGCAGGCTGGCGGAAATGAATATCTAGCCCTACGCCTCTAAATCCCTGCGAAGCAAAGCCTCCTCCAGTTCGCCCGGCGTGAGCGTGGGCGAATAATAAAAGCCCTGCTGGTAATCGCAGCCGTATTCCTTCAGCACAGCCACCTGGTTAGCTGTTTCCACGCCCTCCGCTATAACGCTGATTTCAAGGTTTTTCGCGATTTGGATAAGGCCGCCCACGAACTTTGAGCCTTTGGGGTCGTTGTCTATCTGCCAGGTCATCATGCGCTCAAGCTTGACAGCGTCCACGGGAAGGTGCATAATATTTACAATGCCGGAATAGCCCGTGCCGAATTCGGTGAAGATAATTTCGATGCCCATTTCGGAAAGCTCGAACATCCTTGCCCTGGATGCGGGAAAGGCGTTGAGCGCGACGCTTTGCGAAACCTCAAACCCAAGCTTGTCCGCGGGTACATTGTTTGTATTAAGCGCGGCCTTGACATCACTGAGGAACCTTTCCTGCTGGAACTGTATGGGGGAGATGGGCACGGCGATGGTTTCGAACTCCACGCCGTCCCTGATAAGCCGCGCGATAAGCTCACACGCCTTATTTACGGCGTACTGGCTGATCATGTAAATAAGCCCGGACTCCTCCGCGATTGGGATAAACTCCGCTTGCTGTATAATGCCGAATTCGCCGCTGATCAGCCGCATATAGCTGTCCGCGCGGGTGAATATCTGCCGATGGGTATTAAAGGTGGGGCGGTAGCGCAGCTCCAGCCTGCCGTTTTCTATTGCCGCCGGTATCATGCGGGCGATGGCGTTCATCCTGTAAAGCCGGTGGCGCAGCTCTTCCTCGAAGACGACATAGTGGTTCGGGCCTTTTTTTGCGGATTCAATGACAGCGTAGCTCAGCTGGTCCATAAGCTCAGACGGGGAAGCGGCGGGACCGGGGCAAAAAGCCATGCCTACGTTTACAGAACACATACAGTCCAGCCCATTGATGCTCCAGGATTTCTCAAACCTCGCGATAATGCTGTCAATCGCCCTGAAGGCGGCGACGCGGCTCAGGCCGTTTAATATTACGACAAATTCCACACCTGCCGGCCGATAGACATCCGCGTGTTCGAGCCTGCATAGGAAGCACGCGATCTCTCTGAGCAGCAGGCCGCCGGACTGGTAGCCGAACATTTCGTTGAAGGATTTGAAATCCTCAAGGTAAAGCTTTATGACAACGCCCTTGGATTTCGATTCGATCAGCCCGCCGAGGGCTTCGTTGCAGGCTTCGGCATTCGGGTGCGCGAAAAAGGCGTCAACCTCTTTGAATATATTTTCGTAGTTATCCACATTGAAGGAAAGCCGCATACATCATACCCCTTTTTCGGTTATACAACCTGTTAGAATATTTTACCACTTTGATATTGTTTAGTCAAATGCGAGTTATGAATTACGGAAGGGAGGCCCGCCATGTCATCGGGGACCACGGTAAAAGGCTATTTCGGGGAAGAGCATGGCGGCTCCACAGAGGGGAAGATAGCGGTCAGCTTAGCTTCCCGGGGGGTAAACGGCACGCTTTCCATAAAATTTGCGGGAAGATACGGCGTGCTTGTCCCGTACAAGCCTATCGAGCAGCTCGCCGCGCTGGCAAGGCGGGAAGCAAAGCAGGTAGAGCCCCAACGGACGGTCGAAAAGCAAACAGATATAGACGGCTTTTACTGCGACAGCCATGTAAAATTGCGGCCGGGTACTGTGCGCGCGTGGGTCCGCAGCAGGCGCGGCTTTGATACGCTGACAGTTGAATTCGGGCAAATGGGGCAGATTTCCATGCCTTACGGCGAAATAGAAAGCTTAATACTCCGGGAGCGCAGGAACTATGTATAACGCAGGGACAGGCTCCCCGGGACCGGCACCGCGGCATAATATTGCGGTCGGGATGCTGGCGCATGTTGACGCGGGCAAGACAACTTTAACTGAGGCAATGCTTTATAAAAGCGGCGCGATCAGGCGTTTGGGGCGCGTAGACCACCAAAACGCGTTTTTGGACACAGGCGAAATGGAACGCAAGCGCGGCATCACAATCTTCGCGAAGCAGGCGGTTATGCCTTTGGGCGAAATGTCGCTGACGCTTTTGGACACGCCGGGCCATGTGGATTTTTCTACAGAGGCGGAGCGCGTGCTGCAGGTCCTGGATTACGCCATACTTGTAATAAACGGCTCCGACGGCGTACAGGGCCATACCGCGACCTTATGGCAGCTTTTGGAACGGTACGCGGTCCCCGTGTTTATCTTTATAAACAAAACCGACCTGCCGGGGGCAGACCGGGACAAGCTTATGGCTGAGCTGAAAAACCGCCTGCACAGCGGCTGTGTGCTTTTTTCGGGGCGGGACAGGGCGTCGCTGGACGAGGATATCGCCATGTGCGGCGATGATGCCTTGTCGGAGTTTTTAGAAAAAGGCTTTGTAAGCGATGAAATGACTGCCGTTTTAATACGCAGGCGCGGGGTTTTCCCGTGCTTTTTTGGGTCGGCGCTGAAAATGGACGGGATAGAGGAATTTCTCAGCGGGCTGGAAGCTTACATTTTGCCGGTTTCTTACCCCGCGCGGTTTGGCGCGAAGGTGTACAAAATCTCCCGCGACAGCCAAAACAACCGCCTGACCCACCTTAAAATCACAGGCGGGGCAATGGCGGTGAAATCCGCGCTCACAGGCGCGTACCCCGCCGCGCAGGAAGCCGCGGACGGCGACTGGACAGAAAAGGTCAACCAGATAAGAATATATTCCGGCGAGAAATTCACGCAAGCACAGGAAGCGGCGGCGGGGACAGTCTGTGCCGTGACGGGGCTAAACTATACTTATCCGGGGCAGGGCTTGGGGATAGAGCAGGATTCGCGTCCGCCTGTGCTGGAGCCGGCGATTTCCTACCGTGTGATTTTTCCGGAGGGCTGTGACCCGCACACCGCCCTGCAAAACTTCCGCCGGCTTGAGGAGGAGGACCCGCAGCTTAAAATTTCGTACTCTGGGCGGGGCGGGGATATACATCTGCAGCTGATGGGCGAGATCCAGCTTGAGATTTTAAGCCATACCGTATTAGAACGCTTCGGGCTTGAAGTAGGCTTCGGTGAAGGGGAGATACTCTACCGCGAAACAATCAAAGCGCCTGTAATCGGCATGGGGCATTTCGAGCCGCTGCGGCATTACGCCGAAGTACATTTACTGCTGGAGCCGGGGGAGCGGGGGAGCGGACTAGTGTTCGCATCCATGTGCAGTGAGGATGTACTGCACAGGAGTTGGCAGCGGCTTGTCCTGGCGCATCTTGCACAGCGCGCGCATCCGGGCGTACTCACAGGCGCGCCTGTTACGGATATAAAAATCACGCTGCTCACCGGGCGGGCGCACAACAAACACACGGTTGGCGGGGATTTCCGACAAGCAACCTACCGCGCGCTCCGTCAAGGGCTGATGCAGGCGGAAAATATCCTGCTGGAGCCGTGGCACAAATTCCGGCTGGAGGTCCCCGGATTTGCGGCAGGGCGCGCGTCAGCGGATTTGCGGCGTATGTCCGATGATGTAAAAGAAGAAAACAGCGCGGACGGGCGCACGCTCATCACAGGGAGCGCGCCGGTTGCGCTTTTGCGCGGTTATAATGCGGATGTAAATTTATACACGCGGGGGATGGGGCAGTTTTCCTGCTCGTTCGGCGGGTTCGCGCCATGCCGCGATCAAAAAGGAATAATCGCGAAATTTGATTACGATGCCGGTTCCGATACGGAAAACCCGGCGGATTCCGTGTTCTGCTCGCATGGGTCGGGATTTATTGTAAAGTGGGACCGCGTAAAGGCGCATATGCATATGGATTCCGGTTATGTAATCGGGGGAAAGGGGAAAATCCGAGAAACGGCACAGGCCGCAAAAGGCAAGGAAAAGCCGCGGGACATATTCGCGCTGGACAAAGAGCTGATGGAAATATACGAGCGGGCATACGGCCCCATAAAAAGTCGGGATATTTTGCCGTCACAAAAACGCCCGCGCAGGGATGAACCGCCGGAGTACAGACCTACTGCAAACCCCAAAATAAGCGGCCCCGATTATCTGCTGGTGGACGGCTACAACATCATCCACGCGTGGGAGGATTTAAGGGCGGTCGCCGCGCAGAATATGGACGGCGCGCGCCAGATACTAATGAACATACTGAGCAATTATCAGGGGTTTACGGGCAGGGAGATCATCTTGGTATTCGACGCGTACAAAGTCGCGGGGGACGGCGGGGTGGAGCGCTTCCACGGGATCAGCGCGGTCTACACAAAGGAAGCCGAAACCGCTGACACGTACATCGAAAAGGCATCATACAAGCTGGGCAAAAAACACCGCGTGACTGTCGCTACATCTGACGGCGCTGTGCAGCTTATAATCATGAGCCACGGCGCGGTGCGGATGTCCCCCGAAAATTTGCGGGAGGAAATCGACCGCGTGAATGAGGAGATAATGAGCAGACAGTAGGGGACGGCGTCCCCGACGTCCCGAAATTACAATCGCAACCATATATGAACCGTAGGGGCGGGGTTATCCCGCCCGCATTGCACCGTAGGGTCGGGGATGGAACCCCGACCCTACGGTGCAATGCGGCATTGTAGGGTGCGGCCTCCATGCCGCACCGCAAAATACTCGAAAT
>Ga0099364_10014531_pt1 | contig 10469 bp, 8 predicted proteins | sample TergutTh196P3_FD_73070 | JGI IMG/M metagenome (GOLD analysis project Ga0099364, IMG submission 73070) | Microcerotermes parvus P3 segment gut microbial communities from Pointe-Noire, Republic of the Congo - Th196 P3 | ecosystem: Host-associated > Arthropoda: Insects > Digestive system > Gut ...
CCGCGACGTAGGACTCATCATGAAAAACCAAGGCGGGGGCAAAATCATCAACATTGGATCAGCCCTATCATTCACATCCGGCGGCGGGGGAAACCCATCCTATGCCGTCGCAAAGCACGGCGTGATCGGCCTGACGCGCTCTATTGCAGCGGCTTTCAGGGACGACAATGTCCAGTGCAATGCGATCTGCCCGGGGTTTTTCGACAGCCCGATCAATGCCGGCATGCCGAAAGAAGCGCACGATAACATCGCGCGCAGATTGCCGGGCAAAGAATGGGGGTCATTCGGCATGCTGATGGGAACCGCAGTATTCCTGGCAAGCGCGGCATCCGATTACGTCAGCGGAACCCACATAATAGTAGACGGCGGATTCGCGGCAGGCTACCTGTAACCGATACGAAGCCTCCGGCTGCAAACGCTATAAATACACAAACCTATTATCTGTGCCAAGAAGCCGGGATAAAATGCTTGACAAAGCTTCGATGAGGTCGTTTTCTTCGATAGGTTTTGTAACAATAGCCGCAGCGCCTTTTGCATTCGCCTCGACAACGAAAGGCACCTGTCCCGTCATGGCGCTTATAATCACTACTATTGCGTCCGGGTTGTGCGCTATGATTTGCTCAAGCGCCAACAATCCGGACGCCTCATCCATGACTATGTCTAAAGTAACAATGTCCGGCCTGAGCAACTTATATTTTTCGATACAGGTATTTCCATTTTCAGCTTCGCCAACCACTCTGAATCCGCACCTATTTAAGATACCCTTAATCACGCGGCGTGTGAATGCTGAATCATCAACGATTAAGGCTGTTTTTTTTCTATGCACTTTGCAGTGCCTCCTCATAGAGTACAACTACTCAATTCTTTCCGAAAGCTCCACAGCCCTTTCCGACGCATCCTTAAAGTTTTTGTCCAACAACAATAGGCTATTGATTTCTTCAAGGGCGGCAGAAGTTTCCGAGCTCCAAACGTATTCCATTAACCGGTTCAGCTCTGCAAATGCGGCATCCGCGTCACAATCCTCACAGGCCAGCTCAACCAAACGCAGTTTCTCATTCAGGAATACGGTGTCTTCCTCCATAACTACGCTGCCGGCACCATTTTCACGCTTCAAGATACTACCGTTTATTTTTCTGATCGCTGCTTCTATATTTCGGAGAGTGATTTCCAAAGACTGCAAGAACTCCGGGTTACGAATCCTAATAAAGCCCAAGTCATTCTGCGCTCCCGCAATCTCAAGGGCGTTTGCAGCAACCGACAAATCCTCTGCGCCTATTATCATGGCAGCGCCTTTCAACCCATGTATGTGAGTTGTGTACAGGGAAATATCGCCCGACTCGGCGCAACTCCTGATAGCTTCAATTCTATTTACTCCTTCTTTGTGAAACGCGGCGAGCGCTTTTATGTACAAATCACATGTCCCGCCGGATCTCAATACTCCTAATCCTACATCCAGCCCCTCAATCATAATATCATCCATTAAAACCTGTGAATTCTCGTTTTCACTAAATGAAGGAGCCTGCTGCTTGCTTTTCGGAATCCATCTCTTAATAACCTTGTTCAGTTCGACCAATTCTATCGGTTTTGACAAAAAATCGTTAAAACCATTTTCGAGAAGCATTTCCTTTGTGCCGGAAACGACGTTTGCCGTCAGTGCAACTACGGCCAGTTTTCTGTAATACGGGTCCAGGGCACCCATTTCCCTAATACGCCGCGTAGCTTCAATTCCGTCCATATCAGGCATCTTATGATCCATGAAAACCATGTCAAAATCCTTTGAGCGGATCTCCTCAATAGCTTCCATTCCGCTTTTACACAGAACGACCCGCATTTTGTAGGGATGCAACAACCCCCTCGCTACCACCAGGTTCGTGTTGACATCGTCAACAATAAGCACCTTTGCGTCGGGTGATGTGAAATCAACGACGGCATCGTTCTTGTCATTCGCGCATCGGGCGGATGGCGTCTTTTCGCATGTTTTGTATCTTTGGGGCAAGGTAATGATAAACGTGCTGCCTGTACCATATTCGGATTGCACTCTGATACATCCGCCCATTGCTTTTAGTAAACCGTGTGTTATCGCAAGCCCTAGCCCGGCGCTTTCAATAAGATTATTTTGTCCCACTTGCGTAAACTCGTCAAATATCGCGTCTACATCCTCCTGCTTGATACCCCTGCCGCTGTCCGCTACTTCCATGATAATGTTCACAGCGTCGTCGCCTATAAACTCGCTCCTCATAGAAAATGACACAAAGCCTTCATCCGTATATTTGACAGCGTTGCCCAAAACATTGATTAGAATCTGACGTATTTTGGTTGCGTCGCCGTGAAGAATCTGCGGGATGTTCTTGTCAATATTGACCGTGAACTGAATAGGTTCATCGATTATCCTCATTTTAATGATGCTGACGACGTCATGAATCAGCGATGCGACCTGATAATCCGCCGGTATGATTTCAATCCTGCCTGTTTCTATTTTTGATATATCCAAAATATCGTTTATGATGGCTAAAAGGTTTGAACTGGCTTGCTTCATCGTCGAAACATATTCTTTTACGCTGTTTATCTCGTTTTCACGCAAAGCGATTTCAGCCATTCCCATTATCGCATTCATAGGGGTGCGTATCTCGTGGCTCATTTTTGCCAGAAATGCGCTTTTCGCCCGGCTGGCTTGTTCGGCCTGTTCTCTCGCTTTGTTCAATTCATCTTGTATGCGGTTGCTCTGAAGCTGGTTTGATATCCGTTTTTGCAGCAGGGGTCCGGAAAACGGCTTTGTTACATAGTCCACCGCACCTAGGTCGAAGCCTTTTCGTTCGCTTTTTTCATCGCTTTTTGACGTGAGGAACATCACGGGGATTTCTCTGAAACGAATGTCGGACTTTAACCTTTTGATAACTTCGAAGCCGCTCATCTCAGGCATTTCGACATCAAGAAGAATCAGGTCAGGTATGTCGGTCTCAAGATAGTCGAAAAGTGCAGAAGGCAGCATTATCGGACAGACATTATAATATGCCTGAAGTATGATTTTTCCCTGAGCTTGGGTAACGATACTGTCATCCACTAAAGCAATTTTGCACTTATCCATTTTTCAAAGTCTCCTTTACTTTCATGCAGAATCAAGCCTTCCAAACGCAAGGCTTCGTGAGAAATTACCTTTATCAATACTTGCCAAAATTGTCGGTAGCGGCGTTGATGTCGTCGGTGTACGTCCTCATAAGTGCGTAAAGCTCCGCAGGGTCGTCTCCATTTCTTGCACCTTCATATATCAGTTCCATGCACTCTTCAAAGCGGGTGTCATACAGCCGTGTAGCCTCGTCAAAAATGTCAAGCGCTTCCTGGCTTCTTATCGTATCCCTATAAAGTGGCTTATTAAGGTTCAAGGTTTCTCTGTAGCTTGCAGCCCTGCTGCGCGCGTCCTCAATCAAGAGGATACCGTCGTCGTTTCTGTCGTTTGGGTCAACGATTACCGCAGCGCCGACAATAAATTCGCGCATGCAAGCTCTCTCGCGCTGAATCATCTCGACGATCGTCGTCATGTACGCTAAAGGAACTGTTTGAAGATCGTACATCTCGCTGGCGCCGTTATTGATTTGCATCATGCCAAAGATACCAAAAGCGCCGACAACCGCAGTAAGAATAGCTACAAGGAGAAAGCTGAAGATTAGTTTTTTGGAAACCCGCATGTTTTTCACGATATGTGCCCCCCATTTGACATTAATATTAATAATACTGCTGCATCCCTAAAGTGGCCAATCCTTCTGCAGCATACGTTCAAACTAGATTTATATCGCTTTGATTGGAAGTAGCGGCAATACCATCTTCCACAGCTTTCTCTGAACTCAATTGGTTGACAATTTGTGCAAACATGCTAAGATTTGCTGAGATTTTTTTCAGTTCCTCTGAGATGCGTTGCAGCTTTACTGAAACCGTCATACAGCTTACACAAGCTTCTTCGGTCATCTTATTAGCATCAGTCCTTTTCGAGCTGCAAATCTCGGCAGAAAGCGTTGAATATTGGGTATCGCTGATCTGCTCTGATTATCAGATAGGCTGATATTCGTGTACCGATATCAACAGGTTACGCCCTCCCAGCCCACTTCGCGCACGAAGGGGATGCCGTCCGCAGACGGCGGGGGTTGTTCCCCTCAGGGCTTCCGCAAAAGGACAACCCAGCCCTGCGGGGCCACCCCCTCGTGCACGAAGGGGGCAGGGGATTCCGGTTTCCGTAACCTGTTGACATTGATTCGTGTACTATAGAATTGTCCACTTTTTTACACTAGCCTCACTGATGTAACTAATGGCAGCATGCATTGGCTATACTGAAAGTAAGTTTGAAATTAGTGTGAAATTAGTGTTGATAATTAATTGTAGGTGTGGTAAAATGTTGCGCGTGGTTCTGTTATTTTTGCATTTTTGTCATATTGCGCCTCCAAACTGAAACTATAAAAAAGTGGACTTTTTTATAGTTTATTTTGTAACTGCTCTTAAACCGGTGAGGATGGTTGTTTAAAGGGTCTGTCAGTGAGTAAGCTCACAAGATAACAAGTTGTTTACTGACAGACCCTTTACTCTCGCAAAGCGCAACCAAGGACGGTGGAGCGCTCGCGAGCTGGCGCATGGAAGCGCCACCGAGCGATTGCGTGAATAGAAATAGCCGTCCGAGCGCAAGGTTCTGAGTAGTTACTCCTTCATTACCACGGACAAGCCGGACGCTACGTCCATGACGACGTCCAGAGTAACTATGTCCGGTTTGAGCAGCTTAAACTTTTCAACTGTTTATTCTTCTGAGCGCTGCTTCTATATCGCGGAGGGTGACTTCCAAAGACTGCAAGAACTCCGGGGTTCGAGCCCTAATAAAGTCTAAGTCATTTTGCTCTCCCGCAATCTCAAGAGCGGCTGCGGTATCTGACAATTCCCCTGCGCCCACTATCATGGCAGCGCCTTTTAACCCATGCATGTGAGTTGTGTACAGGGGAATATCGCCCGACTCGGCGCAACTCCTGATAGCTTCGATCCTTTTTATTCCTTCTCCATGAAATGCAACGAGTGCGTTCATATACAAATCATTTGTCCCGCCGGATCTCAGTACCCCTAAACCTACATCCAGCCCCTCAATTATAATATCACCCATTATAACCTGCGAGTTTTTGCTTTCACTAAATGAAGGAGCCTGCTGCTTGCTTTTCGGAATCCATTTTTCAAGAATTGTGTTCAGCAAGACCGTATCAATCGGTTTAGACAGAAAATCGTCAAATCCGTTTTCCAATAACATCTCCCTTATCCCGGAGACTGCATTAGCGGTGCACGCCACAATCGGAACGCTTCTGAAATACGATTCCGCATCGCCCATTTGCCGGATCCGCTTTGTGGTTTCCAATCCGTCCATTTCAGGCATTTTATGGTCCATCAGCACCAAATCATACTCATTTGCCCTTAAAGCCTCAATTGCCTCGGCGCCGCTAGTGCAAAAAACCATTTTCATGTTGTAGGGCGTCAGCAGGCCCTGGACAACTTTTTGGTTCGTATTAATATCGTCCACAACGAGAACGCTTGCTTCAGGCGCGGAAAATCGTATAGTTGACTCATTGCCGTCACTGTAAGAGAAACTGCCCTTAACGTCGTTTAATACATCCGCTATTGGTATGCAATGCACCGGCATTGAGATGATGCGCAGGTCTTTTTTAGGGACTTCCTCGCCAAATTCGGTTAGGATAATGATTCTGGAGTCATTTGCGAGCTTGGAAATAATATCTTTGTTCTCATTATATAGCGCGAATGGAATAAAGATAAAATCATAATGCTGGCATGACAGTTTGTTGCGCAGATCCGAGCCATTTTGTACAAGTGTGTTATTAACGCCGAGATTGCCTATTGTTTGTATGATGGAGTTGGCATGTATCTCCCTGCGCTCAAAAACAAGCACCTCTATTTCGCTTGGGTTATCAACAGACGCCAAAGCGTTGCGGTTATAATATTTTTGTGGGATCGAAATGGTGAAAATGCTGCCCTCTCCATACTCAGACTGCACACTAATTTGGCCGCCCATTTCATCTACCATGCTGTGCGTGATGGCAAGCCCCAATCCGACCCCTTCGATTCCGGTGTTTTTTTCTAAGTCGAGCTGTGTGAAATCCTCGAAAAGCTTTTCCGCGTCCTCCTGCTTGATGCCCCTGCCGCTATCCATGATATCAAAGCTGATATTTACGGTGTCCCCATCGGCAAATTCTCCGGTCGTCGAAAAGCAGATATAGCCTTTTTCCGTATATTTGACGGAGTTGCCAAGGACATTGATCAGTATCTGGCGTATCCTCGTTTCATCGCCGTACAGTGTGCCGGGTATGTCGCAACTGACATTTACAGCAAACCGTACCCGTGAGCCATGGACCCTTGCCCGAATGATGCTGACCACGTCGTTTATCAGTGATGAAAATGAATACTCTATAGGAACAATCTCGAACTTGCCGGTCTCAATTTTTGAAAAGTCCAAAATCTCGTTGATCAATGTCAGAAGATTTGAGCCTGCCTGCTTGATGGTACGGGCATACTCAAGTACATTGCTTGAAATATCCTCGCGCAAAATAAGCTCCGTCATGCCGAGGATAGCGTTCATGGGCGTTCTTATTTCATGGCTCATTTTTGCGAGGAATTCACCCTTAGCACGGCTGCCCTGTTCAGCCTCGCGCTGCCTCTCGACTGCTTTTATTTGATTCTGTATTCGCAGTTTTACAATTGAATCGCTGAATGGCTTTGTTAGATAGTCTGCCGCACCCAATGCCAGACCTCTTGCCTCGTTAACAGCCTCGCTAAGGCCGGTGACGAAAATCACCGGAATACCCTGTGTTTTTTCAGAATTTTTCAAGGTTGTGATCACGGCATAGCCATCCATGTCCGGCATATTGATATCAAGCAGGATAATGTCCGGCTGGACTGCCTCTGCCGTTTCAATGGCATCCCGGCCGTCTCTTACCGCATAGACATTGTAGTTGTCTCGCAGCATTTGTGTCAGCGCCATAATATGCATTTTATCATCATCTACTATGAGAACCGCATTTTTTTCGGCTTTGATCATGGCGTTCACATCCCCATTTATGTTTCGGCACGCGTCTCCGTATGCCTGATATGCTTGCTCTTTGGGATCCATCTCTCAATAACCTTGTTCAGTTCGACCACTTCTATCGGTTTTGACAGAAAATCGTTGAAACCATTTTCGAGAAGCATTTCCTTTGTGCCAGAAACGGCGTTTGCCGTCAGTGCGACTACGGCCAGTTTATTGTAATACGGGTCCTGGGTTCCCATTTCCCTTATACGCCGCGTAGCTTCAATTCCGTCCATATCAGGCATCTTATGATCCATGAAAACCATGTCGAAATCCTTTGAGCGTATCTCCTCGATAGCTTCCATCCCGCTTTTGCACAGAACGACCCGCATTTTGTAAGGATGCAACAACCCCCTCGCTACTACCAGGTTCGTGCTGACATCGTCCACAATGAGCACCTTTGCGTCAGGCGAAGTGAACCTTTTGACAGCAGGTCATGTCCTTTTCTTTAAGCGCCATTCGCGCAACCGCCTGTAAAACGTTGGTTCTGTCAGGCATGTTTGAGACAATAGCTCTGCAAAGGGCAGACTTCCCCGCTCCCATTGCTTTACGAGAATACCGAAGTTTTCCGGGGGATTTTTGATAGGGCGGCCAAAACGGACGCCCCGCGCTTTTGCAGCCGCTATCCCTTCTGCCTGCCTCTTGCGGATATTCTCACGTTCGCTTTGCGCCACAAAAGACAGGATTTGGAGGACCAAGTCCGCTATGAATGTGCCAATCAAATCTTTATTGAGGCGCGTATCGAGGAGCGGCATATCAATAACAGAAACATCAACGCCTTTCTCCTTTGTGAGAACCCGCCACTGGCACTGTATTTCCTCATAATTGCGCCCAAGCCGATCAATGCTCATTACATACAGCAAATCGCCTGAGCGTATTTTTTTTAGCAATGCCTTATACGATGGCCGGTTAAAGTCCTTCCCGCTCTGTTTGTCGATATAAAGCTGCGATTCCGGTATGCTCAAGCTCTGCATCGCGATGATTTGCCTGTCCTCGTTCTGGTCAATGCTGGAAACGCGTATATACCCATATGTTCTCATATCTGGTTCGATCCTTTCAATAATAGCGTATTTGCACACCTGCCCGCATTTGGTTACCGGAAACCAATAATTAGCGATGCAATGTCAACAGGTTAACGGTTCCATGCAGGGGCGATTACTAATCGCCCGAATCGGAATGCCTTGCAGGGACACGGGCGATTGATAATCGCCCCTACACAGGATAAATGAAACATCACACCTAAACCTGTTGACATTAATTAGCGATGGCTAAATCATAAGGCAGAAAATGCAATTGTCATTATGTAAAAAACCGAGGGCATGATAGTTGGATATCATACTCCCGGCTTTTTCCATGTCAGGCTTGCTGCTTAATGCTGCTACAGCAAGACTTGCTGATTAAAATAGTCGCAGCGCAGTTTCGCTGAGCTGCTATTGCTTTATTGCATAGTTTAAAAAAATCGATTGACTCAAGTCTGCCTAAGCCTCATTCGCTCGCCTTAAAATTATATACCGGGCGAATCCGCTCGACGATATCAGCGGTAGGCTCTATATGCCGTATTATCTCATCAATGCTTTTATACGCCATCGGGGACTCGTCGAGCGTCTGGCGGCTGACAGATGTCGTAAATATGCCTTTCATTTCAGCCTCATACTCGCCCATCGAAAGCTTCTTGAACGCCGCTGTGCGGCTCATCAGCCTGCCCGCCCCATGCGGGGCCGACTGATTCCAGTCGCCGTTTCCTTTTCCTACGCAAATCAAGCTCCCGTCACGCATGTTTATCGGGATAAGCAGCCGCTCGCCCGCCAACGCAGACACGGCGCCCTTGCGTAGTATCATTGCATCCGTGTCAATGTAATTGTGGATCGTTGTAAAACGGTCGGTTTCGGTAAACCCCATTCCGCGCAGAATGATTTCCGTCATTGCTTTGCGGTTCAGCACGGCATAATGCGCAATGAGCTTCATGTCGTGGATATAGTCATCAAAAAGCCCGCCGCCCACATAGCAAAGGTCTTTGGGAATCGCGCCGGTTTCCTTTCGCTCCTGCGCTTTTAGCCTTTTTATCGTATCCGCGATCTCGCGATTGCGGCCCTCGGACTTTAAAACGGCAATGGCATCCTCAATCTGCCGCTTGGAATTGCCGCACAACGTTTTATAAGCTTCTTCCTGATAATAATCTGCGACCTGCGTCCCGATATGGCGGCTGCCGGAATGAACGACAAGATACAATCCGCCGCCCTCCGACCGATTGACTTCAATGAAATGGTTGCCGCCGCCGAGAGTGCCAATGCTGCGTTTTGCGCGCTCAAGGTTTACCTCCCGGACACAGCGCAGATCCTCAAGGTTTATGTGACTGTTAAAAGGGTGCTGCTCTTTGCGGATGTCCCGCCCTGCCGGTATGTCCCGGCGAATAAGCCTGTCAAGCGCGGCGTAATCTATATCGGTTTCCGCCAGCTTTACCGTTTCCATGCCGCAGCCAATGTCAACGCCGACCATGCCGGGGACGATTTTATCATGGATCGTCATTGTCGTTCCGATGGTACAGCCTTTTCCGGCGTGAACATCCGGCATTATCCTTATTTTGCAGTCCGCAAACTCGTTTCGGTCGCAAACAGCCTTTATCTGCTCCATCGCGGCGGGCTCAAGCCCGCCGGTGTAACAGACCGCAGTGTTATGTGTACCTTTGACATGTATCATGACAGCATCCGGCGCCTCCTCAACTTATAAATTCACAGCTAATAAGCGCAACCCCGCCTAAGCGAAGCACAGGCGGGGGAGATAATATAACAGGAACCGCAGGGCGTTCGCGCCGCTTATGCGCGCTCCATGCTGTTGAGCTTTTTCGCCAGGACGCTTTTCCTTCGCGCCGCTTTGTTTTTATGGATAAGATGCTTTGTCGCCGCGCGGTCGACCGTCTTGGCGGCAGTCCTAAACGCGCTCTCGGCTGCTTCACGGTCTCCCGTTGTTGCAGCGGCGTTAAACTTTTTAATATTAGTTTTCATAAGCGATTTGGCCGCCTTGTTTTTTGCGGCCGCTTTTTGTGAAAGCAGGGCTCTTTTCGCCGAGGATTTTATATTGGCCATTTACTATCCGGCGCCTCCTTCCGTCGTCTTAAAAAATGGGCGCTGTTCCCATAATTTCTTCATGCCTATAACTGCACGGAAAGTTATTCTACCACCATACAGCATTGAATGCAATAGCTTTTTGAAAAAAATCTGCTTTACTTGCTTTGCCGGCATAGTTACTGGTCATACCCCCGTTAAAAACACGCGTCCCTGAATCAAGTTCAGGGCAGGCATTTGCGGGCTTGACCCGCAATCCCCTATGGGTATGAGCGAAGTTACGGATTCCTGTCTGCAAAACTGCCGCATCC
>Ga0099364_10014532_pt1 | contig 10469 bp, 11 predicted proteins | sample TergutTh196P3_FD_73070 | JGI IMG/M metagenome (GOLD analysis project Ga0099364, IMG submission 73070) | Microcerotermes parvus P3 segment gut microbial communities from Pointe-Noire, Republic of the Congo - Th196 P3 | ecosystem: Host-associated > Arthropoda: Insects > Digestive system > Gut ...
CCCAGGGCCTTTCCCAATGCCTCGAAGCCCCCGGTTAAGAGGTAGTCGTCGATGTCTTCGGGGTCGGTGCGCCCCAGCCGGCTCATCAATAAGCGGGTCTGGGGCTTGAAGAAAGGCAGATCCGCGGCCCGGGGGCAGGAGGGGTCGGCCATGAGGCCGGATAGCGGCCGGCCTTCAATCAGTGATTCGGCCACAATCTCCGGGGCGTCTTCCGGCCGGACTTTTTTATAGAAAAAGTGTTCGGGCTGAACTTCTACCAGGGGGCCGAGCTCACATAGGCCGTGGCAGCCGGTCAAATCCACCCGGAACTTTATTGAGCCGCCCAACCCCCGGCTTTCGGCTTCGGCTTTTAAAGCGGCCAAAACTTTCCGGCCGCCGCCGGCCAGGCAGCCGGTTCCTCCGCAGACCCACAAGCGCCGCGTCGGGGTCGGGCGCTTCAAAAGTGCCCGCCTGTATTCTTCCAAGTGGCCGGGGCTTTCCAGTCGCATAGGCTTCTCCTTGGCGGCGAGGGGCGCCTATGGCGCCTTTACCAAATATTATACAGGCTAGGTCAGTTTATCCAGCACTTGCTCAGAGCCTGCCGGACCTGTGCCCTGGTGTCCGTAAACCGTTTCTCCGACTGTCACCACAGGAGCCAGGGCGCAGGCCCCCACGCAGTTGACGGCTTCCAGGGTATAGCGGCCGTCGGGGCTGGTTTCCCCCAGCTTCAGGTTCAGCCGCTCTTCCAGGGCATTAATCAGAGCCGGAGCGCCCCGCAGATGGCAGGCCGTACCGCAGCAGACCTGGACGATTTGGTCGCCTTTAGGTTTCAGGGAGAAGGATTGGTAGAAGCCGGCCACGGCGAAAACCCGGGCCAATGGCAGGGAGAGGCGTTCGGCCACCGCCCTTAAGGCGGGCTCCGGCAGGTGGCGGTAACGGGCCTGGAGGGCCTGGAGGAGAGCCAAAAGGTGCCGGGCCTCGGAAGGCCGGGAACTTAGAATATCATCGAAAGAGGCGGGGTCCGTTTGCTTCATGGCCGCACCATCCCATATAAAACAGGGCCTGTCCAAAAGCGGGGCTTTTGAATTTTGTCGCTTATTCTACACCTTTCCGGCAAAAGTGGCAAGAGTATTGAAAAAGCGTGGTATCCTATGCGCTGAAGTTCTGATCGTTACGGCGGTGCTTCTTGGCTATGAGATAGCCGATCAGCGCGGCCAGAATGCAGATTCCGACCCAGAGGTTCAGTGTCGGCGATCCACTGAAACCAAAGTAAAGCATGACGGCGGATATCACCAAAAAAAGACCGCCGGCGGCCAGAACCGGCGGAGCGGGACGCGGATACTCCCTGCGCTTGAAACATATCCAGAACAGCGAAAAGACCGTTAAAGCGGAAAAGAGCGTCAGGATTGCGCCGGCATTCGAGAGTGCTTCCTGCAGTTGGTACACGATAACCAGAAACAGGGCGATCGCTCCTTGCAGCACCACCGCGCCGACCGGCGGTTTCCCCTCTTTTCCTTTCAGGACCGCCGGCAGAAAACCGTCCCGGGCCATGGCCGCATAAACCCTTGGCCCAAGAAAGGTCATGGCGCTGGCCGAGGATATAAACGCGATAATCGCAAAAACGGACATGCACACGGCGCCTGTATCGCCCAGAATGTTTTGCATTATGAGATGGCCCAGCGTGATGCGGTCGGTTTCATAAGTGAAAACGACCGCGGCTTGCTTCGGAGTCAGGTTGGCGACAAAAATCCAGTTAATAAAAAGATATAGGATGCCGACGGCCAGGCAGCCCAGAATCATCGCGCGCGGCACGTCACGTTTTGGATTTTTGAATTCGGAAGCCGCGTAAATCGCGGCATTCCAGCCGCTGAAAGCAAAGGCGATATAAAACAAGTTTTTCATGAAAGAGCCGACAGGAAATCCTTCCGAATTATTGGCCGGTGTCCATTCAGGCCGGGCGTTGCTTCCGCAGATCAACCCGGCGATAATGAATCCCAGGACAAGAACTATTTTTACCGCCACCAGCGAGTTCTGCGCCGTAATTGATATGCGCAGGCCCAGGGCGTGAGCCGCCGTCAGCGCCAGGATCACCAGGACGGCAATCAGGGTCATATTGACTCCTGAGTGCAAGGCGCCGGCGAAAGCCCCCGCCGCCATGGCGCTTATGGCTATGGGCGCGGAAAACCCAATTAACAGGGAGGCCCAGCCGGCAAAGTATCCGAGCGAGGGGTGAATCAGCGTGGAAAGGAAGCGGTACTCGCCGCCGGACTGCGGGACAAGCCGCACGATGCCGGAATAAGCCTTCGCTCCAGTCATGGCCATCAGCATTCCCGCAAACCAGGCCAGCATGATCTGTTGATAATTCATGTCTTGGGCCATAAAGCCCGTGCTCAGAAAAACTCCCGCGCCAATCATGTTGGCAATCACCATCCCCATTCCGGAAAACACGCCCAGGCGCCCCGGTGGAGGATTTTTATAATCTGGGGCGCTAATTACAGGCCTCGCCGGACCATTAGCCCGGAATTGAAGACCTTGGCCCGGTCCGCGGCGGCCAGGGCCTCGTTCCGGTCATCGAAGGGCCCCAGGGCTACGACCCAAAAATTTGACGGCAGCCTGGGAAAGGCGTTGGTGTCCAGAATGTCAACTTCCAGGCCCCTGGTCTTATAGCCGGCCTGGCGGCGTTCGGCTTCAGCCCGGGCGGTCTTGGGGATGGAGTGGAGGATGACCAGCCACATCTCCGTGGCCAAAGGGGCCTGAGTCTGGACCTGGACGGGCTCCGCCGCCGGGTTCAGGCTGCCGGCGACCGCGGGCTCGTCCGGCCCCGGGGGGGCGTCCGCGGGCGGCGGCGCGGCCGGCGTTTTTTCACCCTGGGCCATCTCCACCCCGGCGTCCAGGGCCTTGTTCAGGAAGCCGGCCTGATCCAAGGCGAAGAACAGGGCTCCAGCCCCGGCCAGCCACAGGGACAGGGACAACAGAACCAGGCCGCCCCTGACCTCGGAGCGGGGACGCCGGCTGCGGTAATAATCTTTTTTCCGGATGAACAGTCTGGCCGCCCGCCGGCCCGGCCAAAGAAACAGGTCCAACAACATAAAAAGTGACCTCACCTTAGGTAATACAGAAATTATTTTAGCTGAAAAAGCGGTTGAATACAACGGTTGTTTAAATTACTCTCTGGACAAGGCCGGCGAAATATGGTAAGCGGAGGGGGACTCAAAATTTTTGATAATCTCCAAACGGGCCGGCCCGCTTCAGGCGGGCGCCTCTTAATTTATGGGCCGGAGATGAAACAGCCGCATGCTTCCTGATATTATCAAGCTGGGCCCTTTAGGTTTGAGTTTTTACGGCTTGGCCGTGGCCGCGGGCGTTCTGGCCGGCTTGGCTCTTTTGCGCCTGACCGCGCCCCGCCGGGGGCTTGTGGCCTCTAAAGCCTTTGATTTCAGTTTCTGGATGGTTCTGGCCGGCCTGATTGGGGCTCGCCTGGCCTATGTGGCCTTCCACTGGCCGGAGTTCGAGCATGACTTGTGGAGTATTCCGGCCTACTGGCGGGGGGGGCTTATGTTTCAGGGCGGCCTCATCGGGGCCGCTATGGTTTCGCCCTTTTTCATAAGGAGGGAAGGGCTCCCCTTCTGGCCCACGGCCGATGTCCTGGCCCCTTCCCTGGCTTTGGGCCAGGCCCTGGGCCGTTTGGGCTGCCTGTCCGCCGGCTGCTGTTACGGCCATCCCCTGGAATACGACGCGGGCTGGGGCCTTACCTTCCCCCCGGGTTCCCAGGCGCTGCCCGGCATACCCCTGTGGCCGACCCAGCCGGTTGAATCCTTTCTCCTGGCGCTTTTGGCCTTGGGGCTTGTCCTGGCCCTTAAGGCCCCCCGGTTCCGGCGGCCCGGCCGGGTCGCCGCCCTGTATCTGGCCGGGGCCGGCGCCATACGGCTGATAATGGAATTCTTCCGCGGCGATTTCCGGGGTGAGCCCCTTTGGTTAAATTTCCCCCCCACCACCCTGTTCGCCGCTCTGACTTTGCTTCTGGGCCTGGCCCTTCTTCTATTCCCGGCCCGGGCGCCGGCGCCCCCCGCCGGGGCAGGCGGCCGAAATTTTTGACTTGTGTTCAGGCCCGCCTTGGGGTAAATAGTGCTGGGGAAACCGGCTTGGTCATAAGGAGGATGTTGTGGATCTGCACGCGCTTAGATACTCCGCCGAAAGACTCTGGATTCGCCTGGAAGACGATAACCAGGTCACCATCGGCCTGACCGATGAAGCCCTGGAAGATTACGATGAGCTGACCAAAATCCGCCTGCCCGCCGAAGGGGACGAATTCTCCAAAGACGAGATATTCGGCCGCCTGTCAGCCGGCCGGGGGATCGGCCTGCGTCTCCTGTCGCCTTTGAGCGGAGAGGTGGTGGCCGTCAACGAGGACATCATCGACGCGCCGGAGGCCATCTTGGAAGACCCCTACGAAGAGGGCTGGCTGATTCGCCTGGAAGTCGTTTCCATGAGCGAATACGATGATTTGATGACCCGTGACGAATACGATGAATTCATTGACGAGGAATTCGGCGACGACGGCCTGGACGACGATGAAACCGAGGATTACGAGGACGAGGAAGAAGATTACGAGGAAGACGACGACGACTACTATTACGATGACGAAGACGAATGAGCCTGCCTGAAATAGAGTCACCCTCTTTGGAGGCGGAAGACTGTCGGCCTCCCCGGCGGATTATCGGCGGCTATTCCGCCAGTTGGCTCATTCCGGCCGCCTCCGGCCTTTTCCTGCTCATGCTGGCCGCGGCCCTATGGTATACCCTGGCCCCCCTCTCCCTGGCCCGCCTCATCGGCCGGCTGGCCGACCGCCCCCTGAACATCGAAGGACTGGCCCTGACCGTGGAACGCCGTCACTTGGAAATTCCCTCCGGCGGCGCCGTGGTAATAACGCCCCGGGAAAACATTTCCCTGGGCCCCTTGGTCAGCAGCCGCTGGCTCAACTACGACCTTTCCCTCATTTCCCCCGATTTCGACCTGGCCGCGGTCACGGGAGGCCGGTCGGCCTCGGCGGCGGATTTTCTGGATTCCGCGCTCTTCCGGCCCACGGCCGCACTGCGCCTGGAAGCCCTGGATCAAAGCCGCCCGGTTGCGGAATTCAATATCCTGGTCCAATACGAGGCCCGGGATTACGCCGCCTGGGCTCATATGACCGAGGACCCCGCGCGCCGGGCGGAGATTTTTGGAAAAATTCTGGAATTGGACCCCAACTTCCCGGGAGCGGACGAGGAACTGGCCGCCAGTTTAATAGCGGCCGGGCGGCTGGCTGAAGCCTCCGCCCTCTGCCAAGATATGTTGGGCCGCCGGCCGGCAGAGGCCGGGGCTGAAATACTGATACGGCTTCTGGCCCTTTATGAAACCACAGGGGATGATTCCGGCCGCCTGGACGCCCTGAAGGCCCTCGCGGCCATTCTGCCCGACGGCCCGGATAAGGCCAGCGCCTGGAAGGCCATCGGTCTTATGTCGGTACGGGCTGGAGACTACGGGCCGGCCGCGGCGGCCTATCAGGCGGCCCTGAACCTGGAACCGGAAGACGGCCTGACCAGGCTGAACTTGGCCCGGGTCCAGAACCTGGCCGGGCATCGCCTCGACTACCGGGCCGGCCTTTCGGAATTGGCGGCCCGGTTTCCTGATGACTATCGGGAGGAGCTGGCCGAAGCCCTGCGGGAGGACGGACTGTGGCCAGAGGCCCAGGCGCAGTATCAAGCCCTGGTGGAGGCCCGGCCCGACAACCTTTCGGCCCGCCTGATCCTGATGGAGCTTATGGAGAAAAACCAGGACCAGGACGGGCTTCTGGCTCAATACGCCATTCTGACCGCCCTTCAGCCCGACGACCAGGTGGCGCTCTACAATTACGGCGCCCTGTTGTTCGAGCGTAAGGAATGGAACGAAGCCGCCCTGGCCTTTCAAAAACTCCTGGGCCTCAACGCCTCTGACGCGAGAGCCCGGGAATATCTCCTGGCCCTCTACCAGAGCCAGGGCAAAAACGCGGAAATGCTGGAACAGGCCCTGGCCCTCTACCGTCTTGACCCCTCACAGGTAGTCTATAGGACCTTCGTCTTGAACACCTATGAAAACGCCAAGGATTGGCGGCATTTTACCGAGGCGGCCGCGGAATGCGCCGCCTTGCGGCCGGACGACCCGGAAGCCTGGCGTCAATTGGCCCGGGGCCAGGCCAAGCTGAACCAAAAGCAAGAGGCCGCCCAAAGCCTGGGGCGGGCCGCGGAAGCGGAAACAGGGGCGGCCCGGCCATGAGTCTTTTGCTCGACCTCGTTCAGCGCGGCGGCCTGGTCATGTATCCCATGATCCTGGCCAGCCTGGTCGCCTTGAGCCTGACCTTGGAGCGCCTGTGGGCTCTAAGGCGGGAGAAAGTCATGCCCCGGCCTTTCCTGGCCTCCATCTCCGGCCTCCTGGACCGCCGCCAATATGACCAGGTGGCCTTCTTAAGCAGCGGCGGAGACAGCGCCGCCGCCCGGCTGGTGGCCTTGGCCCTGAAAATGGGCGGCCGCCGCCGGAGCCAGTTCAAGGATTCCCTGGAAGAGGCCGGCCGCCGCGAAGCCCAGTATCTCACCGCCCACCTGGGGGTCCTGAACCTGGTGGCCTCCCTTTCGCCGCTTTTGGGACTTCTGGGCACTGTCTCGGGCATGATCAGGGCTTTCAACGCCATTGCCATCGAAGGCGCGGGAAACCCCGGCGCGCTCGCCGGCGGCATTTCAGAGGCTCTCCTGACCACCGCCGCCGGCCTCTGCGTGGCCATCCCCACCCTGGTCGTTCACCGGGCCCTCTTGAGCCGGGCCGAAAGCCTCATCGGCGAACTGGAGGAACTGTCGTCCGACCTTCTGGAGGCCCTGGCCTCAACCGAGGCGTGAGCATGAATTTTAGAAAATCAAAAATAAAAGATTCAGCGGAGGTCCACCTGAACCTTACCCCCCTGGTGGACGTGGTGCTCCTTTTGCTCCTGTTTTTCATGGTCACTACCCAGTTCACGATCTTTCCGGGCTTGAAAATGCTTTTGCCGCCGGTGGACGCCGAATCCAGGGTCCGCGTCCTGGCCTCCGAGCGCCTGGAACTGTCGGTCACGGCCGGGGGGGATATTTTTTTTGAAAACCAGCCCACCGCCCTGTCGGGCCTCTCTGGCCTCCTGGACCGCGCCGGCGCGGCCGGCGATGAAGTGGTGGTGGTGATTTCAGCCGACCGTGAAGTTGCCTATGGCCGGATAGTCCGGGTCATGGATACCCTGCGGGCGGCCGGATTCAACAGGGTGGTGCTGGCGGCCATACCGCAAAAAGAGGATAAGGATGGGCGAAACCAGTGAACAGAAAGCCCCGGAAACCGCGGCCCGTTCGGCTGGCGGGCGGCTTTGGGCGCTGTTCAGCCGGAAACTTTTTCTCCGTCTGACTCTGGGGGTCCTGGCCCTGGCGGTTTTGGGCGGACTGGCCTATCTGACCGTCTCGGCCGACGGCTTTATCCGCCGGGCGGAGCTGGAGCGGGAAAAGAAAAAGCTGGAAGATGACATTACCTTCCAGCGCGATGAAAACCAGCTTCTCAGGCAGAAAATAGAACGTCTGCACCATGATCCTGGCTATGTGGAAGACGAGGCGCGCCGTAAACTCGGCCTTATCCGGGAGGGTGAAACCGTCTACCGCCTGTCCGAGGAACCGGACCTGACCGAAGAATAGAGCACCTGTTTAAGGAATTTATTAATCGAGGAGCCGACCATGTATTCCACCAGTGATTTTCGCCGGGGACTGAGGATCCAGTTCAAGGGCGAACCCTACCTAATAGTCGAGTTTCAGCATGTCAAGCCCGGTAAGGGCGGCGCCTTTGTCCGCACCAAGCTGAAGAACCTGCTCAACGGCCGGGTGCTGGAAGAGACCTTCCGCTCCGGTGAAAAAGTGGAACGGCCCGACCTTCTGGAAAAGAGCGTCCAGTTCCTTTACTTCGACGCCAAAGACGGCTACGTGTTCATGGATGAGAACAGCTACGAGCAACTGCACCTTACAGCCGAGCAGGTGGGCGACAGCCGCTACTACCTTCTGGAGAGCATGAGCCTTACGCTGAACATCTACCAGGGACGGCCCATAGGCCTGGACTTTCCCACCACGGTCAACCTGACGGTCACCAGGAGCGATCCCGGCCTCAAAGGGGACACGGCCACCGGCGCCACCAAGCCGGCCACCCTTTCCACGGGCCTGGTTCTCCAGGTGCCTCTCTTCATAAATGAGGGCGATGTTCTGAAAATCGACACCCGCACCGGAGAGTACCTGGAAAGGGTCAGAAACTAGAACGGTTTTCGATATTCGGGGACCCGGGCCGCCAGGAAGCGGCGGGCGGCCGGGCCGGGCTTCGGGGCTGCGGCCAGGGCCTCTATCTCGGCCTTGAGTTCCGTCAGGCCGAGGGGGGCCGGCGGCAGGCTCAAGCCAAGGATGCCCCGGTGTTCGGTGGGGCTTAAGTCATCTCCGGGCAGGAACAGTTCCTCGGTCAATTTTTCCCCCGGCCTCTTTTCCGTATAAACTATTTCAATATCCCGCCCCGGCACCAGGCCGGCCAGGGCGATTATCTGGCGGACCAGCCGGTCAATGCTGATCTGTTCGCCCATTTCCAGGACGAAGATGTCTCGCCGGACCAGCGTGGGGGTGGCCAGGACCAGGCCGATGGCTTCGGGAATGGTCATGAAGAAACGGGTCATTTTCCGGTCCGTGACCGTCACTGGCCCGCCCTGCCGGATCTGGCGCTGGATGACGGGCAATAAGCTCCCGTTGGAGCCCAGGACATTGCCGAAGCGGACTATGGTGGGCTTGACAGGGCCGCCAGCCAGACTTTGGACAACCATTTCGGCAAGCCGCTTGGAAGCGCCCATGACGTTGGCCGGGGCCACGGCCTTGTCGGTGGAGATTAAGAGGAAGTGCTCCACCCCGGCGGCCAGGGCGGCCTCGGCCGTCACAATGGTGCCCAGGACGTTGTTCTTGACCGCGGCCATGGGGGCCTCTTCCATCAGGGGCACATGCTTGTGGGCCGCGGCATGGATGAGCATGTCCGGCCGGTGCCGGGCCAGGGTTTCCCTCCACAGGTCCGCGTCCCGCACGGTGCCGACTTCAAAGGCGGTCTCAAGGTCCGGCCGGAGCCTTTCGAGGTCTTTAAGCAGAAACAATAAGCCGTTTTCGTCCTGGTCCAGAACGGTCAGGCGGCTCACCCGCCGGGCGGCCAGCTGCCGGGCTATCTCCGAACCGATGGAGCCCGCCCCGCCCGTTATCAGCACTGACCGGCCCTTATAGAAGTCCTGGAGGCGGTCCTGGTCGAAATCTATGGCCGGACGGTTGATGAGGGCCTCCGGCTTTATGGCCTCCATAGCCTGGAGCAGGTCGCGGCGGGCGGTGAGGACGGATTGGTAGGGCGGCACAATTTTGTAGCTTAGGCCGAAGGGTTCGCAGAGTTCCACCAGTTGGCGCAAAGGGGCGCCGGAAAAATCGGGGATGGTGACTAAAATTTCCGCAATCCCCCGGGACTTGATTATTTTCGGCAGGGCTTGCCGGCCGCCCAGCACTTTAAGCCCGGCAATGTAAACGTCGCGCTTGGAGGGGGCGTCGTCGATGAGGCCCTCCAGTTGGAAGCCATGGCCCACGGTGCGCCTTAATTCACGGATCAGAAGCTCGGCGTTGCCCCCGGCCCCGTAAATCAGGGTCGGCCGCCCGCCCAAGCGGCGGACGGCGCGAAGGCCGCAGTAAAATTCATAGAGATATTTGGGCCCGAAGCGGGCCAGGCCCATGAACATCAGGCTCAGGTAAAACTCCAGGGCGTAGACGGAACGGGGCGGAACCTGGCCGAAGGGGCGGAACAAGAGGTTGAGGGCAATGAAGGCCGCCGTGCCGCACGCGGCGGCCGACAACAGGTGCAACAGTTCGGTCCGGCCGGCGTGGCTGAAGGACCAGTTGTAGAGCCGCCAGAGCCAGTTGGCCAAAAGCCTGAACCCTATCAGAAAGGGCAGGGAGGTCCACAACAGCGTCCAGTAGGGCTGTAAGGGGCCGTGAGAAGAAAAGGCATCCAAGCGCAGCCAGAAAGCTAGGCTGTAGGCCATAAAGACGGCGCCGGCATCGGCTCCCAAAAGAAAGAGGCGTCTGAGCAGCCTGGATTCCCTCAAAAAAACCAGGTTATGTTTCAACCGGCCTTCGGCCATGGTTTGTTGCTCCGCTTAAACGTTTCTCTGATACCCGATAAAGTGCCGTTTTAGCTTAGCCTGGACCCTTTTATAATAGCATATTTCCGGCCTGGCGGGGTTTTTATCAGGGCAGACAGGGCGCTAATCCGCTCCCTTGAAAGGTAGTTTATCTCAAATGGGCGCATCTCAATTCAGTTAGGCGGGCATCTAGCGCGTCCTCTTTCCAGAGCTTGTTTCGGTCCCTGTCACGCCAAGCAGGTTCCAAGGCCAAAACCCCCGATTCATCCCGGAATGTGCT
>Ga0099364_10014533_pt1 | contig 10468 bp, 6 predicted proteins | sample TergutTh196P3_FD_73070 | JGI IMG/M metagenome (GOLD analysis project Ga0099364, IMG submission 73070) | Microcerotermes parvus P3 segment gut microbial communities from Pointe-Noire, Republic of the Congo - Th196 P3 | ecosystem: Host-associated > Arthropoda: Insects > Digestive system > Gut ...
TGTTTTTCGGTAAATTTTGATTTTTTTATTCCTTACATACCTTCGGGTATGCGCGTCATAAAAAAATCAAAATTTCCTCGAAAAGCATTGCCGATAAACGTAACCGCATTAAGTTATTCGACTATGGCGTTGTTAATAGTGGCTATATTATCGTTGGAAATAATTTCTAACGAAATTCATAAGATAGGTCTCAATGAAATGACAGGTACAGGTTTCAGCAATGAGATAGCAGAGGCCAGCCCATCTTATTTTTTAGGTTTAATCACGTAAGGCGCAGCCTTTGCTGATATACGAAAAGACACAATAAATTCAATAGGTTGGATTAGCGAAACTATAGATGAAATTATAAGGATAAAACAAGATGAAACCAATAGAACAGCTATCGGCTGAAGAACGCAATGATTTATTTCAATATGCTGCCAATGAAAAAAAATCGATAACGCACGACAAACGCATGAAAAAAATGTCTCGACGACAACGCCCTCACCCCGCCCTCTCCCTGACAAGGGAGAGGGAGAACAGCTTCGACGGAAAGAGGATTATGTTTTAGCTTTCATGCGTTTGTCGTAATCGATAACGATGTAATCATTGAGAAGGATTTTTGGATTTGTTACCATTAAACTTATAACTTACCGCCTTAGTAAACCACATTCCTCGCTTATCTTCTATAAATTTCATTTTAATAGAAAGTGCCGATTGTAACGTGAATTCACGACAAACGCATGAAAAGGTGTCATGCTGAACTTGTTTCAGCATCTCGTCGTTAAATGATAAAGACTAGGGCGTTCACATCTCGCGCCCGTCGCAGGCACGTGCTCCTTATTCGTCGCACTGCGACCCCTGAAACGAGTTCAGAGTGACACAGGGTAAAAGCGGTCGTCGAGACATTTTTTTCATGCGTTTTGCCTGAACGTAAATCTCTTTTGTTAGCGGAGCATTTTAATTTTTTGTATAATTAGCTGCATAATAAAATTGTCTTATGTAATATGTATAAATCGAATAAAGAGCGAATATGTATGATGAGTTATGATCAAATAGAAATAGCAATCAAAAATTCTCCGACACTGAAGATGATTCGCAGTGGCAATGCCATATTGGTAATTTCTTTCCTGCTGTCCCAGTTTAAAGAATCAAACGAACAGCCGATTCCATATAACAGTATCATACAAAAACTTGCAGATTATCTTGATGCACTGAATTATCAAGACAGCGAAGATTTGAATCTGGATAGTTTGGGGTTGGATTCGCTTGATAAAGCGAAAAAATATATTGAACAATGGGCGAATGAACAACACCTATATTTGCATATTTATACTGATGAAAATTCAAAAGAAGTAATGGTAATTCCTACTAAATACACTTCGCGTATGTTTCAGATAATCGAACTTTTGAAAGAGAAAAAATTTGTAGGAACAGAATCAAAATTCAAGGATATTTTCAATAAATTACGCGAATTAATAGAAAACAGCATCGATGATCCCGATAAAAAAATAGAAGAACTAAAAAAACAAAAAACGGAAATTGAAAATCAAATCAGAAAAATACAGCGGGAACGAACAGTCCAGCCTTTTGAAAATTATCAAATAAAATCAAGGTTTGATGATATTACAAAATTGGCAAATGAACTAATCGGCGATTTCAGAGAAGTGGATGATAATTTCAAAACAATAGTCAGAAGCATTATCGAAAAACAATCCGATAAATCATTGTCAAAAGGAAGGCTATTGAGACACACTTTTGATTCGTTAGACGAATTAAAAGAAACAGACCAAGGTAAAAGTTTTTATGCTTTTTGGAACTTCTTATTGGATGATGCAAGCCAGAATGAGTTAAAAAAACTGATTAATGAAACTTATGATATTCTTGACGACAGAGGAATAGAATATAACGGCAAATTTCTACGCAGAGCAAAAACAATTTTGCACTCAGCGGGCAGAAAAGTTTGGGAGTCAAATAATTTATTAGCCGATAAATTGACAAGAATTATTGCCGAGAAAAATTTGGAAGAACGTAAAAAAGTGAAAGAAACTGTCAATTCTGTACGGCAGCTTGCCTTGCAGATGATTGACAAGCAGCCTGTTTTCGATTCATACATTGAAATTGACGGCGAAGCGGAAATTAATTTGCCTATGGAAAGAAAATTAGGTGAAGAACAAATTGTCTCCGAATTTCGCGAACAGCCAAAACCTGCGGAGACTATATTAGATTTAGAATTATTGGGAAATCTTGTAAATTTGAAGCACGTAAATCGCAAACAATTACTCAATAATATTGAAACTTTATTAAATGAAAAAGAAAGCGTTACATTGAGTGAAGTATTGAACAAATTTCCGGCTACAAAAGGATTGGCGGAAATTTTGGGATATATTTCCCTAATACAAACAAATGACAGATATTATCTAAATCAAAACAAAGCAGAGTACCTGCAATTTGATTATGACAGTAATAAATATTTAAAAACTCCGCAAATAGTCTTTGGTAAATAACATGGAAAATATAAAACTGTCTTATGAACCATACGCTCATGTAATCGTAAAATTGCTAAACGGCGTCGTTTATGACGAAAACGAAAAACTTTGGAATGATTTACTGCAATATCAAATTCCCATAACGCAATTTTTTGAACGAATTGCCGTTGATTTGATTGTAGACAAAAAAGACGGGTACGCTTACTTGAAACAGATTGAAATTGACGAAGAAGGCAATACAATCGGACTTGTGCGGCGTATTCCGTTAAAATATGAGCCTTCTTTGATTTGTGTTTTTTTGCGCGAAATGCTGGACGATTCCGACAACAATATTGATCAACGTAATTTATATATAACGCATAAACAATTGAGAGATCATATAGAGTTGTTTTTTAAGGAAAAGGCAAATAAAGTTAAATTATTGTCTGAATTTGATAATCATATTGCCGCGATCGTAAAGCTCGGTTTTTTAAAAGAGATTAGCGGCGACAATACCGTTAAAGATGATACACGATATGAAGTAAGACGAATTATCAAAGCAAAAATTACAAATGATGTTTTAGGAGAATTTAAAAAGAAATTGGAGAAAAATGTATAGTTTATTCAGCACAAAATCAGATGAAGCGGGTTTTCGCCTGCAATATTTCGAAGTGCATAATTGGGGGACTTTCCATGGAGAAACTTTCCGGATCTCGCCTCAATGCAATACAACTTTGATTACGGGAGCTAACGGTACCGGCAAAACGACTTATATTCAAGGACTTTTGACGCTGATTGTACCGGAAAAACGGTTTCGTTTCTATGACCATGAACGTACGGAAGAAAGTTATGTTTTGGGGGAATTCGGCGATATAGAAACGGAAAGCGGCAGGCAAATACAGCGATTAAGAGACGATAAAGCCGCAGCATATTCTTTGCTGCTTGCGGTTTTCAAAAACGAAGAACAACATGTAACGCTTGCGCAGATGCGATGGTTTTCCGGCAGTGAAATGAGGCGAAAATATATCATTGCTTCTAAACCGCTGTCTATTTCGGAAGATATTTCGCCTTTTGACGCCAAAGGCGAATGGCTGAGGCGTTTAAACAAAAAATATTCCAAGTCCGGCGCTAAGGAAATAATTCAATCTTTTGACGGACCTTCAAAATATGCCGAAGCGTTAATGAAAATTTTCGGCATGCGTTCCCCAAAAGCGTTGACTCTTTTTGACCAAACGCTGCGGCTTAAAACAATGACAAGCTTGAATAAGTTTATTCGGGAAAATATGCTAGAAAAAAGCACGATTGAAGATGATTTTCAAAATCTGCGCAGTAATTACCAAAAATTGCTAAATGCGCATCGCGAAATGCAAAAAGCTGAAAAACAATTGGAATTGCTAAAGCCCGTCAAAGAAAATGCGGAAAAATTAGAAAAAACAAAAGCAAAATTATCAAATTTGAATAATTTGCAGCAAATATTGCCCGTTTATTTTTCCAGCCGTAAAAAAGATTTTCTTGCCGAAGAAATAGAACGTGGAAATATCGAACTGAAAAAAATTGCGGATAAAGAAGCGCGGTTAAAAGAAGAGATTGAAATTGACAGAGAACAAGCGCTCCGGTTAGATGCTGATATTCGTAATGATGAAACAGGGAAACAAATTCAGGTATTAGAAGAAAATATCAGAACGAAATCTATTGAAAAAAGCAAGCGGGAAGAAAAACTCGCCAAATACAATAAAACGGCCGTAGAAATTAGCTTTACGGAAAATCCCGATGAAAAAACTTTTGATGAGCAAATTATAAAAGCGCGCGTCAGAATTATGCAAATTGACACCGAATTAAAAGATAAAGAAATCGGTCTGCAAAAAAAGTTGCGAACTTTGGAAAACGAAAAAGAAGTATTGGATAAACAATATGAGGCTGCCGCCAAAGAGCTTGAAGAACTTTCAAAGCAGGAAAACAATATTACCGGACGCATTTCTGAAATTCGGAAGGAAATTTTAATTTATGCCGGCGCAACCGAGCAGGAAATTCCTTTTATCGGCGAACTGATACAAATTTTGCCCAAAGAGAAAGAATGGGAAGCGGCTATAGAAAAAGTATTACGCAATTTTGCTTTACGGCTGATTGTTCCTGAAAAATATTACAAAAAAGTAACTGCGTATGTGAATGAAAATAATTTGAAAGGCCGCATTGTGTATGAAAGGGTTCAGAACGAAACCTTTATGAATGCGATGATTGCAAAAGATAAAGACAGCGTTTTGTCAAAAACAGAGATCAAACGGCAGTCAGAATATGCCGATTGGGTAGAAAATCAAATCAAAACCAACTACAACTATATCTGCACAACTAAAGAAGATTTACCGACTTATACAAAAGCCGTAACCGTAAACGGACTTGTTAAAAACGGCACAAGACATGAAAAAGACGACAGAGAAAAATCATTATCTAAAGCAAACTATGTGTTAGGCTGGGATAATAAGGAAAAAATAAAGTTAGTTCGTGAAACGCTAAAAGAATCGGATAAATCCATAAAAACAAAAAATGAAGAAATTTTTAAACTTGAAAAACGGCAGAAACGTCTTGAAGACGAACAAAAAAATATTACAGACTTTTTGCAATTTGATAATTTTACGGAAATTTATTGGGAAATTCTTTTACCGGAGATTCAAAATCTAACGCAGCAAAAAGACGAATTGGAAAAAACCAATGACAGAGTAAAACGTCTAAAAAATCAATTGGACGAACTCAAAAAGAAAATAAAAATCAATGAAACCGAAAAAGATAATATTATTGCGCAAAAAACGACGCAGAACGCGCTTGTTCAAGGCTTGCAATATAAGCAAACGGAGTGTATTGCGCTTTTGGAGCAATTTGTTAATAATGATTTTAGGGATAAATTTGAAGATTTTGAAAGCCATTTCAAAAGCAAATTATCGGGATTGGCATTTGCAAATATAGACAATAAACAAAATTTTATAATCGAAGAAATAGCAGCAAATAAAAATGAAGAAGAAGAGAATAAAGTAAAAATAGAATTGCAGTTACAGTCGGACATGCAAAATTTTAAACAGCCTGATGAGTCTGTAACCCAAATTTTTAAGGATTGGGCTTCAGATACGCACAAATTGGGCAAAGAAATTATTTATGTGGACGAATATCTTGAATTTTACGACAGAATAGAGCGGGAAGAACTTATTAAATACCGGAAAGAATTCAAAGAATATCTCAATGACAATATGATAAAAGGCGTTTCAGATTTTACCGCTTTACTGGAAGACCAAGAAGACCAAATACGCGAAAGCATTGAAAAACTGAACGAGTCCCTCAAAAAAATTGACTTTAAGAAAAATCCGCAGACGACTTTTATTCAATTGTTTGCGGAAAAAGATAATGCAAAAGACATACTGGATTTTCGCTTTAAATTAAAAAACTGGAAACCGGATATGGCCGGATATGAAACGACAAAAGATTACAGAATTTTGGAAGATAGTTTTTTAAAAATCAAGGAATTAATTGAAAAACTGACGGAAAAAGAAGAATGGCGAAAACATGTTACCGATGTGCGCAACTGGCTGAAATTTGTGGCAAAAGAATTTTACAGAGAAGACATAAAACGTCCTCCGAAATTACACGAAAATATTGCTAAATATTCTTCGGGCGAACAGGCGCAGTTTACGTATACTATTATGGGGGCAGCCATTGCGTACCAGTATGGTATTTTGAAAGACGGTTTGAATACAAATTCTTTTCGCTTTATATGCGTAGATGAAGCATTTGCCCGGCAGGATGAAGAAAAAGCGGATTATCTGATGGATTTGGTCCAAAAACTGAATTTGCAAATGTTGTTAGTGACGCCTGATGATAAAATACATATTGCTGAACCCTATATCTCAGGCGTCCATATTGTTCACCGTATCAATAACCGCAATTCAAGAATTTTTGACACAACCATAGAACAAGCCAAGCAAACAATTGAAGAGCAATCATGATTACGGCAAATGAAATAAGAAAAAAATCGGAAAATTTGTATTCGGAATATTTGAAATCCGTTATTACAGAAGAAGCATTTTTTCCAAAAATACTTCGTTCCGACAAATCCGTTTCGCCAAATTTTAATGAAATGAGAAAAGAATTGACGGAAGTAATCGAGCATTCAAAGGATAGAAAAGGTTTTGGATATACTGTCACATACAAACAAATTAATACGAGGAAGCACGGCAGTCAAAGTTTACCTGAAGAAATCAGTTTTCAAACAGAATCTGATTTTTTAAAATATCTGCATAAGGAAAAAGAAGTTGAACAGTTTAGAAATGATTGCTTGCTAATTCTTTCAAAATTTAAGGAGTTGAGAGAATGGATTATCAAATATCCTGCAAAAATCATTGAAAATCAAAGAAAATGGGAAGATATTTTGAACGTATGCCATTACTTCAAGCGTAATCCGAGTCCCAATCTGCACATCCGCGAATTGCCCATACAGGTTCACACCAAGTTTATTGAAAACAACAAGGGAATTCTCAAAGAACTGCTTGATATTTTACTAGCTGAGCATATAAATCAGAATGAAAAAGATTTTGAAAAACGTTTCAATTTGAAATATGACGAACCTCAGATAAGGTTTCGTATTTTAGATAAAAATATCAGCTATAAATATTTTTCCGGGATAGACGATTTGAGTATTCCAATCAGCCGATTTGAACAATTGGAACTATCATTGAAAAAAGTTTTTGTTGTAGAAAATAAAATGAACGTTCTGACTTTTCCAAATATCAATGAAACTATTGTAATTTTTGGCAGCGGGTTCAAAGTTGAAAATCTGAAAAATACGCAATGGCTTAAAAATATGGAAATATTTTATTGGGGAGATTTGGATGTGCAAGGATTTGAAATTTTATCACAATTTAGAAGTTATTTTCCGCATGTTAAAAGTATTCTAATGGATAAAGAAACTTTTGCTCATCACTCCTCTGAAAAAGTTGAAGGAACTCCCAGCAAAGTATCCGTAATATCGGGTTTAACCAATGAAGAACAAGAATTATATGAATTGTTGAAATTAAACAATCGGCGTCTGGAACAAGAAAAAATATCTTTGGATTATGTAAATGATTTGATTAAAAAAACAATTTAAACGAAAAATTTATCTGACTTGTCCCATTGCTTTTTTTACCAAACTTTTTACCACCTCTCATGACCGCTGTATTACCGCTTACTAAGAGCAGGAAGTCAAGTCCTAACTCCGCTCAAGTTAGGCAGTCTATATGTAGTTCCAAAATAAGCAAAAACTAAAACTATTATCAGCTAAACGGTTTTCATTGGAAACACAGTTTGTCATTCTGCGCCCTGCAGTTTCGCTCTAAAGATATAAATCCCCGAAACGAATTTTCATCGTCGGGGATTTTTCATTTTACGAACAGGGAGAACGGTATTTTCGGGTCAAATGTGCCAAACTTGCCAAAACTAAGACTTTCATTCTCTACTGCCAAAAGAGTTCGCTTTTGAAATCAGAGTAATTTTGGTGATTGTGGGTTTGCAACAGGAGTTTCGGCATATTTCATAAGTCTGTATGCTCTTTTACGGCGCAAATACATTTTATATAAGACAGGGACTTTTTCATCAACATAGTCATAAATTATTACATCTTGCTTATTTTCGTATTTCCTGTGTAATCTTCCTGCGTACTGTATAAGCGTTCCTTTCCAAGAAATAGGCATTGTTAAAAATAATCGATCCAACCTGTGATAATCAAAACCTTCGCCTAAATATTTCCCTGTTGATAGTAAAATTATTCCTTCGTGTTTTGGCATATTTTCAAGACGATTTTTTATCTCTTTAATTTGTTTGCTCCCCATACCGCCTTTCATCAGTATAATATTTTTACAATCCTTCAGCTTTTCAAGAAGCAACAATAAATGTTCTTTTCGTTCCGTCAAAACAACGCAGGATTTAGTTTGATTATATTCTTTGATAATATCATCGCAAATGATTTTATTGCGGTTTTCATTTTTATATAAATTTTCATAGATATCATGTATTTCCAAATTATCGTGATGATATTCAAAATCAGTTGTTTTATAATTAACAAATCGTTCAGAAATGTTTTCAAAATTATATTTCTTATCTGCCAATATTATTTCTCCGCATTGCATTGACACTATAGGCTGATGTCCATCTTTTCTTTCAGGCGTTGCGCTTATTCCTAAAACATATTTACCTTTAAAATACTTCACAACCTGTTCAAAACTAAAAGCTGCTATATGATGACATTCATCAATAATTATTTGACCATACTTTAACATAATATCACGTAAATCCTCTTTTCTTGATAATGTCTGAAGCATTGCAATATCTACTTGATAGTTTGCTTTTGATTTTCCGGCTCCCAAAACTCCGATTTTGATTTTTTTGCCTTTTAGAAAAGCAGATAATCTCTCTTTCCATTGTTCTAACAATTGTTTTCTGTGTACAAGTATAAGCGTGTTGGTTTTTCTTTTAGATATAATATTTGCCGCTACTACCGTTTTGCCAAAGGCCGTAGGAGCCGACATAATACAATTTTCGTTTTTTAAAATTTTGGCTGCAAGCGACTTTTGTTCTCTTTTTAATTTACCGTTAAAACTAACACTAATTTTATTGCCGGATAATCTTTTGTCTTGCAATTCAAATTTAATATTTAATTTATTCAAAAGGTTTTTTAAGGAATTTATACATCCGCGAGGCAAAGCAATATATATTTCGGATAATTCAGCGCAAGATATAACTCTCGGCTTATTATATATTGGCAGCCTCATTGCCTGAAACCTATAAAATTCAGGATTTCTAAATGCGGCAAGCTTTTTAATAGCGTTTAACAATTTCGGAGGAATATTTGAGGTGTCAACATATAACAAGTCACTCAATACAGCCTTTATAACATCAGGTAAAACGATATCCTTTAAAGTTTCTTGATCTTGCTGCTTGCTATTACTTACGTATTTCGGCGGCTCATCGAATAACTTATCAAAAGTGTTAGTATTTTGATTTAAGATATTTTCAATTTCAAAAGCATTTATTTTTTTAATATTAGAAAGAATCTGCCATTGGTCGCTATAAGGGATAAAATGCTCATCAACAAAAACCGAAAAGCTGTTCTTGCGAGGCTTATTTTGCAATGGCAACGCTATTAAATTTCCAAGCCCGCCTTTTGGTAAAAAATCCTGCGCTGGAAACATTCTGTCGTAAGAAGAAAAATCCAATCGCGGATATTCTTCCATGGTTTTAGACAATAAAAATGTCCCGAGTTGTCTTGCAAGTTGAGCTGGTATTGGATTTGCAAAGAAAAACCATATATGCGCACCCAGTCCGGAACGAGAAATTTCAACATAAGCAGGCAAAGCCAGTTTCTTACAAATATCAGAAAAGTGTTTTACTTCTGTTTTGTAATCCTCTTCATCAAAGTCAATTGCCAAAAAGTTCGTACTATCATCTTTTAAAAGCGGATATATGCCTGCGGTAAAATCTTTTTTAGAAAATTCCTTTTCATTATATCCCTGCAAATGAGATTTTATGATTTCATCCGTTATAGGTAAAAAGATGTCCTTGTTTTTTACAGGGAAATACCCACTTTTATTTGTAATAATATTTTCAAAACGTCGGGCATATACATCTTCACGGCCTTTGAAAAGAGAACGAAAAAGTTTAATTTTCTCATTGACTGACAGCGATATATTGTTTGATTTTTGAGGCAGGTTATTTTCTAAGAGTTTTAATTGTTGAAGCAGTTCTGTTTTTTCTTTTTCTAGGGCATTAAGCCTGTTTAATATATCTTGCTTACTGTTTTGCATACTTTTTTATTTTCCAACTTGTAATTTAAAAAACCTTTTCTGCCCTCTCCCGCAAAGGGGCGAGGAAAAAATGCAGTTGCCTTCTCCCCTTGCGGGGTCGCAGTCTGCCGAATAAGGCAGACATGTCTTGCGACGGGTGCGAGACGGTGAGCACCCAGGAAGTAGCGCGCTTACCTTAATAAGCGCGACTACTTAGGACTT
>Ga0099364_10014534_pt1 | contig 10468 bp, 11 predicted proteins | sample TergutTh196P3_FD_73070 | JGI IMG/M metagenome (GOLD analysis project Ga0099364, IMG submission 73070) | Microcerotermes parvus P3 segment gut microbial communities from Pointe-Noire, Republic of the Congo - Th196 P3 | ecosystem: Host-associated > Arthropoda: Insects > Digestive system > Gut ...
GACGATGTAAATCTTTTGCATAGGAAAAACTCCGTGTTAGGACTTTGACGTTAGGACTTTGACGAATGAATAACAATTCTTGAAATGTTATGATACCCCAATTCCAAAAAAAGACAAGACACTAGCCAAGTTCCAGCGTCCGAAACAGGTTCCCATACAGTACGGAGACCGTGTGCTGACAGGAATACAGCGGGACGTGTGGGAAAGAGGATACTTCAACCCGCCGATACGTTCACCGCGGCAGCCGGTTGTACGTCAACCCATCCCAAGAACACCTGCACGTCCCCCCGTTGTACAACCGCGTCCTCCTGTCGTGCGCCCGCCCGTCGTGCGCCAACCAACCCCGCCAATCTACGTCAACCAGCCGCCCGCTCATCCGCTTCCGGGAAACAGACACCAAGACCTCCCTCCACCATGGAGAGAACTACCGCCGGGTATGTCTCTTCCACCGGGAGATTGGGTTGCTTGTATATGCTTTGGGCTATACCTGCCCAACGAGCCGGTTTGCGTCCATTGCGGAAAACAGCGGGTTCCTCCGCAACGTTGAGTTTGACAGCCCACATTGCTGCCCCGGCTGTGTGTGCTGTAAACAGGGAGAAATTGGACGCTTTCTCCTTCCGTCCCTGCGCATTCCTTTGCGTCTTTGCGGTTAAAAAAGGGAATTAGCCAAAAAGGGACTGGAAAGCCACCAAAAAATCAGTAGAATGGACAGGCATGAATTACGAAGAATACATTGCCTCGCACCGGGACAGTTTCGAGTCCCGATTGTTTGAAGTCTTGCGTTTTCCCAGCGTCAGTGCCGTTGAAGCACACCGTCCTGATGTCCGGCATACTGCCGAGTGGTTCCGCGATCTCTTCACGGGGATCGGACTGCATGCCGAACTCATCGAGTCAGATGGACATCCGATTGTCTTTGCCGAGTACGTCCCGCCGGGCTATGCAGACGGCAGCGAAGATCAGTTGTCCACCATCATGGCTTACGGGCATTATGATGTGCAACCCCCCGACCCGTTGGAACTTTGGCACTCCCCCCCCTTTGAACCGACGGTTCGGGACGGTAATGTCTATGCACGCGGGGCAACCGATAACAAAGGACAATTCCTGACGCATGTTTTTGCCGTTGAGTCGATTCTCAAAACGCATGGTTCACTGCCTTGCAGAGTCAAGTTTGTCGTCGAAGGGGAAGAAGAGAGCACCGGCAGCCGCTCGCTCAGCCAACTTCTGCATACTGACGCAGGCAAACGGAAACTGGCATGCGATTGTATCGTGGTCAGCGATACCAGCCAATTCGCAGTGAACCTGCCGACGATCACCTATGGACTTCGCGGCATCCTTGCGTGTGAACTTTTTCTGACGGGACCCAACCGGGACCTGCACAGCGGCACATTCGGCGGTTCGGTTTTTAATCCGGCAACCGCTTTGACCAAGATTTTGTCGCAATTTACGGACGAAAATGGTGTCGTGCAGATACCGCAGTTTTATGATGATGTGGCTCCTCTGACAGAGCGGGAACGGAGTCAATTTGCAGCGTTGCCTTTCGACGAAACCGAGTTTTTTGGTAAAATCGGATTGAAGAGCGGTTTCGGTGAAAAGGATTATTCAACAGTCGAGCGGCGGTGTGCGCGTCCGACGTTTGACATCAACGGCATCACGGCAGGTTATCAAGGGGAAGGATCGAAAACGATTATTCCCGGCAAGGCATCGGCAAAGTTTACGTGCCGGTTGGTGCCGAATCAAGACCCCAAGAAAATTGCGGAGGCGGTACGTTCTTACGTTGCTGCGTTGATTCCGCCCGGCATTACTTGGGAGTTGTCAGTACAACATGGTGCGGCGGGAATGAGTCTCGACCTCGACAAGAGCCGGTTCGTGGAACCGATGGCAAAGGCATTGGAAGCGACGTTTGGTCAAGCACCGGTTTTTACCCGCGAGGGGGGCTCGATTCCCATTGTAGCGGAATTCAACCATATTTTGGGCGCGGATGTGTTACTCGTCGGCTGGGGACAGGATGACGATGCTCTTCATTCGCCGAACGAAAAATTTTCGCTGACCGGTTTTCACAGAGGCATCCTCGCCTCGGCAAGGTTTTTTGTGCACTTGGTGTGAACCTTGTGTCTTGTAGTTGACGAAATCTACATTGACGTACTTCGAGCCTTCATTTGTGTGAGTTACGAAGATTCAGGTGATTTTTTGCTTGAAACTCGTCCGAATTTGGAGATAGGCAATTTGGAAAAAATTCAACAAGACAGATAGAAATGCGCCCGAATACCCACTAATTCTCTCTTGCTTTTACTCGAAAATGGCTACTGCATTGTGCCTTGCATCTCAGCCGATTAATCTTGATTCATTATTATAGATTCATTACTCTTCGTTTTATGGGTACATTATATCGTGGTTTATCTCTTCAGGCTTCCGTTCGTCTTCAAGCAGGCGATCTTATTTTACGTGGTTTCGATCACGAAGAAATCATGGAGATCCTCGAAGTTTCGCTCGCCTCCGTCCAACGATGGCGTAAAAAAGTCGACAACGAAGGACTACACGCACTCGCATGACACGCCGGAACAGGAAGAGAACCAAAACTCTCTCCCAAACAATTTGAAGAACTCAAATGTGACGGATGAAGTCATTCGAGAGTATATTGAAAAACAGGATGTGGTTAAACCAGACGACAATTTCAAAGTGAGCGATGGCGGTGGAGTATAAGTCGGCTTTAAGCCGACGTAATGAACCCGCCGCCTTTCAGGCGGCAGTCGGTTTCAGTTTGTTCCTGTTTATGGCAGACTTGACAAACCGCTCTCTGTTGCGGTAGAATGGGCGTTGGTGGTTTGTGGTTTTTTGTACTTCGCCTACTCTGCCGATGCCGACTTCACTGTTTCAATATGAAATGTTGCCCACGACATGGTTCTACGTGTCGGCAATCGTGATATTGGCGATTTTTTTCAAGTTTAACCGGGTCTGGAGTGTGCGGAACTTCGATCTCATTGTCGTGATCCTCTTGACTCCCGGTCTGCTGCACGTGGCGATGAGCGGCGGTAGTACGGGTTATGCCTGGCTCTTCTGTATTCAAGGACTGTTAGCGGTACGGTTGATTCTGGATGTGGTGATGGTGCGCCGCCCCCTTTTGGAACCAAACCTTTCGTCGGAGGGACTCTTTTTTGCCTGCTTTTTCCTCGTATTTTTCCTGATTGCCGCTCTCGTTGTTAATCGCGGAGACCGAATTGATACAGTCAACACCGTTAGGCTTGAACAGATTTTAACTGCCCGGCATATTCACGATGGAGTCGGGATGAATCCCGAAACCCGGAGTATTTCCTCTTCCGAATGGGACAATCAGCCGCCCGGATTTCGTCCTTTCATTCTTCTGACCGAACGTGCTAATCTTGCCTTTGCTCCTCCGAGCCAAATTCAGAAAGAAATCACCGGTGCCGAAGGAACCGCCGGTGCTGCCGATCCCCACTCCCACACCATTCCGGTTAGTCCCGATGTTTACACCCCTGCCGACAACTTGCCTATTGTTCTCCCCACATTAGACCCCATTACGATAGACGTTTCCCCGGCACCTGCCGCCGAGTCCGCTTCGTTGTACCCGGAACTAAAGGTTTGGCTTCTCATTTTAACCCTGATTATTGCGGGGCACCTAGTCATTGTCTTGCAGTTCGCTTACATTGGTTACAGGCACTTCGGTCGGTTACAGACGGGCATCGCTTGTGCTGCCCTTTATTTGCTCCATCCTTACTCAACGCAGATGATTGGCAGGCTTGACCACGTCATCCCGGCAGCACTGATCTTATGGAGCATCGTCGCCTACCGCCGTCCCTTTTTCTCCGGTCTCGGTATCGGAGCCGCCGCCGCACTCGTTTGGTATCCGCTGTGGCTGATTCCGCTTTGGTGCGGATTCTACCGCCATAAAGGGTGGATTCGTTTCCTCTGCGGAGTGGTATCGGCACTTGGTGCCTTTGTCCTGTTCCTTCTGTTTTCGCTGCCGGAATGGGGAACATTTGCCGAACAATGCCTGCACATGGCAGGAAAGACAGCGTTCTTGATATTCAGTCAACCGGACGGATTTTGGACTCCCGACGACATGTTTTACCGCATGCCCATTCTCGCTCTCTTTCTGGTGGTTTGTTTTGGACTATTTTTGGTTCCTTCGCATAAACATTTGGCAACACTCATCGGCGGTTCAGCCCTGCTTATGCTCGGAGTGCAATTTTTCCAGTTGTATCAAGGCGGACTCTACCTGTCGTGGTATTTGCCGCTCTTAATTCTCACCATCTTCCGTCCGAATCTCGAAGACCGCACCGCACGGGCGGTCGTAGTGTGAGACCTGTTTTCCCTGCGTCCATTGCACAACCTTTGCGTCTTTGCGGTTTCTCTGAAAGTAATCCTCCGTCAAGCGTTGATGCAGTATAGTGCTATTGGGTGCGATGGTATGCGGCATTGCTGGACATAGAGTTGATTTTCTTACCGAGCTATTCGCCGAATTTGAATTTGATTGAGCGGTATTGGAAGTTTCTAAAGAAGAAGTGTTTGTTCAATCGTTGTTATGGCGACTTCGAGTCGTTTTGCCGGGCGATTGACGATTGTATTGCTGGGAGCAATAAGCAATCCGCCGACGAACTAAAAACGCTCATGACTCTCAAATTCCAAACGTTCGAAAACGTCCAATTACTAGCCGTGTAAAGTATAGCGAACGCCACTGTAGCCAATCGCCGTATTCACCCTCGTCAGTACAAAACACTACTACGTCCTTGATTGCCCAATCGGGGACGTATCGAAACAGCGGATAATAGACATGTTCCATAACCTTCAGAATACACATCAAACACGATGGTTTTTCCCATTTTTGGCAAAAAACCGGGAAGTTTTCTCCGGTTACAGGGGGCGTTTCGGGGTTATGGAACAGGTCTAATCATCAAACGACAAAAAATACTCCCGTTTGTGGGTGCGCAACCAAAACCCGTCGTCAGTGATTTTTGTAACCTCAACCATCGGCTCTATCGTTTTCATTTTTCACTGCCTTTCTCAAATAAATCCAATCTTAACTCACCCCTGACTGACGGCGAACGAAACGGAAATCGTTCAGGATATTCAAACGTGGGCACCTTCTAAAAATACCTTTCAGAGCCGCGACCGGAAGGTTGCGATGCTGAATTTTCAGTACCGCGACCTTCCGGTCACGGCTCTAATATGAATAATTAGAAGGTGCCCATAGTTCGGATTTAACCGCAAAGTACGCAAAGGGAAAATCGGCAATTTCACCCCGTTTCCGGCACAAGCGCGCAAAAAAGTCCGGGCGACTATTATAAAGAAAAGTCATCGCACCGGACCCATCCCCCCCGGGAAAACACAAAATGATTTGTTCCAAAGGCTAACGCCCCACACTTATGTCATCGGAGTACCCACCGCCCTAACTTTGCTGTTTTTTTGGGATTTTGGTAAAATTTCCGGGTTTTCCCTGCAATATAGGATACATGCCGTTTACAGCACACATCGAACCCCACTACGGCACTGCAAGAAGCACACCCGTTACAGCACCCGCTTGGAACAATGCTCCGCGGGGAGAAATGGGGAAGGGTTCCACCATATACGGTGCGCAACTGCCCGCTCGGTAGTGTCCCAATGTGTACACACATTCATTCGGCGGATGAACGCCCATCCGGTAAGGCAATATCACCACGTTCCCGAAAAACTTTGCCCCCGACACTATCGGCTGCAAGACCGGTCCCACTTTCGTATGACCATAACGCTCCAACTGGGTGTCCTCGAAGTAGGCTCCCTTTGTCGCCAGTGCCGATGCCTTCCACATGAAACAGGTCTGACTGAAATGACGACCATAGAAAGGCGTGCTCTCAATAGCACATTCTTGCGGCAGTTCGCCGGTGTGTGCCGGGCGGATGTCGTGTGAAATCTCCCGGATGGACTTAAAGATAATCTGATCGTTGCAAGGGACAACCTCCCCTGTCCGGGTCGGTGTACGAACTGGCAGAGCGGGCAGGACGTTCTGAACCGCTGCACCGGGCAGTGGATTGTAACTGTGGTCAGGCGTGTCCGGCGGCAAAATCACTTGCGGTACTTGCGGCAACGGCACAAACGGCTGTTGAAAGGGTTCGGTGTATTGTGCCTGTGCAATTGCCGGCGCAGCACCTGTTGCGGCAATGTTCGGAATGTGCGTTACCGATGGCACCGGCGCATTGCCCTTTTCCGGCGTTTTCCACTGTAAACCATTGCCGAAAATGTTACCTGCCAGCAAGATGACTCCTGCGATACTTAAAACCGAGACCTGATGAACTTTCATAGTTGGGTATCCTTTCCCTTTTAGTGAACCTCTATTGTTACAAACGGCATAAAATGGTGCTTTGCGTCCTTTGCGGGAACTTTGCGTACCTTGCGGTTAAATCTTCTTTCCCGTTTACGGTATATATACTATTCGCTGCTGTAATTAGGGGCTTCCTGTGTAATGACAATGTGGTGCGGGTGGTTTTCCTTGCCGCTTGCTTGCGAAATTTGGACAAACTTCGACTTTTTCCTCAAATCTTCAATCGTGTGGGCTCCGCAATAGCCCATTCCTGCCCGAAGTCCGCCGACCAACTGATAGACGTACGGACCCAGTAGTCCCCGGTAGGCGACCCGTCCTTCGACCCCTTCGGGTACTAATTTACTAGGTTCATCCTCACATTCCTGCCGATACCGCTCACCGGAACCGTGCACCATCGCACCGAGCGATCCCATCCCACGATACCCCTTGTAGGTTCGTCCCTGGTAGAGGATTAACTCTCCCGGACTCTCCTCCAATCCGGCGAACAAGCCGCCGAGCATCACGACGTGTGCCCCAGCCGCAATGGCTTTGGTAATGTCGCCGGAATACCGGATACCGCCATCGGCAATGACCGGAACTCCGCTTCCTTCCAGGGCTTTGGCGGCTCTGGAAATTGCCGTTATCTGGGGAACGCCGACACCGGAAACAACCCGCGTAGTGCAGATCGAACCGGGACCGATTCCCACCTTCACGGCATCCGCTCCCGCTTTTGCCAGGGCGACAGCACCATCTTCGGTGGCGATGTTACCCGCGACGACATCAATGTCATGGTTTTGCTTGATGTAACGGATCGTTTTCAGCACATTTGCCGAATGACCATGTGCGCTGTCCACGACCAAAACATCGACATCGCAGTCAATCAGCCGTTCGATGCGGTCACTGTCATAGACACCGACCGCCGCTCCGACCCGCAGCCTTCCTTCCGAATCGACACATCGGCGCGGAAAACTGCGCATTTTGTCAATGTCTTTGATGGTAATGAGACCTGTCAATCTGTATTTATCGTCAACTAAAAGCAATTTCTCTACCTTTTTTTCCATTAAAATCGTTTCTGCCGCTTCCAGGGAGACATTTCCCTGTGCCGTAACGAGGTATTCGGAGGTCATCACTTCGGAAATTTCGATGTCCCAGTTTTCCAAAAAACGCAAATCACGCCGGGTCAGGATACCGCAGAGTTTGCCATCCTTTTGAATGACCGGCACACCGGAGACATTTTTTACCTGCATCAGTTGCTGTGCTTCCTTGACGGTGGCGGTAGGCGGAAGGGTCGCCGGACGGCGGATAATGCCATTGGCACTCCGTTTCACTTTGGAGACCTCCTCGGCTTGCCGGTCAATAGAGAGGTTTTTGTGGATGATACCGATTCCCCCTTCCTGTGCCAGTGCAATAGCCATAGGTGCTTCGGTAACGGTATCCATCGGCGAACTGACAAGGGGAATTTGCAGAGTGATCCGGCTGGTCAGGCTCGTACTGACATCCACATGAGCCGGCACGACTTCGCTGTACTGCGGTTCGAGCAAGACATCGTCAAAGGTAATTCCCATTTCAGCAGAAAACACTGCGGTGGAGAGATCAGAATGATTCATTTTTTTGAGAGGTAAAATAATGCTAAAATTGTACCGAAAAAAGCCGGATTGTAGAAGAGTCCCCTGTCAAGGGTTAGAATTGCGTCGGGTGTGTAAAAATATAGTTGGTATTTTTGTGTTAAAATGGGTGATTATGCCAAACACAGTGCCGTAGTATGCTGAAAGGGCTTGCCTGACACGACTTCCACTCGGTACAATCACGATGTCAACCGAGGGAGTACGCCGATTCCAACTAATTTTTTACACACCTTAATTTTTACACACCCTCATTTGTCCTCCTTGACTTGAAAAGGAAAATTTGCTACAATGCACCCCGTAGCCCTGTGGTTATATACTGTAAACGGGGAGAAATTGGACGTTTTCTTTGCGTCCTTTGCGCACTCCCTTGCGAACTTTGCGGTTAAAAAAAAGAGAATTTAACCGCAAAGACGCAAAGAAGTGCAAGGTTCGCAAAGTACAATTTCATGCCGTTTACAGTATAGCAGGATCAGAGTTATGGAACAAGTCTAATGTATCGTAAGGATAGCCTCTAACACTCGGCGAATCCGCCGTGAAAGAATGAATCGTAAACATTTGGCTTTCGCTAGAAAATAACTGCCCGTCATTGTGTTGCGTTCCGTTCCGACTGCCGTTCACAAAAGCCGGAATGAAATGAAATGGAGTGTAATGACGGAGTATTGCGGTTTAATTTCTAGCGAAAGCCTTCGTATTGTATGTGTTTACGAACTTGCTTCCTTAAATACACGATTGAGTTTCGTCTCCCTGTGAGATGTACTACAAACCCATGAAAATAATACTCGCAAGCGATCATCGCGGACTAAATGTTCGGGCGACGATTTTGGAATATCTCCGAACGTTGCCGGAGCATACAGTGCTACTCGTTGATGAACAACTTTCCGACAATGCGGATTATCCCGACATAGCGGCAAAGGTTGCAGAAGCGGTTTCGACAGGGACGGCGGATTGCGGAATTTTAATCTGCGGTACGGGTATTGGAACGTGCGTTGTGGCGAACAAATTTCCGGGTGTTCGGGCAGCACCCTGCCACAATGAGGTTGCTGCCGAACTAAGCCGGAAGCATAACAACGCCAACGTCCTGTGTCTTTCCGGCGATTTGCTTGGAGAACGGTCCAGCGTAGCGGTGGTGGCGATTTGGCTCGCAGCCCAATTTGAAGGCGGACGACACAGCCTCCGGCTCGAAAAAATTCGGCAACTCGAAACAGCCCGTCGTCCACTTCTTTGACGTGTGCGGCCAGCACTGGCGGGAGAAAGGCGGGACAGAGTTGATGTTGGACACCTCTAAAAATCCCATGTTCCTCGACAGGATGCCTGTCAAACTCAATACCTTTTCGCTACTGGGAATCGATGCCGTATCGGTAGAGGTAGAGGTACTGGTCGAAGTCGATTGCGCCGATTCGGGATGCCTAAAATGATATACTGTAAGCGGCATGAAATTGCCCTTTGCGTTCAATGATTAACAGGGCTTTGCGTCTTTGCAGCTAAATCTTCTTTTTTTAACCGCAAAGTGCGCAAAAGATTACGCAAGGTGCGCAAAGGAATGAATATAAAATTATTCGTAACCATTCACGCATTTTTTTGATTTGGTCTTTCTAATTATTTGGCAAAAGATTATCATGTCTCTCATGGAAGCCAAAGACAAACGAATCGCCGAGCTCGAAACGCTACTCAAAGCCGCACTCGAAGAAATCGCTTGCCTCAAAGAGCGCATCGCCATTCTCAAAAAACACTCTGGCAACTCCTCCAAACCGCCCTCTTCCGACATCGTTAAACCAAAAACAGAAAAGAAAGACAAGAAACCAAAACGAAAAAAAGGAGCACAGCCTGGACACAAACAACATCTACGAACTCCCATCACCCCAGAACTCATCGACGAAATCGTCAAACTCGAACTCACCAATTGTCCCGACTGCCAGCAACAACTCGACCTTGTTGACAGTGAAACCAAAACCTTTCAACAAATTACACTCGTCGCAAAACCGATTGTCGTTACCGAATATCAACAGTTGATGTATTGGTGCAAAAACTGCCGGTGTTATCACTACGTCCGCTTGCCCGAAGCCATCGAAAAAGCCGGACTCTTCGGCGAAGAGATGATTGCTCTTACCGCTTATCTGAAAGGGCGGGGACACATGTCTTATCGTACACTGCAAGCCTATTTTCACGATGTCATGGGCGTTGAACTATCAACAGGCTTTCTTGTGAAACAGATACAAAAAACATCGGCGGCACTCAAGTCGCCTTATGAAGAACTCGCAGAACTTCTCAAACACCAACGTCATCTTTACATTGATGAGACGAGTTTTAAGAAGAACGGCAAATTACAATGGGCTTGGTGTTTCGTTTCGGAGTTTTTTACCTTTTTCAAGATAGAGAGTTCTCGCGGCAGTAAAGTGTTACACGAAACACTGGGCGATGATTTTTTAGGGAGTATTAGTAGTGATTTTTTCTCTGCGTACTTAAAGTACAAGAAGGAGACAGAAACATTCTTTCAGTTCTGTTGGGCACATTTGATTCGTGAGATTAAGTTCCTTGCAACCCTTAATGGTAC
>Ga0099364_10014535_pt1 | contig 10466 bp, 9 predicted proteins | sample TergutTh196P3_FD_73070 | JGI IMG/M metagenome (GOLD analysis project Ga0099364, IMG submission 73070) | Microcerotermes parvus P3 segment gut microbial communities from Pointe-Noire, Republic of the Congo - Th196 P3 | ecosystem: Host-associated > Arthropoda: Insects > Digestive system > Gut ...
TGACCAGCTGTATCGCGATGAAGCCCGTTCCTGCTGCTACAATGAATCCAATCAGATATGCAGGCAGGTTCGAGAAACTTGCGCCGTCTCTGATTGCTGAATAAATCGTTGCGATTGTGGCGCCGAACACTGCGGGTATGGAAAGAAGCAGGGAATACTTGACTGCGAAGTTGCCGCTGAGTCCCCTGGCAAGACCCACCGATATGGTCGTTCCCGAGCGGGAAAGCCCCGGTAGGATCGCCACGGCTTGGGAGCATCCGATTATGAGCGCATCTGCTAGAGTCATGGTTCTTTCTGTTTTGTTGCCCTTTGTTATATATTTATCCGAAACAAAGAGCAGTCCACCTGTTACAAGGAGCGCAAAGCCTATGAATCCAAGTCTGAAAAACAGTCGTTTCACGCTTCTCATGAACAGTAATGCGACAAACATTGGCAGCGTGCCGATGATAACGAAAAGCAGGGCTCTGGCAGGGGGCCTTAGTACCAAGGGTTCGTCCAGGTCTGCGTCTGACCTCATTCTCAGAAAGGCAAGCCCGTCGGCGAGCATTGTTTTGATTTCTTCCCAGTATGCTACAATGATGGATATCAGAGTAGCCAAATGCAAGAGTATCTCGAAGAGCAGGTGGTTGTTTTCCGCATAATTCATGTTGAATATGTTTTGCAAGATGGAGAGGTGCCCAGAGCTTGAAACAGGCAAAAATTCTGTTACCCCTTGGACTAACCCGAGGAACAGGGACATGAATATAGACATAGCTTTCCTCCTTAATAGCGAGCATACATGGTTTTCGAGCATCCTTGCTCTCCACCGCCAATTGCTTGATGAACTCTCGGGGTTTATGTTCCCGAGAGTTCCAGCAGTTCTTTTACCACATCTAGACGTGGGAATAATATGTCGCCTTTTTCCACTATGGTGTTTTTATCAAGCATCCCAAAAGTACACGCGCTGTCGAAGGTTCTCAGGTTTTCTGCTACGCCGATTTGCCTAAATATCTCTATGCAAGAATCCGGAATGATGGGCTGTAGCATGACTGTACAGATTCTGATTGTCTCCAACAGATTGTACAAAACCGTTGCAAGTCGCGGATGGTTCTTCTCGTCCTTAACCAGTTCCCAGGGCTGTGTGTCGTCAATATATTTGTTCGCCCGAGAAGTTACTTTAAGGACTTCTGACAGAGCTGTGTTGAATGCGTATTTTTCCATGTTGCTTTCGTATATGAGGTGCAGCTCCGTTGCTGCTGTAATCAGTGCTTCGTCTATCGCTGCGCTTTCCCGCTCCATGGGCAATGTTCCATCGAAATATCTGATTACCATGGCAACAGTTCGGGATACCAAGTTGCCTAGATCGTTCGCCAGATCGGAGTTTATCCGATTTAATAGTATTTCATTTGTGAAGTTGCCATCTGAGCTGAAGGCGTATTCCCGCAGTAGGAAGTATCGCAATGCGTCCACTCCATACCGCTGTGCCAAGAGGATGGGGTCTCTGACGTTGCCTTTTGATTTGCTCATTTTGGAGCCGTCCAAAAGCAGCCAGCCGTGTCCGAAAACTTTTTTGGGCAGCTCTACTTCCAATGCCATGAGCATGGCTATCCATAATATGGAATGAAGCCTAACTATCTCTTTTCCAACGAAATGAACATCGCAGGGCCAGTATTTTTCGAAATCGTCGAATCTGTCATTGCCATACCCTAGGGCGGTGATATAGTTTGAAAGGGCATCCACCCAGACGTATACGACGTGACCGGGATCAAAGTCCACCGGTATGCCCCAGGTGAATGTGGTGCGGGATACGCAGATGTCTTCGAGTCCGGGGATGAGAAAATTGTTCATCATTTCGTTGACCCTGGATGTGGGTTCCAGAAGGTCTGGTAGCAGTTCGATTATCCTGTCTGCGTATTTTGACTGGCGGAAGAAATAGGCTTCTTCCTCGGCATAGTGGACATCCCGCCCGCAGTCCGGACATTTGCCGTCTTGGAGCTGGCTTTCGGTCCAGAAGGATTCGCAGGGTGTGCAGTATAGTCCTTTGTAGAAGTCTTTGTATATGTCGCCCTTTTCGTGTAATATGCGGAATATCTTCTGGATTGACTGCACGTGATAGTCGTCTGTGGTGCGGATGAAGCGGTCATAGGAAATGTTCATCAGTTTCCATAGGTCGAGTATCCCGTTTTTTCCGGCAATGATTTCATCGACGAATTCCTTTGGCGTGACTCCGGCTGCTTTTGCGCTTTCTTCGATTTTCATGCCGTGTTCGTCTGTCCCTGTGAGGAACATCACATCGTAGCCGCGCATTCGTTTGTACCTCGCCATGGCATCTGCTGCAACGGTGCAAAATGTGTGCCCGATGTGCAGGTTGTCCGAGGGGGAATAAATGGGCGTTGAAATGTAAAATGTTCCCTTGTCCATGCTGGATTCCTCCTGATTTTGTTATTGTGCTTGGTTTTTTATTATTGATTCGTTTTTTTGCTGTTGTTTTTGATTTCGAATATATATTGAATATACATAATAGTATACCATATTTGTATGTCATTTAGCAAAATGCATCTTCGCTTCTTTTGTTAGTGCCTTGGCTAGTTAGGCATTGTATCACAGACTCCCTGATATTTCAATGTTTTTGTTGCGATGCGATTCCGATTGTGTGACTGATGGGTTGTTTTTGCCTCTTTTTTTATGTATAAATGGCAAAATCTCAGGAGAGAAGCGCAGAGTGTCTGCACCTCCATCCTGAGAACTTGTACTCCTTGGAATCCAAAAGTCAACGATATATCGAAGCGTCGTAGCCGGTTTCTTGTTTGATGGTGAATCCTAGCCAGATTGCTAGACCCATGAATCCTCCAGTCGCTCCTAAAATGGAAGCAATCTGTCCAAGGGACATTTCCGCATAGCGGCGATAGTTAAAAGCATTCGCCAGCGCCATTGCTTCAGCTTCGCTGAGACTGGATAGATATAGCCTTGCAACCGCATAGCAGGCTGCTAGGTATATGAGCATGATCAATAGTATCACTCTGCTTTTTTTCATCTTGTCCGCCTCCTGTTCTTCCTTGACTTTTCTTACTTGACAATTGTGATATTGCTAACAGTGATTTTCACATAGGATGTTTAGTATTCACGCTAGACACCCATTGCTTTTTGGAGTTCTTCTAGTTTTTCATGGGTGAGGAGCGCGGTCTTGTCAGTGCCTTTGAGGGCGATGATGTATGTCCATCTCCCATAGGGGTGAATGGTCGTTATTGCTGATATATTTACTATATACGCCCTGTGTCCCCTGAAAAAGTCGCCGTTGTCCAGTTTGTCGAAAAGCTCATTAAGGCTCTCGCTGGTGGAATATGTTCCTTCGGCAGTTACTATATAGCTCTGCCTGCCTTCCCTGTATATCAGCAGCACTTCGCCAATGGGGATAAATGCCATGCCGTCGCGGTTTTTGATGAGCAGCGTCTTGTTGAAGGAAATTTTGCTCTTTGCTCTGTTGCTGCTTATTCGCCTTAGGGTCTGTCTGACCCTGTCTGTCTTAAATGGCTTGACAAGGTAGTCAGCCGCATAGACGGCGAAGGCGTCCGGCATATACTCGCTGTGGGCGGTGCAGAATACGGGAATCGTTTCCGGTAGGGCTTCGAGGATTTCTTTTACCGCATCTATGCCGTTCATGATGGGCATCTGGACATCCATCAAGACCACATCGGGTTTCAGTTCCAGGCAGCAGCGGACAGCCTCGGCGCCATCCGCTGCTTCTCCCACGCACTGCATGCCGTCCATGCTCTCTATTATCCCTCGCAGGACGAGGCGCATACCCACATCGTCATCTGCGATAAAAATCTTTAGTGCCATCGACTACCTACTTTTTCTCTTTGATAGAGGGGGACCGATGATTTCTGACATTAGCACGGCATCCCTAGCTGCTTTTGCGGTGAGAGCTTTGCCTCGAATATGAAATGTCGCTGCGTTGTAGCTCCCATCTTCACGTTCTGACTGCTCTTTTGCTGCTTTTTGTTCTGTCGTTCTTGTAGACTGGGAACTGCCTGACTGGGAACTGCCAAGCTGGGAATTCCCTTGTTCTGAGCGCTGACTTTGTTTTTTCTTTGCTTTTTTGCTTTTCTTTGCCTCAGAAGCTGTCGAATCATTTCCCACTTGTGCTAATGCAGCGTTTTCCAGTGATTCCCTAACAGTTTCTTTTGAACCGGATGCTTCTCCCACAGCCGAGTTCTCCTTTGTTTGCGATTCCGCTAGCTTTTTTTTCGCTAACGATATCAGCATTGCAGCCATGTCGTCCCTCCTTCTCTATGATACGTATGCTGTGTCCTCTGGTTTATGAGTTGGAGATATCGTCTGATTGCTTTTCGTCGTTACCGGCTATGGCGTTGCGCATTTGAGTATCCGACACCACATTCATCATGTTGTAGTAGTCCATGGCACCCATTTTGCCTTCACGCAAAGCCGTCGCTATTGCTCGCGGTACGTCTGCTTCCGCTTCCACGACTTTCGCCCGCATTTCCTGGACAGACGCTTTCATTTCCTGCTCGTATGCCACAGCCATTGCTCGGCGCTCTTCTGCTTTTGCTTGGGCTATGCGTTTGTCTGCTTCTGCTTGGTCTGTCTGGAGCTGGGCGCCAATGTTTCTGCCGATGTCTATGTCGCCGATGTCGATGGACAGTATTTCAAAAGCTGTGCCCGCTTCCAAACCTTTTTCCAGGACGATTTTCGAGATATTGTCCGGGTTTTCCAGTACTTCCTCGTGGGAGGCTGAGCTGCCTATGGTTGTGACTATACCTTCACCAACACGGGCGACCACAGTTGGTTCTCCAGCGCCGCCTATTAGCCTATCTATATTGGCTCTGACTGTCACTTTTGCCTTCGCAATCACTTCGATTCCATTTTTCGCCACCGCTGTGATTGGAGGCGTCTCGATGACTTTTGGGTTGACGCTCATCTGCACCGCTTCCAGCACATCTCGACCTGCTAGATCGATTGCCGCTGCCCTTTCAAATTCTAGGGGGATATTCGCCCTCTGGGCTGCTATCAAAGCGTTTACCACTCGGTCCACATCGCCCCCTGCCAGATAGTGGGCTTCCAGTTTGCTGATGTTGATGTCTAGTCCTGCTTTGACTGCTTTGATTTGCGGGTTGACGATTCTGGATGGCGTGACGCGTCGCAGCCTCATGCCGACCAGCGTCAGGATTCCGACCTTCACGTTTGCTGCGACTGCGCTTATCCATAGTGTGACTGGGATGAATGCAAACAGCAACGCTATGAATGCTAGTCCTACTATAACAATTATTATTATTGCCCAAGGTTCCATTTTTCTTTTCTCCTCTCTTGTTTATGATTTCGCTTTAACGACTATTCTGCTTCCTTCGATTTCGATGACTTCCACCACTACGCCTTTTTCGATGTACTCTCCGCGGCTTACGACATCTAGCTTGACGCCTTCAAAATCCACGTTTCCAACCGGTCGGCAAGTGGTTACGACGACTCCGTTTTTGCCCAGGAGATATTGCATATCCTCTGTTCCTGAGAAGCCTGTCTGAGCACTCGTTGTTTCGTGCAGCACCAGGTTTTTCGGCAGCCGGTTTCTCGACAGCATCGTGAAGAAAATCACAAGCATTATAATGATTATCACGAAGAAGATTGCTGTGAGAATGAGTCCTTGGAATATGTCCGTCGCTGTAACAAGTATGCAGCCTACAAAGCAAACAATTCCTAGGGAGCCGAAAAGCCCAAAACCCGGTTCGTACATCTCGAAGATGAGTAGCACTATTCCTGCAACAATTAGCACAATAGATATCCACGAGATGTTTTCAAGTAAGTCGAACATTGCCATAAGTTCACCTCCATGTTGACAGTATAATGCCTTTACCCGACTAGAGCAAGACTAATATGCTGAATCATACATATATTTGTCCGAAATGTCGGATTGGCTGTTCGAGTGTTCGATGCTCATGCTATCCCACAATTAGTCTTTATTCTGCTGCACCGCTTTTTTCCTTGGTACAATCCCTTCGAAGGCTGTTTCCTTATCATCGGAAAAGACTTTCAGAGTGCCGCGGTATCTGCTCATGATGCTTCTGCAGATTGACAGTCCCATGCCTTCTCCGCCCTTTTCTTCCCTGGTCGTGTAGCCGGTTTCAAATATCTTTTCCCAGAGTTCCGGTGGTATTGCAGGTCCGTTGTTTGTTATTCTGAAATCGTAGTTATACATATCTTCGTATATTTCTATCTTTATCCAGCGCCTGCCCTGCTTTTCGGCTAGGGCATGAACGGCGTTGTCTATTATATTGCCCAAGATTCCGCAAAGTTCCCAGGCTGGAATCGTGATGTCGGACAGGGTTGTTCGGACTTCCATCTCAACTTCGATGCCTTTGCTCTCGCAGGATTGGCGCTTTGCTTCCAGTATTGCATTGACTGCTGGTATGCTGGTTCTCAGTGTGCCGCTTACCTTTTCTATGTTTATGAACACCTTTTCTATATATTCGGCAGATTCGGTATATTTCCCAAGTTCTATGAGGCTATGGACGACTTGCAAATGGTTCATAAAGTCGTGTCTTTGTGCCCGCATGGTGACATGGAGCCTGCTCAGGTCGCCAAGGGAGTCCGCTGTCTGCCTGATTCTTTCGCCCAAAAGTGATGTGGGCCGCAGCACTGCGATGGACATTGCTGCGCTGGACATGGAGAGCAATGATACAACAGGGAGCAGATAGTATTCTTCGTTGGGTGTATCCACGATTCGAAATGCCAATGCATAGACTGTCATTATGACAATAAAGAGGGCGAGCATTATACTAAAGACAGCCATCAGTGTAAATGTTTTCTGAATGTCAGGCTGTTTCACCGGCTTTGCCTCCTTTGCTTTTTTTAGTGTACAGTTTTTCCATTGGATACGATTATACACCTTTTTGGGTGTTTATACAAATAATGATGAATTTCTACGAGCAACGCCATACAAAGGCTCGCCGTTCCCTCTTTGAGTCGGCGAGCCATTGTCTTTGGAGTGGATATTGAGCGAAGGGAGCGACCTCTAATCGCAAATCAGATCGAGATCATTTCTTCTATCAGTCTTTTCACCGATGGGATGACCTCGTCGAACTTGGCTTTGAATTCGACGGATTTGTCCCTGCTCGTGATTTCACAGCATTCTTCCTCCATGTTGCGCGGGCTGACGATGACCCTAAGGGGCACTCCCAATAGGTCCGCTTCCGAGAACATTACCCCTGCGCTGACAACCCTATCGTCATAGATGACTTCAATACCGCGTTTTTGCATCTCTTCATATAGTTCATCCGCATATGCCTTCGTTTTTTCATCATCTGCCCTCAGGCAGCAGATATGCACCTGCCACGGGGCGATGGACATGGGCCAGATTGGTCCGTTTTCATCCCTGCGGGCTTCGCAGACAGAGGCGGCAAGCCTGCCGACCCCAATTCCATAACATCCCATGATGGGAATCTGAATGTCATCGTTTTCATCTGTATATTTCATTTCCATGGAAACGGTATATTTGTCGCCGAGCTGGAAGATGTTACCCAGTTCTACCCCCCTTGATATGAGCAGGGAGGCATTCCCACATTCTGGGCAAATCCCGTCTTTCGTGGCTTTTGCGAAATCGTGATACTCGGCATCTCCGTAATCCCGATCGATTTGGAATCCCACATAGTGATGCTCTGCTTCGTTCGCTCCGCAGCATAAATCGTTGATGCCTCTGAGCGAATCATCGAAGAGCATGATCGCCCTGTCTGTTTTGTGAGGTCCTAGGTAGCCGGCAACAAGGCCGCTGTTTTCTTCGAGATTTGCCGGATATATTTCCTCTTTGAGGTAATTTCTCAGCTTTGTTTCATTGACATCCAAGTCGCCCCTGATGAACACCACAACATATTCTTGCGTCTGAATTATTTGGTAAACGACAGCTTTGCACGATTTTTCTATGGGCAGCTTGAGGTAATTGCAGACTTCCTCTATGGTGACGGTGCCCGGGGTGTGGATTTTTTGAAGCGGCTGCAGCGGTTCGACGCTCTCGTTGGTGACTATGCTTGCTGCCGCTTCCATATTGGCGCGAAATTCGCAGCAGGAGCATGTTACAATGCTGTCTTCGCCTATCGCAGTCAGCAACATGAATTCATGGGCGACTTTTCCCCCCATCATTCCAGAATCGGATGCGACGGAGATCACCTCTGGCAAGCCTGCCCGGGCAAAGATTTTTTCATATGCTTCGTGGCAGCGTTCGTAGTACTCTTCCAGGTCTTCTTGTGTTCTGTGGAAAGAATATCCATCTTTCATTGTGAATTCCCGCACTCTTATCAGCCCGCCCCTGGGTCTTGCTTCGTCGCGGAATTTTGTTTGGATCTGGTATATCATAAAGGGATATTTTGTATAGGATTGCCCATATTCCCGCACCAGATGAACTGCGGCTTCTTCATGGGTCATCCCCAATAGCATGGGGCTGCCGTTTCTGTCGACGAATCTGAGCAGTTCCTTTCCAACGCTTTCGTAGCGTCCCGATTCCTCCCAAAGGGATGCCGGCAATACGACGGGGAACAACACTTCCTGCCCATCGATGGCATCCATTTCTTCCCTTATTATGTCTTCGATTTTCCTTGCGATTCTACGCATCACGTTGTATGAGGAAAACAGTCCATTTGCCACATTCTTTATATAGCCCCCCCGCACCATCAGCGCATGGCTCTCTATCACGCTGTCGGCGGGTCTTTCTTTGTACCTTTCCCCAATGAGTTTATCAAGTTTCACTACATTTCCTCCATTTTTCCCTATTATCGCCATGTCTATTCGCCGACATAGCATATAATAATTCGTTTGCGAAATCAAGGAAAAAATTATGACTTGACAAACGGATGATTATCGTCCATAATATCCGTTAATAGCTTTGAAGAGAAAATAGTAAACATAATCTGCGTTCCAGAGAGAAGACGGATGGGAGCAAATAGAATCTCCCTTTGCTGCGAGTCTTTACAAGGATGTGTTGAAGCGGTCTCTGAGCTGTGGACCGAACGGGAACTTCGCAAGCGTGCTGCGATCTGAAAAAACGCTATGCAACCCAAGTAGGCTTCACCGCGATGCGCGCGTTACAGCGCAGCGGCGTCAAAATCATTGGCGTCGGCAAAGAGCGGGGCATATATCCCCGAACTTAGGTGGTACCGCGGAGCATGGCATTGTGTTTCGTCCTAAGAATAAGATAAGCTTGTTCTTGAGGGCGGATTTTTATTCCCTTGCGAGAACGACAAAAACGGAGGTATATGTAATGATTGTCAACAAATCAGATAAGCTTCAAAATGTTCGCTACGACATCCGCGGTCCAATCTCGGATGAGGCAGACCGCTTGGAGCGCGAGGGAATCAGCATCATCAGGCTCAATACCGGGAACCCCGCTGCTTTTGGCTTCGAGGCTCCCTCATCTATCCTTGATGCCATCGGCGAACTGGCAGGTGCCTCGGCGCCCTATTCCGCTTCGAAGGGCCTGCTGCCGGTAAGGGAAGCAATCGCAAATTATTCCACTTCCATTGGCATCCCCAATGTTAGCCCCGACGATGTTTACACAGGCAACGGTGTCAGCGAGCTGATTCAGCTGTCCTTGCAGGCCTTTTTAAACCCTGGGGACGAGATTCTCATCCCAACGCCTGACTATCCCCTATGGACTGCATCCACAATACTCGCCGGCGGAACCGCGGTGCATTATATGTGCAATGAAGAGGAAGACTGGTATCCCGACCTTGACGACATCAAGAGCAAAATTTCCCCAAGGACGCGGGCGATCGTCATCATCAGCCCCAACAACCCCACCGGTTCAGTCTATCCCAAGGAGCTATTGAACAGCATCGCCGAGCTTGCCAGGGAGCATGGGCTTGTCCTGTTTTCCGATGAAATCTACGACCGCTTGCTGATGGACGGCTATGAGCATGTTTCAATATCCTCCCTTGCTCCGGACCTGCTCACCGTTGTTTACAGCGGTCTGTCCAAGTCACACCAAATCTGCGGCTATCGGGCTGGGTGGATGGTTCTTGCAGGGAATAAATCCGGTGCTGGCAGCTATATCGAGGGTCTGAATGTGCTTTCTTCCCTGCGCCTATGTTCCAACGTCACCGGGCAGTCCGTTATTTGCGCCGCCCTGGAGGATCTTGAAAGCGTCAGGCAAAACGTAATGCCGGGAGGCCGCCTGTATGAGCAGCGGGAGTATGCCTACAACGCGCTCAACAGCATCCCGGGCATCAGCGCTGTGAAACCCCGTGCGGCTCTTTATATTTTCACCAAGATTGATACCGAGATGTATAGTATTACCAACGATGAGAAGTTCGTTCTCGATTTCTTGCGAGCAAAACAGGTTCTTTTGACCCACGGCGGGAGCTATAATTGGAAGAAACCAGACCATTTCCGCGTTGCTTATCTGCCAAAAATGGAAGAGCTAAAGGAAGTTATTACTAGGCTGTCCGATTTTCTCCTTACTTATCAGCATGCTTAGTGTTCCGAATATG
>Ga0099364_10014536_pt1 | contig 10466 bp, 11 predicted proteins | sample TergutTh196P3_FD_73070 | JGI IMG/M metagenome (GOLD analysis project Ga0099364, IMG submission 73070) | Microcerotermes parvus P3 segment gut microbial communities from Pointe-Noire, Republic of the Congo - Th196 P3 | ecosystem: Host-associated > Arthropoda: Insects > Digestive system > Gut ...
ACATACTCAAAGAATATTTGAAACAAAATGCAGGTGAGGTAATAAAAATGCTGACAACAGAATTTGATATGGGAATAGCCTTAGAAGTAGTTCGCGAGGAGGCTATGGAAGAAGGCATCGAGCGAGGTATTGAACGAGGCATCGAAAAAGGCATCGAAAAAGGCCAAAACTATATACTGGAACTTGTGGCTCAGGGTTTGAGCTATGAGGAAATTAAAAAGAAAATAGAAGAAACGTTTTGATAATGTATAACTCAGACTGCCGCCTGCCGCGACAGTGTTTCAAGGCCTGCAGGTTTCAGGTAAGAAGGCGTGAACAAACTTTGCGATGATGCCGCGTTTCAAATGGCGCTGCATCTTGCCGGAACAAAAGGCGTTTGAAACGCGGACGCTACAGGCCGATTTCATCGTTGAGTTCTTTGAGGGCGTCAACTGCGGCGTCGGCATAGTGCATGTTCGGCTTTTTTTTCCATGCGTAGTTTATGCCGCTTGATGAGTTTATGCGGTGTATCTTTATATCCTCAAACTTTTTTAGAGTTTTCATTACGGCCTCCATGCTGCCGCCTTGAGAGCCTACGCCCGGGATTAAAAGCGCAACATCTTTGCCCGATTTTATGAATATTTTTGATATGGAGTCGAGTTGCTCAGGATAGGTTGCTCCGGCAACCGAGCCTATTCCATTAAAGTGCCAATCGATGATTTTGCCGGCCATGTATTCAAAAATAGGCGCTCCGTTATAAAGAATATCCTGCACATCGCCCGAGCTTGGATTTGATGTCTTTGTAAGAATATAGGCCCCGCGCTCGGGGTAGTTATCAATAAACGGCGATATCGAATCGTAGCCCATATATGGGGCAAGCGTTACAGCATCGGCATCGAAAAAATCGTATGCCTCTGAGGCATAGGCGCGCGCCGTAGTTCCTATATCGCCGCGTTTTACGTCAAGTATGACGGGGATTCCGGCCTGCTTGTACATTGTTATGATTTTTTTCAGCGTCCCTATTGCATCAAGCCCGTACTGCGCGTAAAAGGCATAGTTTGGTTTCACTGCGCCGGGGTACTCGCCCGATTTTACTATGCGGTCGAGTATAGTCTCGTAAAATTCAAGTATTTTTTCAGAAGGGCTTTTGCCTTCAATGGGGATGTTTTCGATTACAGGGTCAAGCCCAAGGCAGGCGATGCTTTTGTATTTATTGGCAGCGGTGCGTAATTTTTCCAAGTAGTTCATAGTTGTATTTTCCATTATATTTTTTTGATGGCATTGTCAAAACGATTTTGACAATGGATGTAACAATAAAATTCATCCGTTATTTTTATACTCTTTTTTTGCGTCAAAAAGTCAAATTTTTACTATGTATAAAGTTTTTGAAAAATTGGCCGATATTTGATATGTGAGAATTTCAAGCGGCATATCAGAAATAAATATCGGCAGAATACCGGGCATTTCTACGGAGAAAATCTTTGTATGGCCGGCGTATAACTCCGACGGCAAGGTAAACGGCGTTCACCGCGTAAGTTCCAAGTCAGGGGCTCCCGATATTTATTACAGCAAGGCGGATGACGAATTAAAGCAACGTATAATTGATTCTGCAAGCAAACCATCCGAATTTGAATACCAAAAATACGGCGGGGTCAACGCAAAACTATCATTCCGGCCGGGTTCTCTTTTTGAGGCGCTTGTTTAAAACTATTCTTTAATGCTTGACTTTTCATGCTGTATTTTTACGGTGAACAGGTTGAATAATTCTTTATTTTAAAAAGAGATTAAAAGGAGAAAAAAAAGATGAAAAAACTCATGCTTGTTTTTGTTTCTGCAGTAATGTTTCTTGCCGTTTCGGCAAGCGCACAGAGCCTGAATGCCGGTTTCGGGCTTGGAGGTTCTTACCCGAAGGCTCCTGATTCAATCGGTTTTGACAGCGAAATTTTTGTTGATGTCGGGCTTAACAAATTTTTTGCACTTGGTATTGAATCGGGATTTGGCTGGATCAAGAGGAGTTCCGGCGATGAAATCAAATTTGACGGTGGAACAATGAAAGCTACCAGTAGCTTGAATTTTTACAGCATTCCGCTTTTGCTTACGGCGACGGTCTTTTTTCCTGTCGGTGAATATGAAAGCCCTCTGAAGCCATATATTTCAGGCGGGGCAGGCTATTCATGGACTGTATATTCATCAGCAAATGATCCAACTTTTGACAAGAAAAATACTACTTTCCATGGGTTTACCTGGCAGGCGGTTGTCGGTATTGACTATAATCTGGGCTCTGATGCCAATAATATGAGCGTATTTTTGGAAGGCGGTTACAGGGGTACGATGTTAGAGAAAAAATATAGAAGTGTAACCTATGAACTCGATATGTCGGGCGCTTTCGTAAAAGTGGGCGTTTCGTTCCCAATAATCGCTGCAAGCGACTATTAAGATTTTTTACAGGCGAAAAAAAACGGCAAATTATTGCCGTTTTTTTGTTCCCGAAGGGAACTTTCTCTTAAAAATCAATCTGCAACATAAATGTCTTGACTTTTATTTCAAATAAAATAATCTTATGCATGCCGAACGGGTTGTTACCGCTAAAAGGCAGGAAATAATAATGAGCGCTATCTTAAAAAAACAACCGATTGATTACTGGATAGAGAATAAGAATTTGCTTCAAAACGAATATAATGCACGCGAGATTTCGTTCAATCGCCTTCTCGGCGTCATTATAGACGATATGGAGAATAAAACCGAAAGCAACGCCCAAAATGTAATGATTAAGGGACGGGTAAAAAAATTCGAGAATTTTTATCTTAAACTTCTCGAAAAGAGCCGTAAACAGAATATCGGTTCTCCATTTGAAGATATTCACGATATTCTGGGCCTGAGAATCATTGTGCCTTTTCTTGAGGACATTGAAAGGGTTGGAGCAATAATCAGCGAAACTTGTACTATTATAGAGACAAAATATAAAAGGCAAGATCTTTCAATCCACGAGTTTGGCTACGACTCCCTGCATTTTATCATGCAGGTGCCGAAGGAATTGCGCGATATTGTGAATATTGCCGATGACCTTAGCTGCGAAGTGCAAATACGCACAATACTTCAAAATGCCTGGGCAGAGGTTGAGCACGAACTTGTTTATAAAACGGGTATAAACAAAGTTGAAGATACGATACGCAGAAAACTTATCGCTTTAAACGCAACTTTGTCTTTAGCCGACATAAATTTTCAGGAAATAAGAGACTACCAGCGCAGGCGCATTCAAGACATAGAGGAGCGTCACGCAAAAATACTTGATAAGGTTTCAACCGTTCCGCAGAAAATGGGCGATCGTTATTTTAGCAATTCCGATACATCTCAGGCAGGCAAATCTCAGGGGCATCAAACAAATATGAAAAGAGATTTATCGAGTACTGAGGTCAATGATTTATTTTATGACGCCCTGAATGCTCATATAAATAACAATCTCGACAGGGCGATTGAACTTTATTCCCTTCTTGTGGCTATATCTCCGAATCATTATTTGTATAACCACCGGGGATTGGTATATTTTTCGTTATCGCAATACGATAAGGCTCTTGATGATTTTAACTCGGCTATAGAGATGCAGCCTAAAGATACAAGAGTTTATACAAATCGCGGACTTACTTACAGGATGCTGAAAGAAGAAGCCAAAGCGCTGGAGGATTTCAACAAATCATTGGAATTAAATCCCCTTTGGGCGGATACTTTTTACGGGCGCTCGCTTACGTATTATGATATGGGAGATATACGTTCTGCCCTGGAAGACTGCGATAAGGCTATAGCCCTTAAGCCCGATTTTAAGCAGGCAGTGCGTTTTAAGCAATTTATTTTAAATCAGGATATGAAATAATGCAATTATGAAAGATAATGTTTTTACATTTAAGAAGGGCTCATATTTATATATTGAGGAAGATGGAAATACAAATAATATATTTATTGTCAAGCAGGGCGCAATACAATTTGTATACCAAAACCACAGGTTCAAAAGCATTTCAAAAATAGCCGGCCCGGGGGATATTCTCGGGTTTATATCGTCGTTTTGCGGTAAACCCAGAATGGAGAGCGCTCTTGCTATTGAAGATTCATCGGTTATCGTATTGTCAAGGAACCATTTCATGGAAAAGCTTGCGCACAGTCCCGACATGACTTTAAGGGTTCTCCGTTATTTTGCACAACAGTTGAGGGAATACGACGAACTTATTACTTTTGGAGATTCACAGGAAAGCCGTTCGGCCCCATTAAATATGTTTCAAGCCGGTTCTTTTTACTATAAAACGGGAAACATTAATGTCGCCTATTACATTTTATCCAAACTTGTTAATTACTACGGTTTAGATCCGGTTGCCGAGTCTGCCAGAAATCTTCTTGGTAGAATGGCCAAATCGGTGGATAAAAAGTCTCTGACTATTTCTACGTATGACGGGATTTACAAAGTTTTTACAGATAAGCAGGTCATCTTTTGCGAAAATGAACCCGGCAAGGAACTTTTCATAATAAAGAAAGGCAGGGTAAAAATAGTAAAGCAGGGCGCTGACAGCGAAATAATACTTTCGGTGCTTAGCAGCGGTGAAATTTTTGGAGAACTTGCCATAGTGTCAAGTAAACCCAGAAACGCCACAGCCATAAGTATAGGTCAGACGTTGGTTTTGCCCATTAATGTGTCGGCGGTTACGAAATTGATAGAAAAATCACCCGCTATAATAAACCGCATATTTGCCGCCATAAGCAACAGGGTGTGGTTTACGCATATAAGGTTTGATGTTTTGGCATATAATCATTTGATTACAAAAATGTACGGTTTTTTAAAAAATAAACTGCTTGAATAAAATGTGCCCTTACAAAATACGAGTCCGCATAGCTTTTATTTTGGTATAGATGAATTGCAAAAAATGGTAGGTCACTTGGATGATGAAAACAGCGCGGTCAATGAGATGTTTAATGACACAAACCTGCAATTTCAACTCGGCAGCATTACGGTTCTAAGTCCCAAAGTTTTGGCCGCCACCGCCCATTATCATGCGACGCGGGATAGTATGAATACAAAAAATGTCGGCAACAACGACCGCTTTTTCTTTCATGATGACAGGGGAGATATTGAAAGTAATGACGATGATATTTTGAAAACGTCATCTGTTATTTCAGAAATGGAAGATTTTGATTTTCCGGATTAAAATAAATTTCGCGTATGTGCAAAAACATAGAGGTAGTAAATGAAATATAGTATGGTAAAACAATTTTCAAACAGCGCGCTTGATAATGTATTTAATTTTATATTCAGGTGGGTTGATTTTGGGAAATTGATGTTAGAGGTTCTTATAGCATTTTTGTCAATATGGCAGGCTTTTTTTGCTATTTTTTATAACATTTTTATGTATTTTTATTACTTGATATTATTTTTTATAGACCGTGGTTCTGAAGAAAGCATCAGGCCGAGAATTTTCAGGCGGCCGGTATCTGGACGCCTTTCATCGACGCCTTCTCTTGACCTCAAAACAATGGCTGCACCGCCGCCCGGAATGGGTTCTGCGGCGCGTGCTGCTACTGAAACGGTGGCATCGGCCGTCTCTTCGGTATCGGTATCGCGAAAGGATTCCGCCGGAGGCGGGCAGAAGAGGAATATTCTGAAAGTCATTGGAGAACCTGTAGTTGCTTTCTTTTTAGCGCTGGCAGGGAGTTTCAAAAAACTTGGAATACTCATCAACGAATTTTTGAATAAAAAATTTAAACCGGTCAAAGAAGATGAAGAAAAAACATCTAAGGGCAGCCTTATAGATGAATACCTGAGGGAATACGAAAGGCAGCGCAAATGATCAATGCCTGAAAGCCCTCTGCCCGGTATAGACCATCGTAACTTGAGGGTTCGCCTCGTTGCAGGCTTCGATGGATTCAAAATCGCGTATTGAGCCTCCTGGTTGAACAATGCCTGCAACGCCCTCTTTGATGATTACATCGACGCCGTCTCTGAATGGAAAAAATGCGTCAGAAACGGCTACAGAATCACTGAGTCCGCCATTGCGTTCTTCTGTGATGGAGTCAATATCCATGAGTTCCCATTTATTACGTTCGCCTTTCGTAGCCGCAAGCTCAAACTCTTTATATGAAATGCCGTATTTATCAAAGCAGAGAAGGTCGGCGTATTTTGTATAAGCTTTGTATACGGCTATTTCGGCTACTCCGACCCTGTCTTGTTCGCCGGCGCCGATGCCTGCAGTTACCCCATCTTTTACAAACATTACTGAGTTAGATGTAACGCCTTGCTGTATGAACCAGCCGAAAAGCATGTCGTCGTATTCCTTATCTGTAGGCTGACGGTCAATTTCATAGATTTTTCCCCTGTATTCGCATTGTGCCGGTTTAAAATCATCTTTTGTTTTTATGACATTAAGCGGCGATTGCTGCAAAATAATGCCGCCGTCTATAAGGGATTTAAAATCAACAAACCTGAAATTTAAAAACGATGAGAGCTCATCAATGCGTTCTATTTTTACTATGCGAAGATTTGCCTTGCGGCTTAAAATGTCAATAGCGGCGCCATCATAATCAGGGGCTGCCACAACTTCTAAATAGCAGTTATTTACAAGTTCAGCGGTTTCTTTGTCTATGGCGCGGTTAAAGGCGGCGCACCCGCCAAAGGCCGCTATTCGGTCGGCACGGTATGCTTTGTTGAGTGCCTCGCTTATAGATGAGGCTTTGGCGGCGCCGCACGGATTATTGTGCTTTACTATGACGGCAGATGGGGTATCCATGAGATATTTTAAGATATTGAGAGAGTTGTCTATATCTGTGAGATTTATTTTCCCGGGATGTTTGCCAAACTGTATCAGGCCATTTTCGTCGATTCCGCTTACAAGAGAACGTCCGGATTCAATAAAGCGGCATTGCCCTAAAACCAGATTACCGTTGACTAACTGGTACATGGCCGCTTCTTGCCCCGGATTTTCGCCGTAGCGCAGGCCTTTTTCTATTATGGTTCCCTCATCGTTTATTTTCCACACGCGTTTTTTGTATATGAGTTTTTGTTCTCCTAAAATTATGGTCATTTCGTCCGGAAAATGATCATCCATCACTGTTTTATAGGCTGCTTTGAGGTTTTCCATTTTGCGTTCCTTTCGTTAGAATTTTTTTATTCAATGAGTAATGCCCCTTCTTGTAGAATTATGTCAAGGATATATGCTGTCCGTGCGGTGTTAAGCGGAGCGCTTGAGACAAGTTGACCGCTGAATTCAAAAATGTCGCCGGCGTTGAGTATTGAGCGAGTTTCTTCTTTGTTGAAAAAAACATTATAGATTATTTTCATTTTGTGTGCTTCGGCTTCCTTGTCTTCGAGTACCAGCCTGAAAAGCCTTTTGTAGCGTGCCGTTTTGTCAAGCGATACGACAACGGCTCTGGTCTGAATGATTGAATTGAGATTTTTTTCAAAAAATGAATCTCTTTCAATTGCTTTGGCAGAATTAAGGTTTCTCATAAAAGTTTTGTCAAAAAAAACCTTTTGCTCTTCAGCTTTAAGAGAAGCAAGAAAAAATATAATAAAAACCGTGACAAAACATTTCTTCAACATTTTTCCATAACCGTCATTTAGGTAGTATTTCAAATATGACATTTTCTCTGGATACTTCCATTTTTTCTATTACTTTACCAAAATTATAAAAGATGCGTATTAATTCATCAAGCCCGTTTATTGCCTGCCCGTTAATCGATATTATACGGTCGCCGGACGCTACGTCAAAGGCGCTCTGCGGGGCTACATACGAAATGATTATGTTGTGAGAGGCAACATTTTCGTCAACTTCAATGCCGTAAGCCACGAATAAATCCTGTACTCCGTCACGCATTATTTTTGAAACTTCTTTTTCGCGCAGCGGCAATACATAATCCCTGATATGCCCGTCTCTTGCTACGCGCAGATTGATAGATGAACCTACAGGTTTTCCGCCTATAATAGCGACAAGGCGCCCCAATGATGTGATTGGAAGTCCGTCGGCCTCTTGTATAATGTCGCCTTCAAGCAGGCCGCCGCGGTCTGCCGGAGAATTTTTTATTATAGATGATATTTCCACTATCACGGATGGTTCTTTAGAGCCGATTTGCGGTTTTTCTCTTGCAAAAAATCCAATCCAGCCGCGCCGTACTCTTCCGTAGCGCTTTAGTTCTTCGGCGACATAGTTTACCATGCGTGACGGAATGGCGAAACTTATGCCTTGATATCCGCCTGACACAGTCCTTATGGCCGTGTTGATGCCTACCATTTCGCCTTTAAGGTTTATGAGAGGGCCGCCGGAACTTCCGGGATTAGTTGAAACATCGGACTGTATAAAGTCCTCTATGTCGGCAAAGCCCATATTGTCCCTGCCTGTAGAAGAGACAATGCCGCTGGTTATGGATTGGTTAAGGCCGTATGGGTTGCCTATGGCAATAACCCATTCGCCTTCACGGATAGGTTCTGTGGAAACCTTGAGAGGGACATTGCCGGCAGAGTTATCTATCTTGAGAAGGGCAAGATCGGTTTTAATATCGGCAAGAAAGAAGTTTTCGCCGTCAATAGGCATTGCTTCATATTTTCGTCCGTTGTAGGTCACTACTTGGTAGTAATTACCTTTTGAAACAACATGGTAATTTGTGACGAGAAAGCCGTCGGAGTTTATTATTGTTCCCGTAGCCTCGGCCATTTTTCTGTAGATATACCCGTCTTTTTCGGTTTTCCTGTTGTAGACGATTATGTTTACAACAGAAGGCATCGCTTTACGGGCAGCCTGAATAAAGTACTGGTTAAATGCCTCCGGGTCGGCTTTAAGGCCGGATGTACAGAGAGCAAATAAAACAGGTAAAAAGAAATATTTTTTGAACATTTTAATCATCCCATACCGCATCAAAGTAAGTCTTTTCAGGAGAAACAATGTACTTTTCAAGGTCAATTCTTTTTCCTTTAGGGATGTGAGTAAAATTGTCGTCAGAAACAGGCTCTATGCCGGCAAGCAGTGAGTATACTCCTACGGCGATTCCTTCGGCGATTTCGTTCTGGTTTTCAAGAAGCATTTTAAGGTCGTCTTTTCTTTTGAAATATCCAAGTTCAAAGTAAGCGTTAATGGCGTTTATGTATATCGGGACAGCCCATATTGAGAAGTATGGTTTACCCTCTGTCAGGTGTTTATAATTACCGTTGTTTTTTTTAAGGGAATACAGTATGTAGCGTATGATTTCGTATGATGCATAGGCATTATCGCCGCCGAAGCCTTCTTTTCCGCCATCGCGTCTGTACGATTCATATTTTGAACGTTCCCTGTCCCAGAATTGGCCTGCGGGCGACACGTTTCTGTAATTCTTTGAATATGGAGAATAATCGGCGTGTTTGGCCGCATTTTTCTCCCAGCCGGGGGCGTCGGCATATGCCCACTGCGTCATATTATGCCGGTAACCCCTGAAAGCGGTGATGTTTCTATCTCTGTCTAATGGGTGACCGGTAAAATACTGTGAGACATCTGATAAAAACAAATTGAATGCAGAGCGGGTTGTATCTTCTATGAACCAGTTTGATATGCGCGAATTGTGGAAAAATCTTCTGTCGGTTTTGTTTCCCCTGAGGTATTTGAGCCCTTCCATGAAAGAAGAAAATGACGGCGCTAAAATAGCATTCATGGCTCTGTAGTCAGGGGATGTTGATTCTGCAATATGAATGGATACCGCAAGCTGTGGTTTGAATTTGTTTATCCTTGAAATACGTCCATGAGACATGGAACCATTTTCGTCGGGATAGTCAAACATGCGGTAGGGCGCATTTATATCGCCCAAGGGCAGCGTTTCATCGTTTACGATTCCCTCCTGACGGCTCAGCATGGATATAATGTGTATGCGTTTTTCTATTTTACCGTATTTTCGCGCGATTGTTTCAAATTTTCTGAAATCGCCGTTGGGGGCGGTATGGGCGAGTATTTTCATTGTCTTTTGGGCTATATTGTATACTATTGTGTGTTCTTTTATTTTGGTTCCTTTAAGCGTAATAGTTGCCCCTTGTTTGTAATCATCCAAGTATTTTTTGGAAATCAAATCATACCTGTCGCCGTGCTTTGATATAGGCCTTATATTTACTCCGCCATGTCCGGGGTCAATTACAACCCGAAATGTTGGAAATTCATAATGTTGAAAATGCTCCGGAATACAGACAAAAAACAGGACAAGAATAACTTTTATGGTAAAAAAAAATTTTTTGCTGTATATTTTCATATTGTCAGAGAGGGCAACTCGAAAAACAACAGATGCTGCTAAACAATGTCATTATAGTTTGATCACGCAGAAACTGTTTTTCACACGTCATTGCAGGTTTTGATCCGCAATCTCAAATGCTGAATCTATTTAATTTAAGAGATGCCAAATCTGCTGAATCAGGCGAACTTGGTTCAGCAGATGCAATATCAGCGCTTGCATGACAACTTAGAGAGCATAATTCGTTGTTACTTTTCAGGCAACTCCTTGTT
>Ga0099364_10014537_pt1 | contig 10466 bp, 7 predicted proteins | sample TergutTh196P3_FD_73070 | JGI IMG/M metagenome (GOLD analysis project Ga0099364, IMG submission 73070) | Microcerotermes parvus P3 segment gut microbial communities from Pointe-Noire, Republic of the Congo - Th196 P3 | ecosystem: Host-associated > Arthropoda: Insects > Digestive system > Gut ...
AAAAGAGAAAAGAGAAAAATGAAAAATTACACAGCTTTGGGAAGAAACGGTTGCTGGGTTGCGGGTCTGGGAGTTTTCTTGTCCGGTCAAGGCAAGGCGCAGTCTCATTTGTGCAGTATATCAAAATCTGTTAAAAATATCAACCATTTAAAGTATTTTTTTATGGGTGGATTTGCGGGTGGTTTAACAGAAATTGTTATATTATGGAGGCATTGCCACATTCCGGTACAAAGGAGGCAAGCGATGAAAGTTAAGCCCCTTGACGCACTCCGCTAAAAAATGTTATATAAACTCAGTAAACAAAGGCGTTTACCGGAAGGGCGAAAGCTGTCCTCCGGTGAACGCCTTTTTTTTGGGAGGATTAAAATGAAAAGTGTATACAGCGGGAAAGTTCGTGAAGTTTACGATGCGGGAGGCGGCAGGTTGATTATGCTGACCACCGACAGGGTTTCGGCTTTTGATGTAATCATGCCGACCCCGATTCCAATGAAAGGGATAATTCTGAACAAACTGTCGGAATTTTGGTTTAACTTTACAAACGACATCGTTAAAAATCATGTTATCTCAATGCAAGTTTCCGATTATCCTCCTGAATTCCAAAACCCTGACTTTCAAGATCGATCCATGATGGTAAAAAAACTAGAGATGGTGATGATTGAGTGCATCGTTAGCGGATATCTGACGGGCTCCTGTTATAAAAGCTACAAGAAGACAGGAGAGTTCTGCGGCATTAAACTTCCGCAAGGTTTGGAGGAATCTCAAAAGCTGCCGCAGCCCATTTTTTGCGCTTCAACTAAAGCCGAAATCGGAGAGCACGACGTATATATTACATTTAACGAAGCGGTGCAAATTGCAGGCGCAGATCTTATGGAAAAACTAAGGGAGACAAGTCTTAAAGTTTATAAAAAATGCGCGGAGTATGCGCTTTCGTGCGGAATTATAATTGCCGACACAAAGTTTGAATTCGGCATTGATTCGGATGGAGAGCTTATCCTTGGAGACGAAGTCTTAACGCCGGATTCCAGCCGTTTCTGGTCGGCGGATGACTACGCTTGCGGAGTTTCACAAAAAAGTTTTGACAAACAGTACCTTCGGGATTGGCTGACAGAGCAGGGGCTTGCAGGCGCGGTTCCTCCGCCGGAGTTGCCCAAAGAAGTTTGCGAAAAGACAGCGGAGAAATACATCAGCGCGTACAAGGCGATTGTTGGAAGGGATATTCTCTGATGGTTTTGGTTTTGGATTTCGGCGGGCAGTACAAAGAACTAATCGCGAGGTCTGTCCGTTCAAGCGGCGTTTATTCGCGGATTATGCCCGCATCCATGACAGCTAACGAAATACGCGCGTTAAACCCAATCGGCATTATTTTAACCGGCGGTCCTGACAGTGTATACGAAAGCAAAGCGGCTAAATGCGACAGGAAAATCTTTGAGCTTGGTATTCCAATTTTTGGAATATGTTACGGAATGCAGCTTATGTGCCACCACCTTGGCGGAGAAGTAAAACAGGGAAGCACCGGGGAATACGGCAAAGCAACCGTTGTGCCGAAGGACGGCGGAAAGCCGTTTAAGGCGCTAATGAGCCACAGGGATGTCGTTTCCCGCGCGCCTGCCGGGTTTCGCATAACGGCGTATTCCGAAAATCATATCGCGGCAGTGGAGTGTAAAAAGAAAAAGTTTTACGGCGTGCAATTTCACCCTGAATCCTCCCACACTGAAGGAGGCGCGCAAATTATAAGGCATTTTCTGTACGATGTTTGCGGCGCAAAAGGCGATTACCGCCTTGACGATTATATCGAAAAACAAACGGCACAAATACGGGAGAAGTCTGGAAGCTGCCGCGTGCTTCTTGCTCTTTCCGGCGGCGTGGATTCATCTGTTTGCGCCGCGCTTTTAAGCCGCGCGATACCGGATCAATTAACATGCGTTTTTGTTGATCACGGTTTTATGCGGAAGAACGAGGGCGATGAAATCGAGAGTATTTTTTCAAAAAGAAAGTTAAACTTTATCCGCGTGAATGCACAAGAACATTTTTTGCAAAAACTTAAAGGAGTTACAGAACCTGAACAAAAACGGAAAATCATCGGGGAAGAATTTATCCGTGTATTTGAAGAAGAAGCTGCAAAACTTGGGAACATTCAATTTTTGGCGCAGGGTACGATTTACCCCGACATTGTAGAATCGGGAGGGGAGAAGGGCGCCGTGATAAAAAGCCACCACAATGTAGGGGGCTTGCCGGAAAATCTTAGCTTTTCGCATGTGCTGGAACCTCTCAGCGGGTTGTTTAAGGATGAAGTGCGCATCATAGGGCGGAAGCTTGGTCTGTCTAAAGCGTTAGTTGAAAGACAGCCCTTCCCCGGTCCCGGTCTTGCTGTTCGCATAACAGGCGAAGTATCAAACGAAAAACTGGAAGTGTTAAAAAAAGCCGACGCTGTTGTGCGGGAAGAAATTGACAAACTAAAAAAACGTCCAGATCAATATTTCGCCGTATTAACAGACACTCTTTCTGTCGGAGTTAAAGGCGATGCAAGAACTTATGATCCTGTTGTCGCAGTACGCGCTGTTGTAACTTCCGATTTTATGACCTGCGAATATGCGCCGCTTCCTCACAAGGTGTTGTCTAAAATTTCTTCGCGTATCACAAGCGAAGTTGCAGGTGTAAGCAGGGTAGTGTACGATATTACAGAAAAACCTCCGGCAACGGTTGAATGGGAATGAAATAAAAAAATATTTTTACAATGACTGACAAAGCAAACCTGAAACTAAATTATGTACAAGAAAATACAGCGTTAATTCTATATACCCTAAAAGAACTTCTTTTTTTACCCAATTTGGGATATATACGACACTTTCCGTCGTTAATATGTCACGGGGGCGACACTTTGTGTCGTATACATATAGTTATGCGCCATTTTACCTAAAATAATGTAAAAAGTGTAAAAGGACTATTGACAAATTAAAAATAGTCTATTATGATATATATAAGATATAGAATTATCTTGAATGTATACTTGACAATAAAGAGGATTTGTGATATAATGAAAAAGACACCCCACACTTTTATACTCTATTGTATATAAACAACAGTGATCATAAATTAGTTGTATCGGAAAATGGAAATGCAAATATAGAAAATTATGTATATTGTTGTAATACATTAAACATATCTCTTCAGAGATTTGGATGCAATTTAACAGTGTTATCCAATAAACCTGAAGAAATATTAAAGTATGATCTTAAGATTAATGTAGAAAAAATAGATTTTAATTTGTCTGTACCTAATGACATAAGATTTTACTCTGCTCATTTTAAAATTGATGTATTCAAGTATTTAGCTAAAAATACAAATAATTACTCAATATTATTGGATAATGATATTATATGCATTAACGACATATCTGAAAATTTCTTAAGAATTATTGCACAAGGTTTCCCAGTATATTATGATATTACTGATCAAGTTTACCCTGCTTATGGAAGAGAAAAAATTATTTACGATAAATCATTAATAATGGCAGACAATTCAATAGGTAATTGGGCAGGGGGTGAATTTTTAGGCGGAAGAAAAAAATTTTGGAATGAATTATACAATGAATGTGTAAATTTATGGGATAATTATCAGAGAAATTACAAAAATCTTCATCACCAAGGAGATGAAATGTTGTTATCGTGTGCTATAGAAAGATATTCTAAAATAAACTGCGTAATTAATATAGGTACTATTGGAGGAATTTCAAGATTTTGGAGTGTTAAAACATTACATATTGGCAAACCAATAGAGGCATTATATGATAATTTTTTATTGCATTTACCTGCAGATAAAGAGTTTCTATCACAATATAATTTTTTTGATAATAATAGATTCATAATGGATTATGGACATTATCTAAAAAATAAAAACGACAGAAGGTTTTATAAACGTTTATACAATAAAATGAAAAAAATATTAAAAAAATTACTGAAAAGGTAAAACAGCGCATAACAAACGGTATACGCTTCCGGCGGGACAAGCCCGCCTCCAGGGGTTTTGTTCGCCTAGGTCACTTCGTTCCCACGACTCGCTACACCCACATTTTACAAACCCTGGTCAACCTAGAACGTTATGCGACAGTTGTGAAAATTATTTATGAATAAGAATTATAAATATTTTGGTAAGTCCTATGAAGCTCTTAAAATGCGGTAACCGTCTATTTGCTCTTCTGCGTCGTTGACTTTATAAAAGACAATATAATTACCAACTAACATACGGCGGTAATTAGTATTTTCCGGGTATTCTGGATATAGGTATGGATTTTCTTTCAGGTTGGCAATGTGTTCTTTTAATCCTTGCATTTTGCAATAAGGACTTTTTCTACAGCATCGCTGATTATCCGCTCTATATCAGAGGCGACAGTCGCATAACAAACGGTTAGCATTCCGCCGCCATTCGGCGTCATTTACCGCCGGAACGTTATGCGATTTTTTTTCATGGAATATACACTATACATACGACACAGGGTTTTTCTAAAAAATTGTACTTTTTTGAGGATGGTATACAGACTGTTAAAAAAAGGACAACCACAGAAAAAGATCACGGAAGAATAGAGACTTCGGACTAAAGTCCGCGGGAATATTATCTGGAAACAGATATGCCTGGCTTGAGCAAAACCGGAATGGGACGGACTTTGTTCAATAGGGATGGTCAAATCCAAAGTTATACGGCTAATGTTTTGATTTCCTCAGGTGTATATTGAGCGTTGTCAATTAAAGTTAATTCAGATAATCATTTCCATTGTCTTGCAAAAAACGGAATATACATTTACACTATTTACTTATGAAAGAAGTTAATAAGTCAGATAAACTTGACGGCGTATGCTACGACATACGAGGGCCTGTTCTTAAAGAGGCAAAGCGTCTTGAAGAGGACGGTTTCAAAATTCTAAAACTCAACATAGGCAATCCGGGGGCGTTCGGGTTTGATACACCGGACGAAATTGTCCACGATATGATTATTAATATCAGGAAGGCTCAAGGGTACGGCGATTCTCAGGGGCTTTTTGCAGCGCGTAAGGCTGTTATGCATGATTTTCAAACCAAGGGAGTTATGGATGTCGGGATTGACGACATCTATATCGGCAACGGTGTAAGCGAACTTATAATGATTGCGATGCAGGGGCTTTTAAACAACGGGGACGAAGTTCTTGTCCCGATGCCCGATTACCCGCTATGGACTGCGGCTGTTACCCTTTCGGGCGGGCGCGCCATTCATTACCTTTGCGACGAATCCAATGACTGGAACCCGGACTTGGATGACATAAAAGCCAAGACAAATAGCCGCACTAAAGCGATTGTCGTTATCAATCCAAATAACCCCACAGGGGCTGTGTACAACCGCGATATTCTTGAAGGTATAGCGGAAGTTGCAAGGCAGAATGATTTAATTATTTATGCCGATGAAATATACGGCCGTATCACCTATGACGGAGTCGGGTATATCCCCATGGCGTCTATCGCACCGGATGTATTCACAATCAGTTTTGACGGTCTTTCTAAGACATGGCGTGCTGCGGGTTTTCGCGCGGGGTGGATGGCGCTTTCGGGAAACAGGAAAAATGCCGCGAGTTATATTGACGGCTTACAGATGCTTTCCAACATGAGGCTTTGCGCAAACATGCCTTCGCAGTTCGGAATACAAACCGCTCTTGGCGGCTATCAAAGTATCGGGAAACTGCTTCTTCCGGGAGGCAGGTTAAAGGAACAGCGCGACACTGCGGTGAATATGATCAATGCAATACCCGGGCTTTCTGTAGTGATGCCAAAAGGCGCGCTTTACTGTTTTCCAAAAATTGACATAAAACGTTTTAACATTACAGACGATGAAAAATTTGTGATTGATCTTCTTCGTGAAAAACATCTGCTTGTTGTTCACGGTACCGGTTTCAATTGGAAAGATCCGGATCACTTCCGTGTGGTGTTTCTTCCCGACAAGGAAACACTTGCAGACGCAGTGCGGAGAATGGGAAGTTTTCTTGAGAACTACCGGCAGAATTAAAAAGCGAATTTTATTTCATGCTTCAAACGGTCTTACATTCACGTTGTTTTGCGCAAGATAATCTTTCAGCTCGCGGACGCTGAAATTTCTGCTGACCCTCGGCGAGTACAGCATACTGCTTATGATTGCGCCATGGGCTTGTGTGCTTAAAAACAAATCTTTTAAGTGCTCGGGATTCCCTGCGCCGCCTGAAGCGATAAGCGGAACCGAAACGGCTTTTTCTGCAAGCTTCATTAACTCGAGGTCGTAACCTGCCATCGTGCCGTCACAGTCTATGCTGTTAAGGCAGATTTCCCCCGCGCCAAGTTCCTGTCCGCGGCGAATCCACTCTATCGTGTCAAGCCCTGTTGCAACTCTTGCGCCGTCAACAAACACTTCGTAACCGCTTGGCGTTTTACCGGTGCGCTTCGCCTGTGTCGAAAGTACAATACACTGCGAGCCAAACGCCTTTGCGCCGTCCGAAATAATCTGCGGATTACGTACTGCCATGGAATCCACGCTGATTTTTTCCGCGCCGGCTTTGAGTGTTTCGTACATGTCGTTCAAATCTCTAATTCCTCCGCCGACTGTAAATGGTATGAACACACGGCGGGCTGTTTTTTTTACCATTTCGATATCTATCTGCCGTTTTTCCGCGCTTGCGGTGATGTCGTAGAAGACAAGCTCGTCGATTTGATTGTTGTACATAAGCTCTGCAAGCTCGTCGGCCGATGCGACATCAATATTGTCTTGAAATTGCACTGCCTTTGTTACCCTTCCGTTTATGATATCAAAACAGGCTATCAATCTTTTTGTTAACATTTTTCCCCCGCGCAAATTGTTAAGAATTCTTTTAACAGATTAAGGCCGGCCTCGCCGCTTTTTTCGATGTGAAACTGAGCGCCGTAGATATTTTCTTTTCTTACAGCAGCGGTAAAATCACCGCCGTAACTGGCTGTTCCCCATACATCGCACTTATCTTCGGGCATTGCGTAATATGAATTAACAAAATAAAAATATCCGTTATGTGCATCAAGAGGCGTATCATTGACAAACTGCACCCTATTCCAGCCCATTTGCGGAACGCGCACCGCCTGTGAATCAAACTTTTTTACCCGGCCTTTGAGCCATCCGAAACAATCCGCGTCTTCTTCCTCGCTGTGTTCAAACAGGATTTGCATTCCTACACAAACGCCAAGAAAAGGAATTTTTTTAAGTTTTACACATTCTGTTAAAGCATCATAAAGCCCCGACTCCTTTAGTGATTTCATGGTTGCACCTGCGCTGCCCACGCCGGGTAAAATAATACACGCGGCGTTTTTTAAGTTATCGGGCGTTGCAGCAAATTCAGCGCTAAACCCAAGCCGCTCTACGGCATGCAAAACACTTGGAGCATTTCCCGCTTTGTAATCAATTATTTTTATCATTCCAAACTCCTACTTTTTTCTCTTTTCTCTATTCTTTTTTCCCTTCTTCTTAATCCTTCCTTTGCAAACATGCTTCCAAAAGCCCAAGAAATAGCGGATGGGGTCTGTTCGGTCGGCTTTTGAACTCGGGGTGAAATTGCACTCCGACAAAAAATTTTTTCCCGGCGATTTCCACAGCTTCTATTAAATTTCCATCCGGCGATGTTCCAGAAAGGACCAGTCCGTTTTCAGATAACAATTCGCGGTACCCGTTGTTAAACTCAAAGCGGTGGCGGTGCCTTTCGCTGATTTCGTCTGCATTGTAAAGCTCTCTTAGCTTTGTTCCTTTTGCAATTTTGCACGGGTATGCGCCGAGCCGCATTGTGCCTCCGCTTAAAAGTTTTCCTTCCTGACCCGGCATATAGTGAATCACCGCGTCTTTTGTTTCCGAATCAAACTCGGTGGAATGTGCGCCGCTTAGTCCGCAAACGTTTCTTGCAAATTCGATGACTGCAATTTGCATTCCAAGGCAAATCCCAAGGAACGGAATGTCGTTTTCGCGGGCATAGCGGCACGCTTCAATTTTTCCCTCGATTCCGCGATCACCAAAGCCGCCGGGGATAATCATGCCGCAGGCTCCGTGCAAAAGCTCCTGTGTACTTTTAGTACGCATACCAGCGTCCGATATGTCCTCGCTGTCTATCCATTCAATGCGGACAAATGTTCCCGTTTCAAAACCTGCATGATTCAGGCTTTCAATTATCGAAAGATATGCGTCATGGAACTTAACGTACTTGCCCACGATTGCGATTTTGACTTCTTTTTTTCGTGAAGCGATTTTTTTTACCATTTCGCGCCATGCGGTTAGATCGGGTTGAGAAGGCTTCATCCCTTCAGAATATATTCCGAGTTCGCGGCATACAACATTGTCAAGGCCTTTTTCATGCAGCATAAGGGGCGCTTCGTACAAAGAAGGCAGCGTGATGTTTTCAATCACACAATCTTTTTTTACATTACAAAACAACGCGATTTTTTCCGTGATACCTTCGCCTAATGGTTCATCCGCGCGTGCGATAATTATGCTTGGCGTAATTCCCATCGACTGTAGTTCCTTAACAGAATGTTGAGTGGGTTTTGATTTATGTTCGCCGGACGCTTTTAAAAACGGCACAAGCGTTACGTGAATTGAAAGGCAGTTTTCGCGTCCTCGTTCAAGACCAATCTGCCGGATTGCTTCGATAAACGGCTGGCTTTCGATGTCGCCGATAGTTCCGCCAATCTCTGTAATCAAAACATCTGCGCCGCAATTCTGCGCGCCCGCGTAAATAAAATTTTTAATTTCCTGAGTAACATGGGGAATCACCTGAACCGTGCTTCCCGAATATCCTCCGTCGCGCTCCCTTTGAAGCACGCTCCAGTAAACTTTACCGGAAGTTAAACTTGAAAACTTGGTCAGGTTTTCGTCGATGAACCTTTCGTAGTGCCCAAGGTCTAAATCCGTTTCCGCCCCGTCGTCGGTTACAAAAACTTCCCCGTGCTGGTACGGGCTCATCGTGCCGGGATCTACATTCATGTAGGGATCGAGTTTAAGAGCTGCAACTTTTAACCCGCGCTGTTTTAAGAGCCTTCCAAGAGAAGCTGCGGTGATCCCCTTTCCAAGCCCCGAGACAACTCCGCCTGTTACAAAAATAAATTTTGTTGTCTTCATCTTTATTCCCTCACTCCACTGTAACGCTTTTTGCAAGATTTCTTGGCTTGTCAATATCCAGCCCTTTGTTAGCTGCAACGTAGTATGCAAGAAGCTGCAGTACAATTAAGGAAAGCGAAGGCGAAAACAATTCGTTAATCTCAGGCAGCGGAATTTGTACAAGCCTTCCGCCGTAGTCGCCTGTTTTTGCATTTCCTATTAAAAGCACTTTTGCGCCGCGGCTTAGAACCTGCTCTGCGTTTGAAATGATTTTTGGAAAAAGCTTTTCGCAGGTTGCAATTGTTACAACCAGTGTATCATCTTCGATTAACGAAATCGTGCCGTGCTTCAACTCTCCGCCCGCATAAGCCTCTGAGTGAATGTAGCTGATTTCCTTTAGTTTAAGCGATCCTTCTGCGGCAATCGCATAATCAATGTTCCGCCCGATAAAAAAAATACTTTTATACACTACACATGATGCGGCGTATTTTTGCACTGTGTTGATGTGTTCTAAAAGCCCTGCGGCTTTTTCTGGTATAGAACAGATTTCCTTTTGCAATTCTTTTTTAGTTTGTTCAGAGATTGCACCCAAACAGGCGGCAAATTTCACCGCAATGGAATAAAGCAGCACAAGCTGTGCGGAAAATGCTTTTGTTGTTGCAACGGCAATTTCCGGGCCTGCCGCAGTAAAAATGCAGAAGTCCGATTCTTTTGCAAGCGTGCTTCCAACAACATTGACGATGGATAAGGCAGCCGCGCCTTTGTTTTTTGCCTCGCGCATTGCGGCAATTGTATCTGCGGTTTCGCCGGATTGGCTTATCAATATAACCAGTGTTTTTTCGTCTATTATCGCATCCTTATACCGGAATTCACTTGCAATCTCCACTTCGACAGAAATCCGGCAAAGGCGTTCGAACACATATTTTGCAACAAGCCCTGCATTGTAGGCAGAGCCGCAGGCTGTAATAAAGATTTTATTGTACTTTCGAATATCAATATCTTCTATAATAGATTTATCTTTTTCGTTCTGAATAACGCTGATGGTGTCTTTAAGAATTTTCGGCTGTTCCATAATTTCTTTTAACATAAAGTGCGGATAGCCGCCTTTTTCCGCGCTGTCAGAACTCCATGTAATGGTTTCAAGTTCCTTGCTTAGCCGTTCGCGTTCGGTGTTAAAAAATTCTACGCCTTCTGCCGTAAGCAGCGCGATTTCTTTATCGTTCATGTAATAGACGCGGTTTGTATGTTTTAGAACCGCAGGAACATCCGATGCGATAAACTGCCCGTGTTCCGATACTCCGACAATCAGAGGATTGTCTTTTTTGATTGCAACTAACGTGCCGGGATTATCAACGCACATAATTCCA
>Ga0099364_10014538_pt1 | contig 10465 bp, 9 predicted proteins | sample TergutTh196P3_FD_73070 | JGI IMG/M metagenome (GOLD analysis project Ga0099364, IMG submission 73070) | Microcerotermes parvus P3 segment gut microbial communities from Pointe-Noire, Republic of the Congo - Th196 P3 | ecosystem: Host-associated > Arthropoda: Insects > Digestive system > Gut ...
GCGGCGGCTGTTACGTTGATTTGGCTAACTTTTACGCTCAACGGCAAATACGGCGAACACGGCTTGATGAAGTTGCAGGCAGGGTCGTACCACCCGCGTTATCTGATTAACAGGCTTCGGACGCGGCGATTATTCGTAATTCGTAATCCACTAATTCGTAATTGATTATGAGGAATGTTATGAAAACCGCAACGCTCGAAAGCCGTTTCCCCATTCAAACGGTGGAAAATGGCTGTATCATTAGCAAAGACGCTGATGTGACGGTTGCGTTTAAAGTAGAATTGCCAGAGTTGTTTACCGTTTTTTCGGTAAAACAAAGTATCGCACACAATTTTTTTTTGATATATTACAAAAAAATGTAATTTTCCCCTATAAATTCCTCTCCTTATTTCAAAGAACGTACCATATTTTCGCCTTTGGTTTGCGATTTTCCCCTGCGAGTTTGGCTCCTTTTCGGAACATTAACTCATGTCTGTGTGCTTAAAGTCCGTTTTTAAGCGGACAAGTAACATTGGTCTATTTGCTATCGGGGTTTCACTGCCTTTCGGGCAGTTATCCACCACAAAAATACCCGACCTTTACGCTATATTCAAAAAATATAATTACCTTTGCGGTCAGGAATAATTGACCTTGTGAAAACGATTGAACTTCGAGTTCGGAAGCCCATAAAAATGATAGGGCAAAATTAAGGCAATTATTCCTTTTTTCTATGGATTGCCTTAAAATTTTTATTCGTCTGTGTGGAATTCAAAAATTTCATGTAATTTTGCGGCGATTTTAATAGCGAAAGTTTTCGAAACTTGAATATTTAGGTGGGTAAGATTTTAGAATACATAGAGCGGTCAGGCGGAGGCAAGTACCAATGCTACAAGACCCAAAAGTTGTCGTTAGACGTCAATGATAACGACACGATTGCGTATAACTACGACGATAAGCCTGTAGCGCAATCGCAAAAGAGCATTTTTGCCGAGACTGACCGCAGTCGGCGAAAAGCAGTTTCTTTGCGTAGTTTGTTAAACCAAGAAAACACTCCACCGCCTATTTTTCGCTATTTTTTAGATGGTTCACGCCATACCTACAAAGTAGATGACATAGCCATTGGCAAAAAGATTTTCCCGATTGTTGCCGGTCAGATTATTGTTGGTTGTTGTGAGCGAAAAGACCGCGATACATTCAAAAAGTTTGGTGATGTTCGCAGCCAAATAGTTATCGCAATGCCCGATGATTTCGATGATGACGATGGCGGTGAAAATTTTTGTCGTTTCTACTGCGAAGGACTGAATAACGAAATCAGCAAACTCCGTTTCATTTCCGAAAGAGGCTTAAAAATCGACAAACTTTTACTTTATCGCACAGACGGATATTCGCAAGACAAAGAAAAAGATAACTACAAAAACCGTGCAGTTGCTGAAATTCAAAAGATAATGATGGACGAAGAACAGTTACTCGTTGCCGAACTTTGCGTCAAAAACAAATTAGATAGCGATAGTTGGCTAATCAAGGACGGTTCGTTAGAGTACAATCAAGACTTTTCAAACATAAAGGATGCAACGCAGTGGAACAATTTGCGGGCAAATTTCCAGCATGTAGTAGGCGTTTCCAAAATGTTCGACCCCGAACTTTTACCCGATTACGAAGGCAACCGACTTTCAAAAACCATTGCAGAACTTAAACCGTTTGAACGCACAAAAGTTTATTGTTATTCGTCAAAACATAGCGAAGGCACGTCCTTTTTTTATGCAGTATGGTATTTGCGTTTGCGGGGCGGGAATAAAGAATCGCGAGAGTTTCGCGAAACACAGTTTTCAGATATAGTAAAGTGCGAGATGGCGCTTTTGAAAGAGGGGCAACTGATAGATACAGACGTAGTTAATGTGATAAGCGCAAACCTCATTCGCGAGGCTTACCCCGTTAGTTATGGCTTTGATACCCGATGGGCAAACCATTTGTATCCGGTTTTTTTAACAGAGCGGTTTTGCAAGTCTCATTATATAAGTAGTAACGTAATATTAAGTTTATTCTGATATGACAACAATAATTGGAAAAGTTTCAGCGACAGAAAAAATGCCTGCCACGATAGACGATTTCTATTTTTGGACGGACAAAGGACGCATATTAAGTCCTTTCGACATTGTGAAAGTGGCTCACGTTTCGCCCGACAATACCCAATCTATCACATACGGCGTGATAGAAGAAATCAATCATGTAACCGATGCGTTAAGTCATTTTACGAGTTACATTTCAAGCGATTTTGGCGACACTGAAGCAACAATCGGAAATATGAACCGATTAGGAATGAATTATGTAAAAGCCCGCGTTGTGTGCAACACAAAAGATATTTATACGCCCGTTTTAGACAGTAAACAAGTGTCTTTGTGCGATGAAAACGATATACGTACTGCGCTTGGCTTGGACGATGTAAAAAATCCGCTTGTTTGCGGCTATTTGCAGATGTATAAAGGCGAAGAAACCCGAAAAATAAAAGTGGAACTTAATTCTAATTTTTTAATAGGTCCCGATGGAGCACACATCAATATTTCGGGCATTTCTGGATTGGCTGCAAAAACTTCATATTCAATGTTTTTACTCAATGCTATTCAACACAAATTCCGTTTGGAAGACGGCAGTACAGTTGCATTCGTATTTTTCAATGTGAAAGGGCGTGACCTTATGGCAATAGACGAGCAAAATACAAAACTTTCAAAAAATGATAAATTAATTTACAAAAATTTGGGACTTTCCCCAGAGCCATTTAAAAATGTGCGTTATTACTATCCATACAGTAAAGACACAGTGACTGCAAATGTTCAATCGTATGCGTTACCTGATGATGTGCAACGACAAAAGGCTAATAAAAAGGCATTTGCTTATAAATTTACGTTTGAAAAATCGCAGGATAAATTGGATTTATTGCTTGCAAATGAAGATGATAGTACAGGCACTTTGGAAAGTTGTGTAAACTATGTTATCAACGGCGAAGGAAATTTTTCAGGTATTAATTGAAAAATAGTATAATGCAAACTTCTCTTTACATATACAAGAAAGAAATTGATTGGTCTGCGTTGCATTTAGGTGTGAATATTCCCTTTTCTTTGCAGGATATTTTTTACCAAAACCTGAAATTAAGGTTAAAAAAAGGCGAAAATAAAGCAATAAAACTGTTGTTGAACGATGTAGAATATCCTGTTACACTGACCAATATTGGTTTTGATGAAAGAAAATATCCTACACATAAAGAACTCTTACAAATAAGATATACGCCAAATAGCAAAGTAGCAAAAATATTTCGCGAAATTTTTAGTTGCAGTTATGATTATTTGCTTATTGAAAAAGAAAAATTAATAAACAAAAAGAAACAATTGTCTGTTCCAGAAGATATGCGGGAGTACATGGCAATATATTCAACTGTTTTTGATGATGTGTTTTCGGTGGAATGTATTACACACGATGAAATCATTAATGCAAAAGCGGCAATAAAGAATTTTGAAGAGTTAGAAATAGAACAAATATTGCAAACAAAAGACACTCCTGCTCTAATTGAAAAACAAAAGACGGTAAAAATAAGAAAATTAGATAAAACTATTGGCGATAACCTCAAAATAATTTATTCTTATAAGTGTCAGATTTGCGGCTTGTTTATTGGCGAAAATTACGATGCAACAGTTGTCCATACGCATCATATTGAATATTTTTCCGTTTCTTTGAATAATAATGCCGACAACATCATGGTTATTTGCCCCAATCACCACTGTATTATTCATGCAACAAATCCATTTTTCGATAAAAAAGAGAAATTATTCAGATATCCAAACGGATACACAGAAGGGTTAAAATTGAATGTGCATTTATGAACTATCAAGACTTTTCAAACATGAAGGATTCTACGCAGTGGAACAATTTGAGGATAATAAATAAAAACATAGGCGCAGAGGTCATTTCCATTATAACAAAGAGAATGTATCCCGACCCCAAAGATGCATTGCGAGAATACATTCAAAATGGAGTTGATGCTTTGGGTAAAAATTTGCAGGTCAAGATTCGCCAAAAATCCATAATTATAAAAGATGACGGAAAAGGCATGAATCATGACGTTATCAGAAACGCTGTGCGTGTGGGCATTTCTGATAAAAACCCGACAAAAAATGTTGGTTTTATGGGTATTGGAATATACAGTTCATTTCATTTATGCGAAAAATTGACCATTTATAGTCGTGGCTCTGAAGATATTCCTAACAAATTGGAAATGGATTTTGGAAAAATGAAATCAATACTGCATATCCAAAAAGAAGGCAGGTTAAACGAAGTAATAAAACCGGAAGAACTTATTGATTTACAAACTATTTTGGAAAATTTTATATCATTAACAAAAAATGGAGAATTAAGCAGTGATGAATTTCCCAATCAAGGCACTATTGTTGAACTTACCGGAATAGAACCTGAATTTTATACAGCATTGTCTAATTTTGACGATGTTGCGGATTATTTAAGAAATGTAATCCCTTTGCATTTTGATGAGAAAAACTTCACTCATGCGAGCGAAATTGAAACAGAAATTACGCGGATTTGTAAAGAAAAGAAACAAAAATTTGAGGTTATAAATTTATCACTTCAGGTAAATTCAAGGATTGAAAATTTATTTAGACCTTATAAAAATATAGATTTTAATAAAGACGAAATAGCGCCGCAAAAGCCGCTGTTTTTTCCAATCGAACATAATGGCGTTTTTTTCGGAATTGCTTGGGGATGTCTTAACTCTGTCCGTAGAAAGTTGGATAATAAAAATTTAAGAGGATTTATTCTTAAAAAGCAAGGATTTTCAATTGGTAATCGGGAAGGATTGGTAAAATTTTTTCCAAAGGGAAATACTCATTTTGATAGATATAGCGGAGAGATTATCATTGTTAATTCTAAAATACTGCCCAACGCTTCACGTAGAGATATTGAATATTCGCCGTTACGTACCTCGTTTTATGAGGCATTGACAGAAGTTGCTACTCAATTTGACGAAAAGGGACATAAATATCAGGTTTACACTAAAGGAGATGATGAGTTAGCAGAATCGTTAAATGATTTCAAAAAAGAATTGGGGGCGTATAATGAATACGATGAAGATTCTGAAAAATTGGTAAATACTATAGTTGTACTCAAAGGAATCTACAAAACAATAGACGATCGAATAAAAAGAAATGGTTTTAAAAATGAATCTGAAACAAAAGCGAGAGAATTGCTTACAAATGTTAAAAACTTTGAAACAACAATTCAAACAAGAATAAAGGTAGTTACAGAAAAGAAAAAGCGTCAAATATCACCAAAAACTATATCTAAAACACAAATTGCTAAAAGTGTTTCCTCAATTAAAGTAAATACCCCCTTGGAGAGCACAAAAAAATATGAAAGTTTGTACGATTTGCTTGTTGATATTGAACTTAAAATTGAAGAAGATTTAACCGAAATAATACATTTGATTGATGAAATGTTTATTCAAAGAGTTGCCCAATCTAAAGCAGAATATTATCATTTGTTACAACAATTTAAAGAAAAAATTCAAGAAAACGAATAAAATGATGGATAACACGAAATTCAGCACGGCAAATAAAAATTTAATTCGGGGTAAATGGAATATGCCATTAATAAAATTTTTATCAAAAAAGGTCAATGAAAAGTTGATTTATATCGGATTACCATCATCTGATGCAGACGATATCGCGCAATGGCTTGAACACATTAAATCTGTTATTGCGTTTCAATGTCGGGAATATGGGCAGTATTCAAAACCTACTCAAACAAGAGAACTCATTTTGAAGTTGGAAGAATTTTTAAGACAACTTGAACGTCAAGGAAAAATTGATGATTTCATTGTATATGATGGTTATTTAGAGGTGGTTATAATAAAGGGGTTCGACAACTCGCCCAAAGAGATTGAATTTAGGACTGACAGGTTTATTACTTTATACAATTTAGATTTTTGTAATGATATTGCCTCGCCGATAGAATATATAGACAAAAATGGAGATACTCAAAAAGTATATAAATTCAATGCTATTCAAAGGTTACTAGAAATTCAAAAATCATTAAGTAAAATTTCAAATAAATTTATTTTCTTTTTGACTGTTCATTGTAGTTACGAAGGTAAAGAATTACAAGATTTTATTAATGACCCACCGAATGAATTTATTCGCGATTATATCAAAAAATACTTAAACCTAAAAGGACATAAAAAAAATGCTGAAATTGTACGATTGTTTGTATGCAATAATATTCAAACTTATTTTAGAGCAAATTCCTTCTCATACCATATTCTTCCTGTAATTAAATATGAAGGAATTAAAAACACGCCGTTACTTCATTTTGCCGTTTTGGGCGTACATTCCAACCCCACAGCAGAAGGTGTTGCCAATTATCAAACACTTGATGAAGTTATTAAACAGAAATTAATTACAATCAACTCCGAACAGTTTGAAAATGAAACAATATTTGATGATGAACAACATGTTGATAATACGAATCCTATTTAATTGTTTATCAATTATAAAACATATACTAAATTATGGCAGTAAAAGGAAAAGTATTATTATTGGAGCCTGATTATTCAAATAAGTACCTCCACCAATAGGCTTGATGAAACTTTCAACGTACCACAAACTTTTAGGATATGAAGTCGTATTTTACAAGGGCGATTTAAAACATTTTGTTTTAGAACGAATTGTTAACAAGTGTATTGAGGCGCTTACTAATTTGGATAATACGATAGATTTGGGTATTGCGCAAAGATATTTTGTTTGATTTCATCTATTATCGAAAAAAAGAGTTTTTTCAACAACTCAATTTGTCTGATTCTGAAGTAGAACTTTTAATTACTGCGAAAGTAAAAGAATATCGCGATTACTATCACAAAAAAATGTGGGAAAAAGACCCTGAATGGGATAGAGTTTTAATAACAACACTTTTCACTTACCATTGGAACATCACTATAGAAACAATCGAATTTGCGAAAAAACTTGTAAAAAAGAACAGTGGACTAATGGTTGGCGGAGTTTTGGCAACACTTCAAGCCGATGAATTAGAAAAGGAAACGGGAATAAAGCCACATAAAGGCATTTTGAACATTCCCGGACAACTTGACGAGGGGGATGATAAAATCATTGACAATTTACCATTAGATTATTCAATTTTAGACGAAATAGCCTATAAATATCCGATGAGTAACGCCTTCTATGGTTACACAACACGCGGATGCGTTCGTCGTTGCCCTTTTTGTGCCGTACCTGTTTTAGAGCCAAAATATATCCAATATATTCCTTTAAAAGAGCGTGTTGAATTAGCAAAAGAAACATACGGCGACCAAAAAGATTTGTTATTGATGGACAATAATATTTTGGCATCTAAAAAATTTCATATCATCATTAAGGATATAATTGATTGTGGTTTTGGCAAAAATGACAAATTCATTCAGCCCGATTTGCTCGAACTATCTGTAAATAAACTGCAAACTGGCTTTAATGACCGCGCTTACATTCGCAAAGTTCAAACTTTAATAATGGAGTTTTACGAAAAATTAAACGGTGAAGAATCTTATCAAGTTTATAAAATAATTTTCGATAAGTATCATATTAACAAATTAATAACCGTTAAAAAAGAAAACTTATTGCTTGCGTACGAAGAAATAAAGGAGATTTACAAAAACCATTTCAGACCTGCGCCCAGACAGCGTTATGTGGATTTCAACCAAGGCGTAGATGCCCGGTTTTTCACGGAAGAAAAAGTACAGTTGTTAAGTAAAATTAACGTGCGCCCCTTGCGCGTTGCATTTGACAACATGGAATGTCAGTCTGAATACGAAAAGGCTATCCGTATGAGCGCTGCGGCTGGGATACGTAGTTTTTCAAATTATTTGCTTTACAACTATGACGACAAGCCAATAGACCTATATAACCGTCTGAAAATAAATATATATTTATGCGAATAACTGCGTATCAACATCTATTCCTTTCCAATGAAATACCATCCCGTAATAGGCGGTTTCAGTCATAATCGTGATTTTATCGGCGAACATTGGAATCGTAAATATATACGTGCTGTGCAAGCAATATTAAACAGCACAAAGGGACAAATAGGGCGTGGTGAATCCTTTTTTCTCAAAGCCTTTGGACACACCGAAGAAGAATTTTACGAATTATTGATAATGCCCGAAACCTTTATCTTGTATCGCTATTTCTTTGACTGGCTGAAAGATAAATACTACCATTCAACAGATAATTGGCGGCTTTGCTACAACAAATGTATGCAAAACCTTGACGAAGACGAAAAAACAAAGTTAATAAAAGCAATCCACGACAACGATTTTTCGGAAACTGCAAAAAGCCAATTCACGAATCCCCAAAGTCGACAAATGATAGACTTTTACACTAATTATCGCAATGCTATTGCCAAAGAAGGAACAGAATTATTCAAATTGAAAAGAGAATATGAGAAAAATCCGACTAAACCGAGAAGACGGAAAAAAAAGTGAAAATATAAAAGTTAAATCGTATGAATTTTTTCCAAATACGACAGCGTTGTCGTGCGTGATTTTTGGACGATTTTGCATATTTGCAATTACCCTGTCGCACGTTTCCAAAGGATTATTCTCTTTGGCAACAACGACAAACTTTTCCAAATCAATGCTTTCCGTTTGCGAAAGGCTAAAGACGTTATATTAAAAAGGGATAAATCGCTTATTTACACACACTTCACGGTCTATCGTTTTTACGTACTTCGTTTCTTCATTGACTTTCCAAAAAACTATCAGAATAGCCTTTTCACCCTTTTTCACACGTCCGCCCGCTTCGGAAATCTACTTGTACGTTCCAAACAACGGATACGGAAACTTGTGTTCTTCGCAACAATATGAGAGCAAAAGGATATTGAAACCCCTGTAACTTCTCTGCGAAAAAGCGTTCATCGGCATAAAATCCTTCCACGTTTTGCGCCAAACGGGAACTTTTCCGTTTTCTAACTCGTTGATAACCATATCAACTATTTTATCAATCATCTTCATTTTTGTCTGATTTTTAAATGATTGCTACTATTACTCCTATTTTTACTTATTCTTCTGCTTTTTACCGACACAATCACTTTTTCAGGGTGCATCGGAAAATCCCAGAAACTAAAAACTTTTCGGTTATTGGTATGGATATTTCCACCCATTGCCAATCCGCAACAATTTTCAACAATACGGCTCGCTTCCGCCTTGTTTTCAGCAAGCGCTTCAAAGGTGCCGTCAAATACAAATCTTGTTTTTACAATATATGTTTTCATGTTATTAAAATATTAAATTACAGATGTTTATAAATGCAAAAACGAGCAGACATGGCTTATCACCCTGTCTACCCGTTATCGCTAACTACGTATTATTCTACTTTTTAGACTTTTTTGTTTTAATACGTTTTGCCAATATTTTCATGTCTTCGCCAACTTTTTGGCTTGTAATTTCAGCGTATATCTGCGTAGTACGCATCGAACTGTGTCCCATCATTTTACTGATGGTTTCCAACGGAACGCCATTTGTCATGCAAACCAACGTAGCAAACGTATGACGCGCCATGTGATAACGTAAATGCTTGATATTACACGTTTTTTCGATTTTACGAAGATGACAGCAAACAGTATTGATGCTCGGCATATTGAAAATAAGTCCGTTTTTTCGCACAGAACGGTATTTATCAATGATTTTTACTGCTATATCCAAAAGACGGATATTGCTCTCTACGCCAGTCTTTTGACGCGGAATAGAAATCCAAAATGCGCCATCTGTAGCCTTATGCAGATGTTTCTCGCTCAAATTGCACATATCGGCGTAAGCCAGACCCGTAAAGCACGAAAACACAAACATATCGCGAATGAAACAAACTGACTTTGACTGTATTGGCGTGTTCAAAATCTTTTCCAATTCCTCGCCCGAAATATGTTGGAACTTACATTCACGCTTGATTTTTACGTAATCAGGAAAGGGGTTTCGTGGGATAATACCCTGATTTATAGCGCGTGTAACCATCATTTGAAGGTTACGAACATGTCCGCTCACCGTATTGGAACTACCTTTTGCCTCAACCCGCAGATAATAATCATAACTGTTTATAAATGACATATCTAACTGTTTCAGAGGATAGTCGTCCAACCCATATTTTGACTTGATGAAGCGCGATAAATGAAGATAGGAAATTTTATAGTCCTTATAAGAACTTGGTTTTCTGTCAATTCCCACACGTTTTTCAAATTCAGCATTATGCTCGCTGAAAAGTTTAAGCAAATCATCGGTTTTGCTAACAACGCCGGTCAATTCATTTTTGATTTGTTCGGCAGTCACATATCCAACGGTATCAACCATTCGGGCGTAAATGTTTCGTATGGATTGTTGCGTTTGCTCTATCTTTCTGTTCAAATCAATTTGTGCGCGGGCTTTTCCTTTCGCCCGACCGCTTTTCTT
>Ga0099364_10014539_pt1 | contig 10464 bp, 15 predicted proteins | sample TergutTh196P3_FD_73070 | JGI IMG/M metagenome (GOLD analysis project Ga0099364, IMG submission 73070) | Microcerotermes parvus P3 segment gut microbial communities from Pointe-Noire, Republic of the Congo - Th196 P3 | ecosystem: Host-associated > Arthropoda: Insects > Digestive system > Gut ...
TTTCACACAGTTTAACACACTTTCTTTCTTGATCCCCCGGGATCGTTAGGTGCTACACTTTTATATTCGTTTTTGCTACATTTCAATTATACAAAACACACCCTTGGCTACAGTCGTTATTTTGGTTTGATGGACAGGGCAATTTTTCAAAAACTCATCAGAATAGCCCATATCCAGTAATTCTGTAAAATCTATGGTTGTAAAATCGGAGCCGGTGTCCAAATTGAATTCAACACCCGCCATATCCGCTTTGTTCTTTTTCTGAACAGATAATTCTAACTCAATTCTGCCCAAGTTATTGGGAACAAAACCCAAGGTTGCCTTTAAGTGATGCTTCACCATAACAAACCGCCAATCCGTGGTGTATCATCAAAACCCTCCACAATCATTGTCCGGCCCATAGCATCCCCTAACCTCCGCCTTTCGGCATGAATTTCATCTTTTTGTTCGGAGACCCAATAAACCTCACCTGAAGAACAATGTCGTGTAGGTTCCTTTTGCAAATTAACAAGCAAAATCCACTGTTTGGGGTACATCATGGGTAGATCGACAAATGGAACTCGTTGCATATTACCTTTCATACCAATCAACTCCTTCTACCCTCATTATACCCCATCGCCACAAAAAAAGCAACCGATTTTACCACCAACAAGCAGGAGGACGCCGATGCGTCACCCTGCCTGTGGCTCAGTCCATTTCCTCCGCACGACCCATCCGTTGGAGCTAGGCGGCCGGTGTACTTCGGACATCCACATCCCAATGGGTGGTTAGCCCGGTTGGAAGCATCGCATTAGTCTGCTTTATCCTTCATGTCATCGGCAGCATCGGTGGCCGGTGGCAGCTTCGCATTGGAAAGATTGACAGATTTGTCAATTATATCTGAACCATCTTCATCATAATAATCATCGAACACCCCGCCATTGACCTTCGGGATTCCCACATATAACGAATTGATGGTTTTGTTGAAGCTTGTGAAGAAAACCCGGCTTTCGTCTAGCTTTTTCCATTCGTTGAAACCGACTTTGGGGTCGTTGTCAACTGTCGCTGACATTTGGAACCCAAACGCATCGCAAAGTATGAGTTTTTTCAACTTTTCCCCCTTGGCGAAATTCACAAAATTCGCAACCCCCAAACTGCAAATCATCCGCACCGTTGGGGCAACGGACAACGCCACATTGCAGGCAGACACAGGGGTTTCCGCCATCGCTTCATCGTGGGTGAAGTCCATAGACTTGATGAAATCCTCCACCATTTTCAGGTCAGACCAATCGGCGGCATAATGTTGTGCGTCAGTCAATCGTGTGCGGAAGTCAAACATGGCCTTGATGTGTGGGTTGGATTGATTGGTTTTTGCAACTTTTTGGCGAAGTTCGATACTGTCCACACAGAGGAACACATAGCCGGATAGGTTTTGTCCCGTGTAGCCGTAAGGTTGGGCTTTGATATTGCTGGTGATTTCAGGGTTAATCTCCCCTAGCATACCGATGAGGGCTTCCACTTTGCTCTCCCCGATGTGTTCCCGGCGGAACATTTGGTTTGCCAGATTATGGGGTTCTACTTTGTCAAAATCATAGAGCGTCAACTTGGTCAGCCCAAACCGCACCAACAGCTCGGCTACGGTTGAGCCGACCGAACCGCAGCCGATAATGTGCAGGCGTTCCCGGCAAATTTCGGGCTTGAAAAAGTCGTAACTTTTTGCTAAACTTAACGTGTCCATTTGGCGATGCCTCCTTATAATTCATACGGATCATACGGATAACCGTACTCGTATGGATAGTCGAAGATTGAGCGTTGCGGTTGCTTTTTCTCCTTGTAACGCTTGGGTTTTGTTGCGGTTTTGACTTTCTTTTGCACCTTGCTTTGGGCATCCGACAGAAACTCTTCAAAAGTGTCATTCCCGCTGATTTTTACAACAATATCCGTATCTTCATACAGGATATTGTTTGCCATATCGTAAATCAGACTGTGGGTTTTCAACGACTTGTTCCAGATCATAAAGATGTAAAACATATCGTCGTCCAACTGATCCAGAATTTTTTCCCGGTGACCGTCATCGACTCCGGACGGCGAAACGCCCATGTTGACGTGGCTGTGACCCTGCATACGAATCTGGTTAAAAATGTCTGCATTTTGTTCATAAAGCCACTCAGTATACAACTTTTGGTCGGTGTTTACCGTGCTACCTGTGACTTCTTGCGGGTAAACCAGCACATCTTCGATGACAAACTCGTTTTTGTCCTTCCGGGTCGCCAACTCGTGCCAGCCAACCTCGTCTTGGAAGTTGTTGACAAGTGCTATGATTTTGTTGTACGTCAATGGTGTAAGCCAAATTACGGCGGATGTGTCTTGGTATTTGAAGGATTTGACGTAGCTGATTTTGCCGTCCGACATTTTCAGCTCTTCCAGCGTTTTTTCAAACTCTGCTTGCAGGGTTCTCTTCATTTCTGCGGTGATTCTGATTGGTTTAGGCATTTTATCGCCTCCTTTGGTGTCATCAGTTTTCCCTGGGCATTTTCGATGCACCGGATGTTGGTGGATGACAGACTCTTGGCAAACTTTGTCATCACGGTCGAGTCGTGGAAGTTGAGATTCCGGGCGGAAACTGCCGCTTGGTCGATGGCTCCAACGTAGTCCCGGCGGGCCATATATTCGGCAAATCGCTGAGAATAACCGCCGATGCAGCCGTATTGTTGGATGTGCGGATTGGGCAGATAGTGGCAGCTTTCAGGCGGGAAATTGTAGCCCATCACAGGCGTTAGGGTGTTTTTCATGTCGGCTTTGTAGGCCGCGCAAATCCGCAGTTTGTATAAATTTTCGCTGAAAATCGCCCGGTAAAGTTGTGCCATCCCCTCTGGATTGCTGACACTGGAATAGAGGAAACTATTGGAATTTCCGGCATAAGTGTCAAACGCTTCCTCATCGAACACATCGGCGTACCCGTGAACGACAAACTCCAACGATGTCCCAGACACCTTGATAACGCTGATGTTTTTGTTGCACAGGAAATACTCCATCAACTCGGAATCGTGGTCTTGGTTGACGCGGCATTGCAGTCCGGCCAGAGTGATTTGCTGCAATTGAATGCAGCTTGAAATGTTGCGAAGATTGGTCAATGCCGACTGATATTCGCCCTGATAGCGTTGGATTTCCTGCTCAATTTGCCCAATTCGCTCCCGTTCAAAAACCGTCTCAAAATCCCTCAACCGGGACTTGATCATCTCGGTCCGCATATCCAGTTTTTGGGCGAATTCTTCAATCAACCGGGCATATTCGCTTTGATTTCTCAGGCCTAAACTTTTGAGCAAATCGGCCTCCTCAGCGGTCAAGGGAGCATCGGCAAACAACTTGGGCAAATATTTAGGAATCATCATTTGCAGAGCGTGATATTTGCGTAAATCGAGTGAATCCAAGAAGATAATGCAACTTGAACCGCCAATATAAAACAGGCCGTTGAGCTTCTTGATGTGGAAAATCCGCAAATCTTCTTGAGGTTCGTACCCCTCAAAACCGTCCTGAACCGCTTCCAAAAGCTGTGTCCCTCGGGATGGGTCTTGAGCGTACACAATGCGGATGTTGCAGCCGGTTCCCCAACCCTGGCCGTCTAGTTTTTGCCTGATGATTTCAGGAGAAATCGGCGTTCTGAAAATCGGCACCAGAGCCAGCCTCACCGACTCCCCGCCGGGAAGCCGTTTGTGCAAAATAGCCCGCAGGGTCGCCGTGAAACTTTGGTCTGCCGCGTAGTTTTGTGCGGAAATGTTGTCAAACAAGCGGTCTGCGATGTCGTTTGCCAAGGTTATGCTGTGAATTTCTTTGTTAAACAAGCCCTTCAGCCTCCCTCCTGATTAAATAGGTGACGGATGCCGCAATCAGCACCCATCACCCCAAAGATTTACGCATTGTCGGCTTTGACGACGTTGAGCAGAAAACATTTGTTGGTGATGCCGAAGTCGGCAAAAGTTTTGTCCAAATCGCCGGGACAAAGCGGCGAACCATCGAGGTTCATGGTGCCTCGGTTGTAGTCGATGCCGGCCTCCTCCAAGGCTTGGCGCAACGTGGTGTTTTCGTCCAGAATTTCATCTTTTCGCTTGACATTGTTGCCCATTGTGACTTTAATCATGGTGGTTTTTCTCCTATTCTAAAATAAATTTAGGGCCACGAACTTTACGTCCGCAGCCCTATGGTTTTGTCTCAGACAACCACGGTGATACTGTCTGTGACGGCCTTGTGTTCGTCCCGGATTTCCTTGAGTACAGCATCGATTCCGGCCTCAATCCGATTGAGATTGACTACCGCCGCACCGACCCATTCGGCAACGTACTCCTTGGCATCCTCGATGTCTGGGGGGATGAGCAGCGTGACGGCGGCCAGCTTTTTGTCGTCGTTGGACACGCCGCCGAAGCTGATGCCGTAGCCGCTGATGCTGTTGCGTCCGATGCCGATGGCGAAGAGTTCTTCACGGGTTTCCTCGTCCACCAGTTTGAGGGCTTTGGGCCGGTGCTTCCTGACCAGCTCCAGGTCTGCCATTGCGATTTTCGATGTGACAACAAAACTGCTGCCCAAGATTTTGATGTTTGCCATTGTGGTTTCCTCCTAGTAAATTTTATTTGCATGAATAACCAACAATCCCTGTGGTTTCATACGATTTCAGAATATATAGACGTGAGATTGGGATGTTCGGTTGGTGAAAAAAGTAGTGGAAATTTTCAAGAGACTGTGGTATACTAAGACTATAAAGAGAGGGCGATTATTATATGAGCAATGAAAATAGCAAAATCAAAAAATTCATCCCGGTAAAGAACGATGCGATTTTCCGTATTTTCTTTGCCGATGAACGCAACGAAGAAGATTTGGTTACCCTGCTCAAATCTATGTTGCAATTGCCCGAAGACGATTACAACGAAATTGAGATTTCGGATCCGCATCTGCTACGTGAATATGACGGCGATAAGCTGGCCATTATCGACGTGAAGCTGCATACGAAAACCAAGAAAATTATCCACATAGAAATTCAGTTGAAGGTCACACCCGAGCTGGAACAGCGTATTGTTTTCTACGGGGCAAAACTCATCACCGAGCAGTTGGGCAGCGGCGATGATTACGATAAAATCAACAAGGTCATCAGCATTATCATCACGGATGGAATTTTGATTGCCAACAGCCCGAAATACCATCATCGGTTTACGTTCTATGATAAGGATGCCGATGTGGAGTTTACTGACATTTTAGAAATCCATGTATTAGAACTGAGCAAGTTGCCACAGGTAACAGACGGTACGGAACTGTATGATTGGGCGAAATTTATCGCCGCCGAAAGTGAGGAGGAGTTGGACATGATAGCACAAAGAAATCCGCAGATCAGGAACTCGGTTGTCAAATTCCGGGAATTGTCTGCTGATGAACGTGTGAGGGATATGGTAGAACGCCGGGAAAAGGCTCGGCGGGATCAGGCATCACGGGAAAAGTTTGCACGGCAAGAGGGTAAGGTTGAAGGCGTTATGTCTGTTGCTCAAAATCTTTTGCAAATGAATTTGCCCCTTGACCAAATTGCCAAAGCAACTGGTCTCACCCCCGCCGACATAGAATCCTTACGCTAAAAAAAGAAACCGAGGGCGGAGCTTTACGCTTCACCCTCTCCTTTTTTCAACCCCCCGTAATCTTCACCGCAACACCACGCAGCGTACCAACAATCGCACCGATCAGACCACCGGCGATTATCCCCGGCACGCCGATCACACAGCCGCCGATGACTGCACCTTGTTCTACTCCGGCCCAGATGCAGTCGGTGAACGATTGGGCGGCGTACTCTCCAATCATGTCAACGATTTTCTCGGCATCTTTGCCGGGCGATATGGGTACAGAAACTGCATAGTGGTGTGTAAGATTTTTGGTAGAATAGAAAAGACTCTGTGTTATGATAGAGGCTAAACAAAGTAGAGATTCAGGGGCAGATTAAGGGGTTCGATACCCGGCGGAAGGAACTGCGGGGGAAGCTAATCAAATAGGTGCACGGGCGGCTGGAGCAGACGGTGACGGAGCAACGGATGTTTGTGATACGATGGAGGGTTATGTGATGGGAGAACGTAAAGATACTTTACGCTCAATGCTGGCATCGCAAGTAACGGGAATCAGGGGATTTAGTGAAGCGTTATTGGCCATTGCGAGTAGCATTGATTTTTCTGCAACAACGGGTCCGTTAATTAAGGAGATAAGCAGCTCGGCATCGAAAATTATAGACAGTTACAACGATTCTGCAAAGATTTCGGCGAGATCGATGGCGGAGGTATTCTCTAAATCTCTAACCCCAAACAGCTTTGGCTTTTCCGCAAAGATTGCAGCAGGTTCGCTAATTGAGGTGTTGGAGCAATCAAGAATAGCAGACACTGTAGCTCGGTCAAGTACATTAGGGGTTTCTACATTTGCCGAATCTTTACAGAGAGTGCTTCAATCCTTTGACCTCGGCCAAATAGAAGTCAGTGAAAAAGGGAATTTAGTATACGATGGATGTGAGTATAGCGAAGACGAGCTGACGATGGAGTTGGATTCCCAGATTGAACTCATCAACAACCCGAAGACCCCGAAGACATTGAAAGAAAATTTCGAGCTACTCAAACGCAAAATATGGCTTATTCTCTTGATATTACATATCTACACTGTTATTCCCGATTTTGTGGACAAAACCTCTTGGTACAAAGAAAATATTCCCAATCTGACGGCATTGTTTAAGAACCATGACCAAGAGGAGCGTGAGCATTGTGCGTATGTCATTAAAGAGAAAGCGATACTGAGAAAAAACGCTGACCCGACATCTTCACGGGTTGCGAAGCTCCTATATGATACCCGACTGAAAATTATAGCCGATATTCCCCGATGGTATGAGGTTGTTTATGAAGGCGAAGATGGAAATGTTCTTCGTGGATGGATTTCAAAAGTAAGCGTGGAGGAAACATGGGAGGTGAATTGACAATGGTTGAAGTCATAATGAGATGGATAGAGGATATAGTCAACGATGACAGTCCCGCAACCGCCTTGATGGCGTTCGTGACCGTGCTTGTGTTTGTGCAGGGGATACTGGTGCTACTGTTTAGGGGGCTATCAGCATTAGTGAATAAAAAGATAAACAAGATGCTAGTTTTTTCAAAAGAGCATATTATCCTCAACTTCAACTCTGAGGGGCTAGGGATACGGCTTTTCTTTACACTGGCATCTTCGAGAATTGATACGATTGTTAAGGAAGTGAAGATTAAACTCAAAAGAAGGAGCCAAGTGGTATATGAGCTTAAATGGGACACTTTCTACTCGACCTATTATGATAGTATTCGTGCCGATGGTAGTGCCATTCGACAGAACATTCAGTTTGCGGCCAATCGGGAAACCATGTCATACTCTCACCCAATGTACTTGAAGAAACAGGAGACACGGTTGTTCTATGTGGGCTTCGCTGATGTTAATGCTAAGAAAGCGTTGGAACTAGAGACCGGAGAATATGACTTGATATTTGAGATATTCAGTACGGAAAAGAAGAAACCGTTTAGAGTAAGGAACCGAGTAGAGTTTAGTGATGCCAATATCAACGCACTCAAAGGGCAACGTGGAAAGAAGTTCTCCGCCAATGCCAACAATCAAGAATTGGTGAGCGTTGAGATTTTGGAAATTCCGAACATGAGAAAGTTATGTCGGGGGTTTGTAGTCGATTGGATCAAGCAGCGATTTAACAAAGGTGGAGGAAAGAAAAAATGAACCAAAACCAACGTCTTGAACTTACATGGATTGGCAAGGGAGAAAAAATCAACCCTGAGCCGTGCATACTGCTGTATGACGAGGCCAACAGCTATGGGGGATCAGGTCAAGGGCAACCTCCTAATTCATGGAGACAATCTCCTTGCGTTGAAGGCGTTGGCGTTGGAATACGCCGGACGGGTGAAGTGTGTCTATATCGACCCACCATACAACCAAGGTCAGCTTGCCGGCACTCGTCAAAATCGCCAATGCGCTGGAAACCAGCGTGGACAAGCTGCTGTCCGACAATCTGTACGATTCCAAACCGCATCTGCTGGAGGATGTACAAAAGGTGTTTGCCGACTGCGATTCCGATGAGATGTATGTCATGCTCCAAGCCGCGTCGGCGGTGAAGTCAGCGGTGCGAGTGCGGAAAATGAAACGCCGGGAGTGATTTGATGTTATCACAACCCGGCGGTAAATCAAAGTGCTGCCAGCACTATTTTCGCAACTTTTTCAATCAACAAAAGGTATCGAACAAATGCCGATGAGAGCAACCCATGCAATTCAATAGAGCACAATTCCCCAGATTTTTGTTCCGGCAAACTCTGAGTTTATCATGGGCAGTTTTCTCCGTATTTTCAGAGGGTTTGCAATCAACATGTAAGGCGGAATATGCAAGGCCAGAAAGAATGAAATTCCTGCCATTCCATCAACAATCATTACACTCACAACAGATATTGCCGCATACACATATAAAATGGACGCAATGATTTTCTTCCACTGCTTTCCCGTGCGAAATCCGGGTATATTCCATAGAAATCGTCTGAACCCGTGCATTCCGAGAAGGCGTTCCAACTCCTGCACGCTGCGGCACAAAGTTTTGCCGGGGATGTATTCCTCATATGTATAACAATCCGGGGCGGGATCCTCTAAGCCTAGAATCTGAACCATGTTCTCGTGCTGTATATGGATGAGCCGGCAATACAGCTCTTTGTTGATTCCGCTGATTGTTTTTCGGACAATCTGCCGTTTTGTTTGGCTGTGGATCATCAGGGTTGCCCTTTTATGACCGCACAAATCGGATATGCAGTCATATTCTCTTGGGTCAAGATGCTCTGCTTAGTGTAAACTTTTTGTGGGCAGTTGGCTCTTTGCCCTCCGCAGGAGCTCTGCGAAAACTTGCATTTCAAACACCCCGGGTTTATAATAGGGAAAAATGTTGGAGGAAATTCGATGGAAACCACAACTGCTAAACTGACAAATATCTTGAAAAGCCCAAACGAGATTACAAGCATTCTGCAAGAAAACGAGGACTCCATCTCATCGCCCACGTTGCAGGAATACTTGGGGGATTTATTGTCTTTGAAAGAGATGCGGCGGCGGGATGTCATCAAGCGTGCCGAACTTGACGGCAACTACATCAACCAACTTTTCAGTGGCATTAAAACCAAACCGGGCCGGAATCAAGTTTTGTCTTTGGCATTCGGTTTCGGGTTGAATTTGGAGGAAACCGACAGACTGCTCAAGGTTGCCGGAGTGGGTGAGTTGTATCCCAAAAACAAACGTGACGCTGTGATTTTGCATTCTCTTGAAAATGGGAAAACTGTGTGGGGGGCAAATGAGATGTTGAGTTCGTTGGGGCTTGAAACGCTGTCAGGGGGTTAGGGAGATTATAGCGTATGACGAGGGGATTGGTCAAGGGGGGAGCGTATGAAAGTTGCTGCCCACCAACGATTTTTTTATGTAGAAAACATCTGCTCGAAGTTTTCTCTGCTCATGGTTTTCAACTCCTTGTCATTTTTTTACTAAGGAGTTGTGTGTGAATAAGAAAATAAAAAATAATGGAATCATTTATCTTGAAATATCTGTGGGGGCGATGTTGGTTTCTTGTGGAACATCGGAATTTACTGGGACTCGGTTCCCCCGAGACGACATATCGCAGCCAATTGGCTGCACAGAAAATCGAGCTTTTATTTTGTCCTTTGCAGATGCTAACTGTAATTAAGGACGCTAAAAAAGCCCACAACCATCGGCTAAAATTGCCGATGGTTGTGGGATTTTCAGTTACCATAGGGTTTAAGTGCCGGCACAGCCACTGTCTTGCTATCCTTATATTGATACAATTTCACGGCGGGTAGGCGGTTTCAAACGGTTACACCTTTTCACGTTGGGTGATTTCCTCCATGAAAACAGGGGCAACTCTAATTCCTGCAGCTCTGTTACACAATTCCCATAACCTACTGCTGATATTTCGCAGTCTCTGCTGAACTGGGGTTCTTAGCAGCATATTCTGTATGTGCCTCTTTGCCCGATACTGCAGCTATATAAAAAACAGTGCTTGCGAACATTTGGGCTACAGCACAACCCAAGGTGTGAGGTCTTCCTTAAGCAAGGTCTTTACAGCTTGGTTTTTTACATTTTCTCGACCGGCTATTGATTTCACTGCGGCTATGTGTGATGTCATTTGTGCGCACCAGTCGAATTGCTCTTTAAGTCCGACCTTTTGCTTATCAACTTTCTCTTTCACTTGCTGTCTGTCATTAGCGACTATTCTAAAGGCCAATACAAGCCATCTCCATCTGCAGAATAATAGCCACGGTCTTTCTAAACGCATACGCTGTTTTTGTCAAGGAAAAAGTGTAGCAAAAACTAATGAATTTTTGTAGCACCTAATGAGCCAGAAACATCCATTTTACATTTGGTAATTATGTAATGTCCCTCGTTGTCGCCGCCGATGTGGCAAGG
>Ga0099364_10014540_pt1 | contig 10463 bp, 12 predicted proteins | sample TergutTh196P3_FD_73070 | JGI IMG/M metagenome (GOLD analysis project Ga0099364, IMG submission 73070) | Microcerotermes parvus P3 segment gut microbial communities from Pointe-Noire, Republic of the Congo - Th196 P3 | ecosystem: Host-associated > Arthropoda: Insects > Digestive system > Gut ...
CCGCCCCCCCGCCGTCGCTGCCTCCCCCCCCGCCCCCGCTTTCGCCGTTCCCCCCGCCTTCGCTGGCCGCCGCCGTGTCCTGTTCGAGCCGCTCCCGCGTCTCGATCGCCGATATCTGGGCGCCGAGCGCGGTGATCTCCGCGTCGAGCTCGCCGAACCGCGTCGTATCCGCGTCCGTGAACGCCCTTGTCTCCCCGCCCTCGCCGCAGGCCGCTATAATCGCGTCCATCTCCGCCAGCAGCGCGTTGCGCCTTTCTATTAGCTTCTTTTTGTTCATTTCGCTTTCCTCCGTTTTTTTATTTTGTCCCTTTGCGTACGCTTTTGTCCCTTTTTGTCCACTAGCCCAGCCTTAGCCTCCGCGCCCTTCTGCGCATCAGCTCCGCTTGCGCGTCGTTTGGCGGCGCGTCCGGTTTCTCCGGCGGCGCCTCCTCGATGTCGTACTCCGGCGCGTCGCCATGCCCGTCGCGCACCTCGATCGTCGTCGCGATGTACGCGGGACGCTTCGCGTCGTCCAGTATCGTCACTTCCGTCAGCTCGAAGTCCTTCAGGTACCGCCTCGGCGGCGCCCCTTCTCGCTCCTCCCATTCGTCCACCGGCCTCCGGAACCCGAACGACCAGCCGGTCAGCCTCTTTTCCCGCGCCTTTTTCACCACTTCCGCGTCCGTCACCTTCGCCCGCGCCCGCAGCCCTATGCTGTCCTCCGCGAGGCTCAGCGAGCCGTCCGACGTGCTGCCGAGCGCGCGCGTGTGGTTCAGCATCAGCTCGACCGGGTTGCCCCGCCCGAGCGCCCGCCCGAAAGCGCCCGGCATCACCTGCTCCACGAATTCGCCCCGCCGGTCCGGGATCGCGTTGCTGTCCCGCCCCGCCGCGTTCACGTACCCGTCCAGCAGCACGTGGTCCGCCCTCACTTCTATCCTAAGGCTCATTCCCCTCTCACCTCCTCCAATTTATGGGTTTTTTGTTGTTTTGCTTGCATTTTTGCCGCCTTTTTGCTATAATGGCAGCAACAAACAGCCGAGAAGCGAGGGAATAAAGGGCTGCTCGCTTTCAACTCTGGATTAGTGTCGAAACCTTCCAGAATCTCTGCTGTTTTGTTATGCTCAATAGTCGATGTATGCCGTCATCACGTAAACAATTTTGCCATCGCGGAGTTGCGAGGCTATTATTACGTGCTTGTCGCCAAAATCAATGGAAAACCTGCCATTTTTTTGCATGCTCATCTTTCCGTTGCGTATTATGCTCGGGATATCGTGCAGAAAGCTCTCGCCGTCGAAGCCTTCCGCGTTTCTGCTTTTTATGATGTGCTGGATGCCGACGGTGTCATCGCCCCAGATCAAGTCTATATCCCCGATGCCTTTTCTTTGGAAAGCCCCCTTGACATGCCCCTGCTTTTCCTCCAGCAGCTTGTCGATGGCGGCCTGCCCTTTGACCCCCGTGTATTCGGGGCCCATCAGCTCGTTGAACGGCTTCGCGCCGCCGCCCGGCCTGCTGCCCATCATCTGCCCCGTTTTTGGGTCCTGTATGTAGCCGTTTGACCGCTCCTCGCCCATGGGCGCGGCGGCGCCGTCGAAGCCGCCGCCCGCGTTCATGTTTGGGATGAAGAACGTTTTTTTCTCCGGGTCGTACAGCACGTCCTGGAGGCCGAGCTTGACGAAGGTCAGCCCCAGCGGGGGCAGGTCCTCCATGGCGCGGGCCTCGTCTATCTGGAGGAGGTTGCAGCCTATCGCGTCGCTGTACGCCCTGAAGCGCGACTCTATCGAGCCCCTGAGCAGCTCCTTCGTGTCGAACCTGAAATAGTGGTCGGGCTTCTCCGACTCGAGCAGCAGCGCCTGGTTCAGCGCCGCCTCCATGCTCGCTATCACGGGCAGCACGGCGGACTTGACCGCCGCCGTGTGCTCCGCCTCCGTCGGGCTGCCGACTATGACCGCCGGCGCGACACCGAAGAGGCCGCATATCTCGGCCGTCTGCGTCTTCTTCCGCTCGCTCAGCTGCATCTCCACTGAGGTGGCCGAAGTCTCCTGGAAGCTCAGGCCTGAGTTTAGCACCATCACAGTGGCGCTATCCTTTGCAAAGTACTTTTCCCATTTTTCCTGCAGCTTGTCGAGTGCTTTCTGGTCAATCTTTTTGTCCGACTTTATGAAGCCGCGCCTGTTCCCGCCCGTCTTTGTCAGCAGGTTCTCGTATTTCATGGTGTTGTACGCAAGGGCGAGCGCGAGCTGGTTTTCCTGGAGGATGCCCACGCCCCGCACCCCGTCGGCGGTCCTGCGCGTCGCCTTTATGAAATTGTGCTCGCTGTGCCTCGCGCCGTTGACGGTTATGCCGCAGTTCTTGCGTATCGGGTCCACGCCAGGGAGGAACGATATGTGCCGCCGCTCCACGTAGTGGATGCTCCGCGCCTCGTTGAGCGACCGGCGTATGTAAGCGTAGCCGCCGCCCTCTATGACGATGTCCGCCGCCAGCGACTGCTTGAGCTGCCAGCCGTTGAGCAGGTCGCCGGTGTCGCCGTTGAGCAGCCCCGTCCGTGGGTCGCCGACCAGCTCCCCGACCTCGCCCCCGATTTTCCGGTGGAGCCTCACGGGCAGCCCCGCGACGGTCTCCGATATGAACCTCACGCAGCCCGCGAAGGCTGGTATGTCCATCGCCTGCTCCCTCGTTATCTGGTCCTGCCGCAGAATCGCGACCAGCAGCGGGTCCAATGGCGGCTCCATGGTGTCCAGCAGTCGCAGCTCCGCGCCCTCGCCGGCGGCGCCGCCCGCGCTGGCCTTCGACGCCCATCCCGATATCCTCGACCTCAGCCCCATTATGGCACCCCCTATAGCACCGCCCAGTCGTCCGCCTGCTCGAACAGCGCGTCCTGCTGCATCAGGTAGACCGCGTTTATGAGCGCGACCACCATGTCCACCTTGCCCCGCGATCGCTTTTTCGACACGTACTTGTTTTTGTTCGTGTCATGGGCGCAGCGGGCGTTTTGGAAGTTTATCTCGAGAAGTTCGTTGACGTCGTACTTGAACCGCTCCCCCAGCACCAGCTCCTCGAGCAGCTTGGTCGGAGGGTGCAACGTGTCCGAGTGCTGCCTGATTATGACGACGTCGCGCCCCGCCCGCTCCCATTTCTGCGCCGATGAGAGCGCGTTGTACCTGTCGACGCCGATTGACACCACCTCGACGCCGAACTCCTTCTCCACGCCGAGCACGTAGTCCTCTATCGTGCCGTAGTCCACAGTCGCGTCGCCGCAGGCCGTGCAGCACCCCGCCTCGCACAGCTCTCGGTACCCGACCCGCTCCTCCGCGCTCTTTTCCTCCATTTTGCCCTCGGGGAAGAACCCCATCACCCGCGCCAGCGCGCCCCCGTCGCTCTCCGCGACCATCGCCACCGCGCAGTTGTCGGTAGTCATCGACAGGTCCGCCGCCAGCCAGACGCGCCGCCCCGTCCAGTTTATGGGCTCCTCCGCCCTGCATTTCCGCACGTCGTCCGCTGGGATGTAGGTCTCCGTGCCGATGCCCTGGTAGATGATGTTGCAGTGCTTCGTGACGAAGTACTCGCGCCTTTTTGGCTGGAATATGGCGGCGCGGCGCTTGTTCAGCAGATCCTCCATTATCTGGGGGATCTCCAGCGCGAGCGGGTTTGCCTGCTTGATGGCCCTGTCGTTGGTCATCCACCGCTTTGTGTCGTCCGGCTCGTAGAGCAGCGCGAAGAGCGTCTCGTCCGGTTGGGTGCCGTCTAGCGCCTTCTTCGCCGCGTCCACCTCGTCCTCGAACGGGTTGTCTATCGTCGGGTACTTAGTCGATATGATGCACCCGAGCTTGTTTAGCACTGTGAGCTGGCCGCCACGCATCGCCTCCACCGCGTAGTTGTTCGGCAGAGCTCCCACCTCGTCGGCCACGAACACGTTTGGCAGCTTCCCGTCGAGCCGGCTGTTCGAGTAGTTGAGCGGGAAGAACTGGCTCGACGTCAGATGGCACAGTATGTCGTCCCGGCGCATCTTGAACTTGTCCGCCAGCGCGGGGCTGCACGCTATGAGCTCCCGGAGCGCCGTCTGGATCTCGCGCGACAGCGAACCGTCCGGCGCCACCGAGTAGAACCGCGAGAACTGCGGCTCGAGCAGCATGAGCAGTATGAACAACGCGGCGACCAGGAACGTCTTTCCGTTCTTCCGGGCTATCTCCAGTATCGCCGTCGTGTACCGCCGTTTCTCCGGCTCGGCCCTGTGCACGACGCACAGGACGGCTATAATAAAGAGCCATTGGAACCCGCCGAGGCACTCGTGCAGGGTCCGCCCCCGCTTTAGCCCTTTGGGCATCACGACCAGCTTGAGTATCTCGCCTATCAGCTCGGCGCGGCCGTCGTCGACCATGTATTTCCCGTCCCGGCCATTGGCTATCTCGCGGAACTCCCGCGCCTGCAGCCTCACGTACTTCGGCGCGTTCGCCCGCTTCGCCGCCGCGTCGGCGGCGTATCTGTAGGCCGGGTGGTCCTTGTCCATCGGCTACCCCTTCCCCGCGAGCAGCTTCTTTAGCGGGTCGCTCTCCTCATCCATCCTCGCCAGCGAAAGCGTCCCTATCTTCGCCCTAGCCTGGGGGCTCAGCGACAGCTCGTTCGCGCCGCGCCAGAAGTCCTTGACGTAGGAGTTCCGGGCGAAGATCAGGTCCTTGCCCAGCGCCGTGCCGCAGCCCTCCTCGTTTATCATCCGCTCGAGGTCGAACATCCGCTCCGTCGCCACCGCGAACTGCGTCAGCACGTACACGTCGAGGCTGCCCAGTATCTCGCTGGCCGACAGCTCCCGGACCACGAAGTTGAATATCTTTTTCTGCTCCCTGCTCAGCCAGCCGGGGGCAACTATCTTGCCGCAGGGGCCGCGCAGCTTGGACTCCGCCGCCTCCCGGGCCGCTATTTCGTCCTTCGTCGCGTGGCCGCTGAGCAGCTTCGTTGCTTTCGCCGGCCTTGCCATCGTCGCCACCCCCCGGATATGGGAAAACGCCGCTTTCGCGACGTTTTTTCTGCAATTTCTTGTTTTTTTCGGGTGTTTTCGCGGCTTTCGCGCACGGGTGGCCGCCGATGCTGGGCTTTCCGCGTCAAATGTACCCCCACGCGCGCCAGCGCCATGCGCCCACGAGCGCACACGGGCGCGAACGCATTTTCGGAATTATTTGCGTACGGACCTCCGCTTGTTGGTGTCGGCCCGCCCGCCCGCTCGCCCACTTGGAGGCAGGGGGGGGACTTCCTTCGCCGCCAGCATGGTCAGGAGCGCCCGCGGCACCGCGCCGCGATCCGCCTTTTCATGGCATGAGCCGCACAGCGCCACGAGGTTTCCGCCCTCCAGCCTCAGGTCGAACCGCTTGGCGAGCGGCGCGATGTGGTGCGTCTCCAGCCCCTCGTATGTTATGCGCCCCTCGTGGGCGCACAGTTTGCACAGATAGCCGTCGCGCTCTTGGATCTCCGAGCGCGCCCTGCGCCATGCGGACGTGTTCCTGAACCTGGACGCCCGCGTCCCTTTCGCGCCGCGCCGCCCCGCCGGAGGCTTCGCTGGGCACGCGCCGCCCATTTCGTGCGTCCTGCCGCAGCGCCCGCAGCTTTTCCTCATGACCGCCGTTGCCGGTGGTGGCCCGCGCCGCACTTGGCCTTGCCGTGACTGCCGCCGTTCGCCATCTTTCGCCGCCGCCCCTCCGCCCGCCGTCGGGCCGCATTCTTTCATGCTGACATCTTAGCACGGGAAAAAGCAATTGTAACTACCGAAATGGGAATCAAGTGTTTTCAAGGCTTCAAGGCCCCTTTTTCGACCGCTATGACCGCCGCCTGGCCCAATATGCCGCGGCGGTGAGCGAAATATGTCGTCGGCCCGATCGCCAGCTCCTCGCATATGGCGGAGTACCCGTGGCCGTCCCTGAACGACATGAGGATCAGCCTCTTTTCCAGGCTGCCGCTGGGATGCCTCGTCATCAGCTCGTCGAACACCTCGTCCCATTCGCTTGGCGCGCTCCGCGCCGCCGCCCGCTGGACTATCCCCTCTATCTCGCCGTCCGTCGGCCGCCTAGGCCCGCCGCCGGTGACGCGCGGCTGGAGCAGCGCCTGCTCGCCGCCCGACGACCACCTTGGCGCGGGCGACCCGGCGTGGTCTATCAGGGCCCGCGCCTCGGCGTGGCTCAGCCTCGGCGCCGATTTCCGCCGGAAGTAGCCCCTGAGCTCCTCCGCCACCTTGTCGAGGGTCTCTTTAGTGAATGCCTGCGCCGCCAGTAGCCATCGCCTCCCGTCGTTGCATGATGTCCTCCGCCCGCTCATTCCTGTCTGCGCATCTCCAGCCGTATGTAGACCCCGCCGTTCACCGCGTTCCGCTCGCACGTCGCGTCGGTCAGCTCCCAGCCCGGGTATCTCGCGTCGAGGCAGCCGCGCCGCTTCTTCCCCTCCAGATCGGCCGCTATCTCTTTCGCTTCGCGCGCCGTCAGCACGCTTTCCACCGGCTCCGGCTTCGCGAGGTTCCGGCTCTGGTTCCACCGCTTGTAGAACTGCCGACCCTTTGTTACGTATTTCGTCAGCCCCGCTATCCCGTCCGGCCCGAACTGGAGACGCTTGCTGTTGGCGTACCCTTTCCCCCATAGCCCCTCCAGCGCGTCCCGGCTCATCCCGCCCGACATGATGGCGTGGTGGTGCGCCCTGCCGTTCCCGCCCACCTCCGTCACCGTCATGTACTTGAGCGGCGGCAGCCCCTCTTTCGCCCTTTGCCGCTTCACCCTGCGAAGGAAGTTCTGCAGGTCCCTCTGCGCCCGCTCGGGGCTCTCGGGAGGCTCGCGGTAGGTGAGGTGCAGGGCGATGTCGGCCGGGCCGAAGTTCAGGTGCGCGAGCCTCGTCGCCTTTTTCGACGAGTTGCGCTGGTTCAGGCTTTTCTGGACCTCGCTGGTCGGCTTGCACCTGCCGCGCCTCTTCCCCGCCTTCTGGTACACGGGGAATATGTCCGCGTCCATGTACCCGCCGCAGATCCACACCTGCTCCCTGACGAAGAATCTCCCCTTGTACAAGCCCGGTCCGCCCCCTTGGTCGTCAAGTTAATATTGGTTACAAGCCCGCGTCCGCGCATGCGCGCGTGTGATTTATATTGTATATGCCCCGCCACGGGGTTTTGCCCAGCGGCCGGCGCCACCACGCCGGCCGCTCCGCAAACGCCCGCGCCAGTGCCTACGGCCCGCCCTTGACCGCCTTATGGCACATCGCCGCCACCCGCGCCCACGCAGCCGCTGCCAGCAGCGCCTGCGCCGTCATCTGGCCGAGCTGCCATTCCGCGTCCTCCGCGTTGGTTTTGATGTCCCCCCACCATGCCTTGATGCTCTTTTTGTAGGCGGCCTGCGCCCCCAGTGCCTCCTCGTACTCCTCGAGGATCACCGCGAAGCCCTCGTGCCTGCTCGCGTGCCGCTCGCCATGCTCCGCGCAGGACCGCTCGTGCTCGCGGAGCATCGCGTTTTTTATGTCATTGTCAAGCTCCTCCATCATGGCCCGCCCTCCTTCACACGGCAGTAACGACCGCTTGCGGTCGCCGCCTCCTCGTAGGCTTCCAGGCAGCCCATCAGGTACGACGCCAGAATGAACTCCGGCGTCCCGCTCCTCGCCCCGCGCCCGTGCCTGTCCAGCAGCGCCGCCAGCTCCTCGTACAGCGCTTCGTTTTTTTCTTTGTTGTCCTTGTTGCCGTTGCTTGCAGTCTTTGCCATTTTTTCCCGTTCCTTTCGCTCCGTTTTTGTCAGTTCCCCCGTCGTGGGTGCCATGGTTCACCGCCTGCCACCAAAAAATGGCTATTCCTCTCCATTTTTGCCCTCTTCCACGTCCACCCCGATTATCAGCTTGAACTTGGTTGCGTCGAAGTTAGGAATGCCCTTGACGATATTCTTATCCTCGTCCGTCAGCTTGCCCCACCACTCTTGTCCGAGTTCATTCCCGTCGATTTCTTTCAGGTACCCGCCAGTGGTCTCGCGGCTTGGGTTCGCCTCTTTTTTCTCTGCGGACATATCCTCAGAGCATATCCACTCGGTGGTGATGGTCTTGACCCGGCTCATAATCGCGCAAGCCGGGGAGTCGCGCCATTCCTCCATCGTCATGTCCGTCGGCAGGTCGAAAAACATCAGTTTGGGGTCTTCGGTGTTGAAGCATCCCGTTGAACATGATGCAGCGTTCCAGTCTCCGGTATTACAGTTTCCAGTGTTACGGTTTCCAGTGTTATGGTTTCCGGTGTTACGGTCGCCGCTGTTCCAGTCGCCGCTGTTCCAGTCGCCGCTGTTCCAGTCGCCGGTGTTACCGAAGCTGGTGTTCAAGTCGCCTGTGTTAAGGTCGCCTGTGTTCCCGATGCCGGTGTTCCCGTGGCCGGTGTTGACGATATCTAGCAGCTCGTGCCAAGGGATTTCGCGCACTATCTCCAGCTTGTTAGTCGCGCACTTGTCCCCGTCCTCCGCTATGTCGCCGTGCGCTATAATCTCGGCGACCTTGTTCGCGGGCTCGAATGCGTAATAGTGGAAGCAGTCCGCTGCTTTTTTGCAGAAATGCATACCGTCACTGCAGGCGACCGGGTCTAAGTCCTCCTCGAATGTCTCGCCTACATTGTATTGCTTGCCCCGGCACTTCCAGTCCGGGCCGAACATCTTGTATCCTTTCATGGTACCCCCTACTTTATGCCGAATCCCGGCTCATGCCGCTCGGGGCGGCGCGCCCGGGTGCGCGCGCCATGCGGCGGTTCTTTGGATCGCCGATTGGCCGGCAGCCCGGCCGTCTGCAGGCAGCAGCGCTCCGATTTGTACCCTAGCAGCCGCAGCGCCTCGTCCACCGCTTCGCGGGTCGCTTTCATGCGCATCGCCCCCTTCACTCCTCAAAGTACGGGTGGCGCTCTTTCAGCCTTACGCGCTCCGGCGGGTACATGCAAAGCTGCTCGTGGCGCTCGGGCGGCGCCGCCTGATTTTTGGATGCCCGCTGCGCCGCCGGCTTTTTGGCCGCCCGCCGCGCCGCCGGTTTCGCCGGGGTATGCCTCCGCGCCGCCTTCGCGGTCGGGCACTCCGGCCAGTGCGGCCGGTACGCCTTTTTGCTGCCCTCCGCCGGCGCGGTGAGTATGTAGCCCACCGCCGGCTCGCGGTCGCCGAGGTAGACGCGGTCCGTGCCCGCCTCGTCCGGCGCGAAGTCCACCCGTGCCGCGTTGCAGGGCATCCATTCGCCGTTTTCCGTCCTGATATATGTTATGAGCGTCTTTTTGCAGTACCTGCAATAACTGTCTTCTCGCGCCACTTGGATCAAGCCCCTTCCCATCGGCCGCAGCCGCTTTCCCGCATTCCGCGTTCCCGCCCCGCGCATCAGTCATCCCCGGGCGCCGCGTCCGCTTTCAGGTACGCCTCGTGCGTCCCATTTAGCAGCGCGTTCTCCTCGTCGCTCGCGTCGTAGCCAAGGTGTTCCAGCCGCTCGTAGAGCAGCAGCAGCGCTTCGAGGCTTTTTCCTCGGTTCGCACCGTCGAAGGCGCCGTCGGAGTCCCACAACCGCGCCGCGCCGGGTTCGAGCCGGACGTACGCGCCGACGGCGAGCCACCATTCGTCCGGCCTGCTCGTCCAGGCGGCCAGCCTCGCCTGCGCGGCCTCAGCGCAGCGCTGCCCTTTTTCGGGCGGCTCCCAGCTTTTGCGGAACTTGTCCTTTATGCCGAACACCGCCCGGAAGGCCTCTTCGTTTATATCAGTCGGGAGGAGCAGCGCCGAGCCCGCCATTCTGGCGGCGTGACCTTTGTATTTGAACGCGCCCTCGCTGCCGTGCCAGCCCTTTATGAATTCGGCGCGCAGATCAAAGGCCTGCTCCGCGAGCGCCCGCAGCCGCTCCATGCGCGCTCCCGGAGCTTCCCGCTCCGCCACTTTTGCCAGGGCCGCTTCCGTTTCCGCCTCGCCGCGCTTGACGTACAGGGCTAAATATTCGCCCTGGTCCACATAGTAGTACTTTGCCTCCCCCGCGTCCTCCGGGAATACGTGCCCGTCGACATTCGCGTTAAGGTTCCGCACGAGCTCGTACTCCGCATGGGGCGCCTCCGCCAGCGCCTCCGCGAACTCCGACAGCGCCGCCAGCAGCTTTGGCTTGTTTTTTGCCCTCGCCTCCGACTTCTTCTCCTCCATGAGCTTCCAGTTGAAGTTCGGGGTCCCGACCCAACTGAGCGCGGCAGCCCGCGCCTCCGGGCTCTCGAGCGCCGCCACGGCCGCATAGTCCTCCAGAGTCCCGCCGCGCGCCACCGACTTCGCCAGCTCCGCCTGGTCCAGTTTCGCCAGCGACAGCCGCTTTTTCACCGACTTTTTTGACATGCCCGTACCCGCCGACACCTCGTCCACCGTCGCGCCCAGGTCGATCATAAGCTGCATGCCCGCCGACTGCTCCTGCAGGTCCAGCCCGCCACGGTGCATGTTCTCCGACAGCATCGCCGCCGCCTGCTCCTTCTCGCCCATCCCCGATACCGCGCACGGCACCTCGGC
>Ga0099364_10014541_pt1 | contig 10463 bp, 10 predicted proteins | sample TergutTh196P3_FD_73070 | JGI IMG/M metagenome (GOLD analysis project Ga0099364, IMG submission 73070) | Microcerotermes parvus P3 segment gut microbial communities from Pointe-Noire, Republic of the Congo - Th196 P3 | ecosystem: Host-associated > Arthropoda: Insects > Digestive system > Gut ...
CAGCGCGGCCGCCGGCTCCGCGGACAAAGGCGGCGCCCCGAGGAAAAACAGCCCGAGGAAGGACAGAAAGGGCAGGATTAAACGCGCCATATAATTAACCATTATCTGTATGGATACCGGCCTGCCAAGGCCGCGAGAACCTCGGTCAGGGGCAGGCCCATGACATTGGTCAAGGAGCCCTGGACATTTTCAATGAGGGACCAGCCCCGGCCTTGGAGGCCGTAGGCTCCGGCCTTGTCCAGACCCTCACCTGAGGCCGCGTAGCCTTCTATCATTTCCCTGGTAAGGTTTCGGAAAGTTACCAGGCTGAGAACGGAGGAGGCCGTCAGCGCCCGGCCGGCTTCGGCCAGGCAGAAGGCGGTTATCACCTGGTGGGTGCGCCCGCTAAGCTCCGCCAGGTGGGAACGGGCCTCGGCCGGGCCGGAAGGCTTGCCTAAAATCCTGCCCTCCAAGGCCACTATGGTGTCAGCCCCCAGCGCCAGGCGGGGACCGCGGCCGCCGGCCAGGGCTTTTTCCCGGGCCAGCCGGGCGGCGCAGGCGGAGGGGTCTTCATCGGGCCGGCGGCTTTCGTCCAGGTCAACCGGGCGGATTTCGAAATCCACTCCGGCCCATTGCAGCAGGTCGGCCCGGCGGGGGGAGGCTGAAGCCAGAATGAGCGGCAGGGGAGTCATAGACAGCCCCCCGGCGCCGCGCCGGGGGGGGCCGGGCCGAAAAGGGCTTGGGCATTGGCCGTGGTCTGCCTGGCGGCATGGGCCAAGGGCTGACCCCTGGCCTCGGCCAGGGCCTTGAGGGTCCACAGGAGGTGGGCCGGCTCGTTGCCTCGGCCCCGGAAGGGAACGGGGGCCAGGTAGGGGGCGTCGGTTTCCACCAGCAGCCGGTCGTCCGGCAGGTCCCGGACCGTCTCCCTAAGGGCCTGGTTTTGGGGATAGGTAAGAACGCCGGGCAGGGAAAGATAAAAGCCCAGGTCCAGCCAGGCCCGGGCCGCCGCCCGGTCCAGGGTGAAGCAGTGAATGAGGCCGCCCCGCCGGAGACCGGGGGCGTATTTTCGAATGAGGGCGAGGGTTTCGCCCAGGGCCTCCCGGCAGTGAATGACCACCGGCCGGTCCAGGCCGGTGGCGGCCTCCAGGAGGCGCTCGAAGGCCTTTAGCTGGGCTTTGCGGCTGGAGCGGTTACGCGCGAAATCCAGGCCGATTTCCCCGAACCCGGCCACCTCGGGCCGGCCGGCCAGGTCCATAAGTTCCTTCAAGCCCTGCTCGGTGAAGGCCTCGGCTTCATGGGGGTGCCAGCCCAGAATCGACCGGATTTCGGGGCGGCCGGCCGCCTGGGCCAGCACTTCCCGGCTGTTGCCGGGTCCCAGCCCGATATTGAAAATTTCCACCACTCCGGCCGCCCGGGCCCGGGCCAGCACCTCGTCCAGGCGGCCGGCCAGGGCCGGCTCGGTCAGGTGGCAGTGGGTGTCTATGAAGCGGAGAGGCTCATCCAGGAGCAGGTCCCGGCGGCGCAGCTCGGCCAGAACCAGGTCCAGGGCGTTTTGGGGCGGAATCCGGCCGTCCAGCCGGAAAATATCAGCGCCTTTCCGGCGGTCGAAAGCGGACCGGACCAGGTCCAGATAGCTTTCCTCTTCGAAGCCGGGCTCCCGCCCGCCGGCCCGCCCGGCTATGCGGGTCAGACCCAGGCTCACCGGGACCTCTATCAGAACGGTGAGGTCCGGCCAGGGAAAGGGGGCGTTGGCTTTCAGGATGGCCTCTTCTGAAAGGCCCCGGGCCGATTGGTAGGCCACATTGGAGAGTATGTAGCGGTCGGCCAGCACCGGGCGGCCGGACATAAGGGCCGGGCCTATGTTCCGGCCCACGTCTTCAGCCCGGTCGCGGACAAAATAGTCCAGTTCCAGGTCCGGGCTCAAGGCGGGGCGGCCGGCCCGGACCAAGGCCCGTATTTCGCGCCCGTAGGGCCCCTCGGTGGGTTCCTTGACCATCAGGGGGTTAAGGCCCAGGCCGCGCAGGGCCTCTTCCAGCCCGCGCCCCAGGGTGGTTTTGCCCGCTCCGTCCAGGCCTTCCAGGGCTATGAAAAAGCCCCGGGTGACCCCCGGGGCTCGGAGCGCCAGCTCTTTTTTGAAATCCATTTTATTCAATAATATTAAAAGGTTTATCTAATTGCACCGACTTGGTCTGGTCCAGGTTGTCGGTCAGGGTGACCCGCATGACGTAGGAGCCCGCGGATAAGCCCTGAATGCCGATGGTCATGACCAGCATGGTCTCGGTGCTGAAAGTGCGGTAACCGCTTTGCTCGTAGGGCCCCAGGTTCTTCTGCCCGCCCAGCAGCCGGCCGTCGGCGTCCAGGATGTCGAAAGCGCCGATTATGGAGTATTTGTAGGTATCTCCGGTTTTGGTCTGGGTGAAACCTATGGGTTCGCAGTAAAGGATAAGGGGTTCGGGGGCTTTGAAATTTTCACCGGCCTTTGGGTTATAGGTGCCGAAATTTTCCGGCTGGTCAACGACGAAGGCCACGTTGCGGACCCCCAAGGGGGCCCGGCGCCAGATTTCCTCCTGGGCCGCCCACAGGGCGTCCAGGGCTCCCAGGTAGTCGCCGCCCATATAGGCCGAACCGATTTGGGAGAGGTTCAGGGAGAAGGCGTCCTGGGCGCCCGAGGAGGAGGGGTCGGCCAGGAGGCCGGAAAGGAGAAAAAAGGCCAGAAATTTTGTTTTCTTCGCCATATTGATTTAAACACCTTTCTTATGGGGCCGCTTTCTGTTATTATACATAATACACTAGGGCTTGTCTTATGACAACGAAATTTGCCCACTGCTTGCGAAAAACGCAAATTGTCCCACTGCCCGAAATTTGCCTGGAGGTTTAGGCCATGTCTCAGCGCCGCGCCAAAGTTCTCTTTCTGGCGGCCCTTGCGTCCCTGGCCCTGATGATTTCGGCCTGCGCCGCCCCTTTCGCCGGCCGGCCGGCCCCGCTGATGAATTTCAACGAAGCGGCCCTGAAGCAGGGGCGGGGGGCGGTCTTGATGCACGTTTTGGACAGGGGCCGCCTGATAGCCACCCGTTGGCAGAAATTGGACGAACCTCATAAGCGCCAGAGCTTTACGGTTTATCATTCCGGCCGGCACCGCTCTTTCGACCGGCTGGACAAATACGATGTTGTCCTGGCAGAGCCGGGCACCTACGCTCTGTATTCCGTTTTCGGGGACTGCGACGAGGGTCTGCGGCCGGCTTCGACCGAGTGGGACGAGCCTTGGCAGGAAAAGGTGGCCAGCCGGCTGGGGCAGGTGGCGCGCCATAAGAGCTACCGGCCCGGCGCGGGCGGCTCCACCGGCGGTCTGGGCATTTGGGGCGGTTCCGGCGGAAACCGCGGCCTGGGGCTCGGCCTGGGTATGGACCTTGCCCCGGGCGAGCCGCTGGCCATCTGCAACCTCCTCACCGAAGGAGTCCGCCAGGGGCAGGCTCTCCTGGCCACGGTCACGGTCAAACCCGGCGAGGTGGTTTACGCCGGGGAGCTGGAGTTCGCCTTCGGAGCCGACCTGAATTGCGAGAGCTCCGGCAACTGGCTGACCGAGAGCGAAACCCGGCAATACTGCGGGGCCGACTGGGCCCGGCTGGCGGTCACCGATCAATTCAGCGCCAAGGCCCGGCCTTTCATTGAGCGGAACTTGGGGGAGGAAGCTCTCAAAAGGGCCGTGGTCCGCCTGGCTCAGCCCGGAACCCACGTCACTTTCCGCCCGTAGAGCCTCAAACAGCGCGTTAGCCGGCTTCGCCGGCCAATAATTTTTAGATATTCAAGATACTCCAGGGCTGACGTATTTTTTTATGCGTCAGCCCTGTGTTATTTCACAAAGCCCGGCTGTTATCTTATTTGCGCAGCGGGAAGGCGAAAACAGGGTCAAAACTGTAAACCAAAATGCACAAAAAAATCCCCGGCAGGCAGAAAAAAAATAATTTGCCGAGAAATAGAGGTAAAAAAAACTTGGCATGGATGGTGCAATGCCTAATGGCAACCCAATGAAGTTCACTTTAAGAATTTTCCAGGGCCATAGTCAGAGACTCCAGGAGGGGAGCCATGAAAAAAAATAACACCCGATTCTTCCAGAGGGGCATACGTCAATTTTTCAGCCGGGCCGCAGCCGGCCCCAGAGCGGAGGAGCTTCAAATCTCCAGTATATCCCCGGAGCCGGATCGGGTTGAGCCGGCCCTGATCCAATGGGCCGGAGCCGAAAACTCTTGGGCCGAAGACCGTGATGAGGCGGGCCTGAATTCGGAAGCCTTTCTGCCGGAAATAGAGGGCCTGGACACAGCCTCCGCCTTGGCCAGAATCGGCTGGTCGCACAGCCTTTACCGGGATCTTCTGCAGGCCTTCCTTCGGGATGTGGAGTCGAATTGCATTCTGCTCGAAACAAGCCCGGACACCCTGGGCCTGCAATCCTTCACCATATATGTGCACGGCCTGAAAAGCGCCCTGGCCACTATTGGCGCGGAGGCCTTATCCGGGCTGGCGGCTATGCTGGAAAAAGCGGCGCGCCAGGGGGACCTGGCCGTAATCCAGGATAATCTCGCCTCCTTCCGGGAAGGGCTGGCCTTGCTTGCGGCGCGCATTGACAAAGCCACGGCTGAACCCCGTTCCGAGATTGCGCCGGCAACTTTACTGCGCGAATTCATTACCCAGAATCTCCCGTTCACCCCGGAAACACACGCGCCTGCGGGAACCCATTAAACCGTCCGGCCCTGGTAGATGTCCCGCCCTTTCGCGTCCAGGGCCACCACCAGGGGGAGATCCTTTACCGTCAGCCGATGGATGGCCTCGGGGCCCAGGTCTTCAAAAGCGATGACCTGGGCGGCGATGACCCGGCGGCTCATGAGGGCGGCCGCCCCGCCTATGGCCGCGAAATAGAGCCCCCCATGCCGGATCACGGCCGCGGCCACCTCGGGGCTCCGGGCTCCCTTGCCTATCATATATTTCAAGCCCTTTTCAATCAGAAAAGGGCTGAAGGCGTCCAGGCGGCCGCTGGTGGTGGGGCCTATGGGGCCGCAGACGGCCCCGGGCCGGGGCGGGCAGGGGCCGGCGTAGAAGATCACTTGGCCGGCGAAAGGGAAGGGGGCGGGCCGGCCCTTATTAAGAAGTTCAACCAGGCGCTGGTGGGCCGCGTCGCGGGCGGTGAAGACCTGGCCGCTTAAAAGGACCTGGGTTCCCGTTGTTAAATGGTCCGTTTTTTCCAGGGGCGTCTCTATTTTCAGCATGGCGGCTCCGGGCTCTTTAAAGAATACGAGTCTGGTGGCGGGCGGCGTGGCAGTTGAGATTGACCGCCGCCGGCAGCCCGGCAATATGGGTGGGGTGGGGGCTTAAGTGGACGGCCAGGGCGGTGGTCCGCCCGCCGAAGCCGGCCGGGCCTATGCCCAGCTGGTTTATGGCCTCCAGGAATTCCGCCTCCAGCCCGGCCCAGAAAGGGTCGGGGTGCCCTTGGCCCAAAGGCCGCAAAAGCGCCCGCTTGGCCAGGAGAGCGGCCAGTTCCATGGTGCCGCCCAGGCCCACCCCCACGATAACCGGGGGGCAGGGGTTGGCCCCGGCCGCCCGCACGGTCTCAAGCACGAAGCGCTTAACCCCCTCCACTCCCTCGGAGGGTTTCAGGAGGGCCAGGGCGCCCATGTTTTCACTCCCGAAACCCTTGGGGGCCACGGTGATTTTCAGCCGGTCGCCCGGCCTAAGCCTAAGGTGGATGACCGCCGGAGTGTTATCGCCGGTGTTAACCCGCCTTAAAGGGTCGCGGACCATGGATTTACGCAGCCAGCCAGCCTCGTAGCCCCGGGCCACTCCGGCGTTGACAGCCTCTTCCAGCTCCCCGCCGATGAGGCGGAGATCCTGCCCTAACTCAAGGAATACCACGGCCACCCCCGTATCCTGGCAGATGGGGATATTCTCGGATTCAGCCAGGGCCGCGTTCTCCAGAAGCGTTCGGAGAACGGCCCGGCCTAAGGGGCTGGTTTCCAGTCCCTCGGCCCTGGCCAGGGCGGCCTTAACCTCGTCCCCCAACCGGCAGTTGGCAGCCACGCACATTTCGCTCACCGCTTCGGTTATCAGCCCGCAGTCCAGTTCCCTCATCACCGCCCTCCTAAATATCGGCGGCCCTATTATAGCCGGAAAAATTTTCCCCAACCATGCTTTTAAATATGAGCTTTAACTTGACATGAAATTAATTTTAATTATACAAATTTAAATATATTTACTTGACAAAGATGTTTAATGGTGTTATTTTGGAATCCTGGCCCAAGCCGAAGAGTGGCGGCGAAGGGTCTGATATCGCTATTATTCCTTGGAGGCAAAGGCAATGAAAAGAAAAATTTTCCCATTCAGCTACCTGTTTTTGGCCCTGGCCATAGGCTGGGCCGCCCCGGCCGCGGCTCAGGATTTATCGGCCCTTTACGTGACCCCTAAAGTCATGACTTCCTACCAGAGAGGCGAAATGCCCGGCGGCTTCAGTGAGCGGGGGTCCGTCTTCGGCCTGGGGCTCTCGGTGGGCACAGACCTCAGCTACGCCACATCCCTGCCGCTAAGGCTGGAAGCTGAGTATCTCTGGCATGGCAGCCAGACTTTCAATCAGCCCGGTGTCAGCAGCCACGAGGTCAGCGCTCACAGCTTCCTGGCCAACGCCTTTTTCGACATTCACACCGATTCGGCCCTGACGCCCTACCTGGGCGGCGGCCTGGGCATGGCCTGTCTCAATGACCGGGTCAGGGTCGATAACAACAGCACCAAGACCAGCAGTTGGAATTTCGCCTGGAACCTGGGCGGCGGCGTGGCCTGGAGCTTGAGTGAAAGCCTGGCCCTGGACCTGGGTTATCGCTATATGGCCCTGGGCAAGACTCAGGATTTCGTCCACACCGACACCCGGACCACCAACGCCGATTTAACGGCCCACGAATTTGGCCTGGGTCTCCGCATAATGGCTTTCTAGAGCGTCAGCCCAAGGGCATTTCAGGCGGCCTCCCGGCGGGGCCGCCTTGTTTTTTGCGCCGGGCCGTGTATAATTCAGCCACTCATTCGGGGGGGCAAAATAATGACGCTGGCCCGGTGGCTGATAGCGTGCGCGTTCTTCTTCTTGGTCCCCATGGCGGCGGCCCAGGGGCCGCCTGAAGCCGCCCCTGAAACCGCCGCTGATATTTCTGAAATAATTAAAATGCTGGAGGACGACCAGGAGCGGGCCCGGATTCTGAAACTCCTGCGGCTGATGGCCGCCCAGGAGGCCGGGGCTGAAGAGGAGCCCGCCGCCCGGGACTGGGAAGATAGCCTGTTGGGGCTGGCCGGCTCGGCCTGGCAGGGCCTTGAGGTCTCCGGGGCCGGCCTTATCCAGGCTTTCAAAAGGGCTTCCCTGGTGCTGGGGGCCCTTTTCACGCCTCTGGCCCTGGAATTATGGCCGCCCTATTTCCTGGCCGTATGCGGCTGGGGCCTTTTCTGGCTCCTGGCCGCCTGGGTCCTCGCCCGCCGCTGGGGGCGCTTTCCCCCCCTTGACGGCTCTCCGGGATTTTCGGGCCGGCTGAAAATTTTTTCGCGTCATTTCCTTATAAGGGCCGCTCCCGGCCTGATTCTCATCGTCTCCTTGATCCTTTGGCCGGAACCCTCCTCCACCGCTTCCGGCGTCACCGCGGATCTGGCCTGGAGTTTGAGTTTCCTAGAGGTTCTGGTCAAAGGCCTGTTCATCTATTCTTCCATTCTCCATATCGCCCTGAAAGCCGCCTCCGCCCTCTTGGCTCCCCTGGGAGAAGGGCCGGAGACCCTCTCCGGGCTGTCCGCGCCCTTGGCCCGCCGGCTTTTGAGCAGCTGGAATTTCTTAGCCGTCCATATGACCGCCCTGGCCTTTATCAAGGATGTTTTTCTGGACCAGTTCGTCCTGGGCCGGACCTACGAGATGGCTCTCCTGGTTTTGGTGGCCCCGATCCCCCTGGCCCTCACGGGGAAGTTATGGCGCCTAAAGAGCGCCCTTGCCGTCCGCGGCGAAGAGGAGACGGACGGGGCGCGGCAGGTTTACCTGACCGACCGGTTTGTGGAAAAGTGCTGGGTGTTTTTGAGCATAGGCGCCGTTTGGCTGGCGGCCGGGGGCTATATTCTGGCGGCCGGGGCCTTTTGGGGCCGCCTGGCGGGTTCCTTGGCCATTTTCGGCCTGGCCGTGGGGGTGGTCATGGCGGCCCGGTTTTTGCCGGCCAGCCTGGCCGGGCCGCCCCGGAGCGAAGAGGGCCGCCGGCTTCTGGTCAGCCTCGACGCCCTGGCCGCCCTGGCCGCCGCCCTGGCCGCCTTTCTGCTCGTCCTGGCCGTCTGGGGCCTGCCGCTGGGCCGGCTTCTGGAAAGCGGCCTGGCCCGGGAAATCCTGGGCCGCCTTCTGATCATCGTCTTGACCGTGACGGCCCTGGTCCTGTTTCTGAAGTTCAGCCGGCTGGCCACTGAATGGCTCCTGGCCGTGCCCGCCTTGAGCGGCAACCGCAACTGGCGGACCATGGCCCCCTTGTTCCTCACCGGGGTCCGGGCCTTGGGCATCTTTCTGGCTGTCGTGGTCGTCCTGGAGCTTTTGGGGGTGAATGTTGGTCCCATCCTGGCCGGGGCCGGCATTCTGGGCCTGGGCGTGGGCTTGGGGGCCCAGTCGCTGGTCAAGGATTTCATCAACGGCGTCTCCATTCTGAGCATGGACATTATCGCCGTCGGCGACTCGGTGACCATAGGCGGCCACAACGGCACGGTGGATAAGGTGGGGCTGCGCAGCCTCCGCCTGCGTGACGCCAACTGGAACCTCATCATGATTCCCAACAGCAGTATCGACATGATCGTCAACCGGACCAGGGGCTTGGCCCAAAGCCTTTTGGAAGTCGTCATGCCGCCTGATGCCGAGCCGGACGAGCTTTTGGCCCTCGCCAGGGCCGTGGCCGATGAGTTCAACGCCGATGCCGACTGGAGCCCCCGCCTGGCCAGCCCGGTGACGGTAGTGGGCGTCACCGACTTCAGCCCCGGCGGCACCACCATCCGTTTAAGGCTCGTCGCCCCGGCCGGGGAGCAGTGGGAGCCGGAGTGGGAACTGAGGCGCCGCCTGAAACAGCGCCTGCTCCAGGCCGGCCACGATTCCCGGGCCTTCGCCCAGGTGGTGGTAAACATCCCTCCCGACGGCGGGAAAGCGCCCGAATGACCATTAGCCGGGGCAGGTGCCTTGTATTTCTGGCCGCCACAGCCGTGCTCTGGTCCACGGCCGGGGTCATAATCAAAAGCGTGGCCTGGAACCCGATGGCCATAGTCTCCTTCCGCAGCCTCTGGGCCGGCCTGACCCTGGTTCTGCTGCTTCACTTCCGGGGCGTTCTTGACTTGAGCCGGCCAAGCCGGTCCCAATGGTGCGGAGCCCTGTTCCTGGCCCTCCTGTCCTTCTGCTTTGTCGGGGCCACCAAGCTTACCACGGCCGCCAACGCCATTTTGATGCAATACACCGCCCCGATCTGGGTGGCCCTTCTGGCCCCGCTGTTTCTCAAGGAAAAGACCAGCCGCCGGGATTGGTATTTCATATCCCTGGCCTTCGGCGGCCTGGCCTTGTTTTTCCTGGATTCCTTGACGCTCCAGGGACTGAAAGGTCTGGCCCTGGGCGCCTTGAGCGGGGTTTGTTTCGCCGGTTTGGCCCTGACCATGCGCCGGGGCCGGGGCGTTCCGCCCATGAAGATACTAATTTACGGCAATGTAATCGCCTTCGCCGGGGGCCTGTTCTTCTGGGGCCCCCCCTGGCCTTCGGCCGGCGACCTGGCCTTGGTCGCCATAGCTGGGGTTTTCCAGTTCGGCCTCTCCTATTACCTTTTCAGTCTGGCCAGCCAGGGGGTTTCCTCATTGGAAATGGTGCTGGTGACGGCCATTGAGCCCATTCTGAACCCTGTCTGGGTCTTTTTGATACTGGGGGAAAGGCCGGGGGGCTGGTCGCTGGCCGGGGGGGCGGTGGTGCTGGTTAGCATCACGGCTTGGAGCGCCTTAAAGAGCAAATAATTTTCAATGCTCTATAAAATCAGCCGTCTTGTATCCTTAATTTATAATTATTTTTTAATTGTAATTCTCTTGCCCTGTCCCCCCCCCATATCTTGGGGCTTGCTAACCAACAAAACTTATATTATAATATCTGTAACTTGGGTTGTATTAGTTATCACTTGGTTCAGGAGGACGGCTTGTATGCGGGCGCTGGCAACGAAAAATAATTCACTTTTTCGGCTGAATCCTTTGGGTTTTGGCCCGGTTCTTGCTCTCTCTCTCTCTCTCTCTCTCTCTTCTTTCTACTCTCTAGCGCTACTCGCCGTCGTAAGCCTCGGCAAGCCCCGGCTAACGGCTGCCGCATGAAAAAGCGTCTTTACTCATGGGCGCTCAACCCCATACTCCTGGTCTTTCTGTGCGCGGCACTGATGCTTGCCCAGACGCTCGAACCAGCAAAGGCAAGGGCGGCCGAGATTGTATACCCGGGC
>Ga0099364_10014542_pt1 | contig 10461 bp, 9 predicted proteins | sample TergutTh196P3_FD_73070 | JGI IMG/M metagenome (GOLD analysis project Ga0099364, IMG submission 73070) | Microcerotermes parvus P3 segment gut microbial communities from Pointe-Noire, Republic of the Congo - Th196 P3 | ecosystem: Host-associated > Arthropoda: Insects > Digestive system > Gut ...
TCGTCCGGCTTGCGCGGCATGATGAGGTTTGGCTTGACCAATACGCGCTTTCGCCCGTCCAGTATAGCGCCCGCCCCTCCAAATGCGTCAAGAACGCGGTTTACCGCTTCAGCCGCCTTATCGTACTCATCACAACGTGCAATAAACACACGATTATCCATCATCCGCACATCTCCAGTATTGCCTGGGCAAACATTTTTGCACTGATCAATAGCTGCTCAAAACCGATGAACTCATTGACGCCATGTATGAAATTATCGACACCCGGCATGGCGCATCCAAAAGCGACGCCTCCGGATATTTCGTGGACATATGTCTGTCCGCCGGCAACAAGGCACTCTCCGGCGTTTCCCGTGTATTCCTCGTAAATACGCAGCAGCGTCTGCACGAATACGCTCTCCTCCGGCGTGTGATGACAATGCGAAATCGTGGAACTTGTCATCTTGATTCCCTCGCGTTCAAGCGCTGTGCTCACAACTCCGAGCAGGTCAACCTCATCCGCGCAGGCGGGAGTACGGCTATCAAAATTACCGGAAAAATCTATTTCGGTGTATCTGAAAACACCGAAGTTTACCGTGAGTTCTTCAGTCTTTTCGTCGCTCATCGCAATGCCCAAAGCGCGTCCGTAATAATCACCGTGCGGGAACAGCCGATGCAGCGCCCGGATGTACTCAAACCCTGCGCTCTGAGCAAATGGCATGGCTGAGAGCATTTCGATCAGCGCCGTCTGCGCGTTTTGGCCCAAATCCGGCGTCGCGGCGTGCGTTGAGACGCCCTGCGCAGTGATAGAAACCCCTCCGCCATCCTCGCGCGCCGATATTGCAACGCCCGTTTTCCCGGAGTATTCCCGGCAGTAACTCTCAAGCTCGCTGACAGTAAAACCCTCTACAACGGCAGAGGCGTGGTCAGGCGCCACATTTGTCGTACTGCCGCCGGTGATCGAAACAACACGCGGAAGTTTTGTGTCCTTTTCCCACGAAGCGCTGAAAAACGGCGTGATCCGTCCTTTCTCGATATTCACGACCGGATAAGACGCGTCAGGCGTAAACACATTTGGCGGAGGCAAGTTTCGCTCAAGATACTGAGCGATATCCAAACAGCCGGTCTCCTCTCCGGAGCCTAACAGGAGACGGAAACCGCTGCGCAGCTCCGGGCATAGCTCAACCGCGCAGTACATCGCATACATGGCTGCGATCGACGGGCCTTTGTTGTCAGTCGCGCCGCGCCCATATATCTTACCGTCCTTGATCGTCATTTCAAAGGGATCCGTATCCCAGCCGTCCCCCACTCCTACAACATCTACGTGTGCAAGGATGCCCATAAGCGGCGGAGAAGGGCCAACATCGGCGGTGATGATGATATCTTCGAAATCGCTGACAGTAAAACCACGTTTTTCAAGCATCGAGCGGACAAGATTCAGCGCCTCGCGAGGCTCGCGTCCATAGGGCGCTCCTTTTTCAGACGCGCCCTTGACGCTTTTTACCGCTATCAAACGCCCGAGGTCTTCGAGCATTTCATCGGTATGCAGGTCAAACCAGTCTTCGATTTTCTGCCGCATTTCAACGCTATTCACGCCCATAAATTGCTAATATCCCCCTATACGTCATGTAACAGTCGAGTTTTGATACGATTTCGTACGGCGCGTGCATCGACAGTACCGGGACTCCCGCATCGATAGTAGCGATGTTCCGGTTTGCCATGAATTTAGCAACCGTCCCTCCGCCACCCTGGTCTACTTTGCCAATTTCCGCCATCTGCCATGCTACGCCTTTTTCGGCGAATAATGCGCGAAGCATTGCTACGACTTCTGCTGAGGCGTCACTCGAACCTGATTTGCCGCGAGCGCCGGTGTATTTCTCCACGCCCATTCCGTAGCCGAGCTTTGCGCTGTTTTGCTTTTCGCTGACGTCCGCGAAGTTCGGGTCAAAGGCATTGCAAACATCAGTAGAAAGGCAGAACGACGATCTGAAGCAATCGCGCAGCTGTACGCCGGATGAGCTGCACAAATCCTCCATGAAGTCTTCAAACATTGCAGACTGCATCCCCGAAACCCCTTCCGAGCCGATTTCCTCTTTATCGACCAGCACGCACACCGCTGTCTTGGCAGGCCCGTCCAAATCAGCAATGGCTCGCAGCGCAGCAAAGGAGCAGGAACGGTCGTCATGCCCGTATGCGCCGATCATCGAGCGGTCAAAGCCCACATCGCGTGCGCGCATCAAAGGCACGGCTGCAATCTCGGCGGACAGAAAATCTTCCTCGGTTATGCCGTATTTTTCATTTAGTATCGTCATAACGTTAAGCTTTACCCTATTCTCGTCCTTTTCTTCGCCTTTCGGGCGGCTGCCGACCAGGATATTCAGGTTTTCTCCGGTAAACGCTTCCTCAAGCGTTTTTTTGAGCTGGTCTTTTCCCAGGTGCGGCAAAAGATCAGTAATCATGAATATGGGGTCGTTTTCGTCCTCGCCAATCACAATTTCGACGGACGTGCCGTCCTTTTTTACAACAATACCGTGCAGGGCAAGCGGCAGCACGACCCACTGGTATTTCTTTATCCCGCCGTAATAGTGAGTTTTGAAAAACGCCAAATCCCCATCTTCATATAACGGGACTTGCTTTAGGTCGATCCGGGGCGAGTCGATGTGCGCGGCGGCAATATTTATGCCGTCCGATAGCGGCTTTTTGCCAATGACGGCCAGAATCAAAGCCTTTCCGCCCACCTGTGAGTATACTTTGGCACCTGCTTTCAGTTCCATTCCGCGTTTGTATGGCACAAAGCCACAGCCAGACGCGAGCCTGATCGCCTCAGCGACGGACTCACGCTCTGTTTTCGCTTTGTCAAGAAAACGTTTATATTCCTCGCAGTATGCGTCGGCGCGTATGGTATCTTCCTCGCTTATCTTGTCAAACACGCTTTTCTTTTTATATAACAGTTCGTCTTTATCCGGCATCCAAACATCCTCCTATCATTTTGTCAAAAAACTTTCTGCACTCTTCCTCAAATTCTCCGGGCGCTGAGTATACGCCCTTTAGCATATAGTCGCAGTTTTCTTCATAAAAACTGTCTGGTTTCTGTGCGTTAATCCTCATCTCCGCCTGCTTTCGGGTAATCCCGTCACGTTTCATTATCCGTGCTATCCGGATATCTTTCGGCGCGGTGACTCCGACTACAAAATCGCACTTTTCTGCCCTCCCGCTCTCGATAAGGGCAATGGCGTCAATAGCGGTGACTTTCCCGCCCTGCGATTCCCACTTTGCGATCCTGTCTGCTATCGTTTTGCCGATATACTTGCGTGTGATAGTGTTTAGGTCGTCAAGCGCGTCCGGGTCGTTGAAAACGATTTCCCCCAGATGCCTGCGGTCAATGGAACCGTCCTGTAAAACCCCGTCAAACCTCAGCCCAAGCTCTGATTTCAGCTCGGCATTGTCCACAAGCAGTTCGTGATATATCGCGTCGCAATCCAACGTGAGCGCTCCGAGAGCCTCAAGCGCCCGCAAAGCGGAAGTCTTCCCTGCGCCCGTCCCCCCGGTAATCCCGATTGTAATCATTCCTTACCCCTTAAAGCGCGCCGTATCTCCTCCTCCGGCAAGGCGCCTTGGCGGAGAATCCTGTACGGCTCCGCCGATAATCCCACAATTGTCGATTCGATCCCCAATGTACAAACGCCGCCATCAATGACACAATCAATTTTGCCGTCAAAGTAAGCTAATACATCCTTCGCGCTTTTTGGGCTGGGCATGTCCGAAATATTCGCCGATGGCGCGGCAAGCGGAACACCCGCGAGCCTCAGCAGTTCCAGCGTTTTTGGATGGTCAGGGCAGCGAACGCCTATAGTGTCCCCTCCGGCAGCCACGATATCCGGCACAGCTTCGCGGCGTGGCAGGACTATGGTCAGGGGGCCCGGCCAAAACGCTCCGGCGAGAATTCGCGCCGACTCAGTAATCTCCGCACAGACTGTTTCAGCAACGCTCAGTCCCGACACAAGCAGGTTGAGCGGCTTGATCGCCGGCCTTCCTTTTACTTCATATATTTTCGATACAGCGTCAGCGTTTAGCCCGTTTCCTGCCAACCCGTAGACCGTTTCTGTCGGCACGGCGACAAGCCCTCCACGCAGAATAACCTCCACTGCAAACGACAAATCATCCGATTTAATAACAACCGTTTCCAAATCTGCTGCTTCCCTCTCTCAACTCTCAACTTTCAAAGCTTCGGCCCTGTCCGCCATAATGAGCGCATCTATTATCTCGTCGAGCGCTCCATTTAGTATCTGCTCTATTTTATATAGCGTCAAGCCGATGCGGTGGTCCGTTACGCGGCCTTGCGGATAGTTGTATGTCCTGATACGCTCGGAGCGGTCGCCTGTGCCGACTTGGCTTTTGCGTTCGGCGGCAAATTGCTCGGTCTGGCGGCGGCGCTCTTCCTCATATAGCCTCGAAACGAGGATTTTCATTGCGCGGTCGCGGTTTTTGTGCTGGCTGCGCTCGTCCTGGCATTCTACGACTGTCCCGGTCGGCAGATGGGTGATGCGAATTGCGGATTCTGTCTTGTTTACATGCTGGCCGCCCGCACCGCTGCTGCGGAATGTGTCAACCTGCAGGTCGGCGGGGTTTATCTCAAAATCGACTTCCTCCATCTCCGGCAGGACCGCTACGGTGACAGTGCTTGTGTGTATGCGGCCTGAAGCTTCCGTCTCCGGCACGCGCTGCACGCGGTGGACGCCGCTTTCAAACTTAAAGCGGGAGTAAGCCCCGTCGCCTTCGATAATAAAGCTGACTTCTTTTATCCCGCCAAGCTCCGTCTCGTTTAGGTTAGCTATTTCCGGCTTCCAGCGCTTGGATTCGGCGTACATGGAATACATACGGTATAGGTTGTAAGCGAACAGCGCGGCTTCTTCTCCGCCTGCGCCTCCTCGTATTTCAATAATGACGTTTTTCCCGTCGTTCGGGTCGCGGGGCAGGAGCAAGATCCGTATTTCTTCCTCCATGCGTTCCATTTCAGCCTGCGCAGACTCGTATTCCTCCTGAGCGATTTCTTTGAAATCCGGGTCGCTCATAAGCTCACGGGCGCCCTCCATGTCGCGCCGCGACTTTTCGTAACGCCGATAGGCGTCAACGACCGGCTGAATCTCCTTTTGCTCGCGTGCGAGCCGTGCATAAAGCGCAGGATCGGTATATACTTCCGGTTCCTGCATACGAGCCTCGAGCGCCAGATATTTTTCCTCGATAGCAATTAGTTTCTCCTGCATAGAAATATCTCCCGGTAACTACATGATGTTGTCTATTCAGGGCCTTGCACTCGGAATGCTGTTTTGTTCCCCTTTCGCTTACGGGGCACAAACACGCCCGTTCCTCGCAGGCCCTGAATAGAATCATTGCTTATTGCGCTCTTTCTGCTTTCCTTTCGTCCGACTCCCATCCCCACTCGAAGCTGGGGTCCTTGAATACTTTTGCGTTCATCTCGTTGCTGTACATGCTGATGGCGTTGTTTGGGAAGCGTTGCTCCATAAAGAAGAAGAATGATGCGGCGTTGTCTGTTTCTTTCATTGCTTCCTCGGTGGCTTTCAGGTAGTCTATCGTATATTTTATTGCGCTGCGGTCAAGCAGGCATCCGGCTTTCTGATGTCCGGGAATCACGACTTTCGGCTTCAGCTCCCTATCCAGCCTTTCAAGTTCGCCAATCCACTCAAGGCGCTGCGCCGCACTGACTTCACATGTGAACGGGTGGGCTTCGTTGAAAATGACGTCGCTGCCATAAAGCGTCTTTATCGACGGTATCCACACGACAGAGTTCCATTTCAGGTCGCCCATGATATGCTCCATGACTTCGATGCGCTCGCCTTCAAGCTCTATGTAGCGGTTTTCGAGCGGGAGGAGGTTCTCACACTGCTTGCGGCATAGGTTGCCCTCGCCGATTATGTCTATCCATTCGTCGAGTTTGGGCTGATACTGGTCGGAGTATAGGGGGATTTCCTCCGGAAGCATGTAGCACTTGGCATTTGGGAATGCCTTTTCTATCTCCCCAAGCCCCCAGTAATGGTCGGGGTGGAGATGCGTGGCGAAAACGGCTTTGAGCTCTAGCCCGGTCTCAAGTATTTCCGCGATTACCCTATGCGCGTTTGATTTTGTCCACTGGCAGTCGAGCAAAACGCATTCCTTTTTTCCCATGACTATAACAGACGCGACGCAGAAGCCGGGTTCGTCGGCGAAATAGGTTTTTGTTGCAAGCTTGCCCTCGCCGTGGCGGGTAAGAATAACTTCGCTCATTATGTGTTCCTCCTATTTATTTTATAGCAAAAAATAATATACACAGTATAATACACCACTCCGCGTTTTGTCTATAAAAAAAGATGTTATTCAGTACCTCGCGCTCGCCATCCGTTTCTAGTCAGTGCCTTGCGCTCGGACGGCTATTTCTGTTCCCGCAATCGCTCGGCGGCGCGTCCATGCGCCAACTCGCGAACGCTCCACCGTCCTTGGTTTCGCTTTGCGTGAACAGAAACAGCCATCCTCACCGGCACTGACTAGAAACTAATCGGGCTGAGTATATACTAAAAAAGATATTGACAACGACTGTGGAATCTGCTTATAATTACGTTACAGACTGAGCAGGCGATGTGCCGCCTTATGACGGCACATGGGGCTGGGCCGCTTTCGCGGCAGCAGATCGACGTTTCAAAAGGCGCATCTGCGGGACAGTAATATGTTCCGCAAATGCGCCTTTTTGTATTTTTTCGGAGGTATGTATGGATAGAACAAAAAAGCAAATTGCCATGAGGGTATCGCTTAATACTATCATCGGCAATGTGGTGTTATCCGCTTTCAAGCTGTTTGCAGGGGTTTCCGCAAATTCATCGGCGATGCTTTCCGATGCGGTTCACTCGCTCTCCGATGTGCTGAGCACCATCATCGTAATGATTGGCGTAAAGCTTGCCGGCAAGCAATCCGACAAGGAGCACCAATACGGACATGAACGCATGGAGTGCGCCGCCGCTATTGTACTGTCAGCCATACTGTTTGCGACCGGCCTGCTGATCGGCTGGAGCGGGATTCAAATAGTCATGGCAGGCAATTACGGTAATCTCACAGTTCCGGGAGGGTTGGCGCTCGCGGCTGCGCTCATTTCAATTGCCGCAAAAGAAGCCATGTACTGGTACACGCGGGCAGCCGCTAAAAAGACCGGCTCCGGGGCGTTGATGGCGGATGCGTGGCATCACCGCTCAGATGCGTTGTCGTCAATAGGAAGCTTTGTCGGCATCCTGGGCGCTCGATTGGGGCTGCCGGTCCTTGATCCGATAGCGTCTATCGTCATCTGCGTGTTTATCCTGAAAGTTTCGATCGATATATACAAGGATGCGCTTCGCAAAATGACCGACACAGCGTGTGACGACGATTTCGTAAACGAGCTCAAAGCAGTCGTTCTGGAGCAAAAAGACGTGCTTGGCATTGATAATATCAGAACAAGGCTTTTCGGCGACAGGATATTTGTCGATATCGAAATAAGCGCAGACAGCAACTCAACGCTTAATGAAGCGCACAACGTAGCGCAGCACGTTCACGATGCGATCGAAACCCGCTTTGAACAGGTCAAGCACTGCATGGTGCATGTGAACCCTTCTGATGTGTTAGGAGTGAGGAGCAAGGAGTGAGGAGCTATTCTCCGCTTACGGCCCATTGGCCTAGCTCGAAAGCTTTTTCGCAGTCTTGCGGGAAAACTTCTTCACGGCGGCGTCGGCGCTCCGGCACATCAAACGCCGTCATGTGATATTTGTCATAGTCGTCGATTTGCCACGTTTCGCTTGCCGCCAGAGTTTTGCTCTCACCGAACATTCGCGCAAGCATGTCTTCATATTCCTTAAACTTGACTGTGTACCCGACGTTCTCGTACATATTTTCGGGGCAGTTTGTCGTAAAGATAAACGCAGTTTTTATTTTTCTTTTAAAGTACATTATTCTTTCTTTATTGTACGAAATGTACTGAAATGTGAGCCGTTCGTAAAAAGCGCGCATCTCCCCCGTTACCTCTCCTATATAGATCGGCGAGCCAAGGACCAGCGCATCACACTCGTCGATCCTGTCAAATACCGGCTTTAGATCGTCTTTGACAATGCAGTGCCTTACTTCCCCGCTTTTCAGTTTGCAGCCAAGGCAGCCGAGGCAGCCCCTGAAAGTAAGATCGTATAGATTTACCATTTCCGTATGGGCACCTTTTGACGCTGCGCCCTCGAGCGTTTTTTGCAGCAGCGTATGCGTGTTCCAGCCCTTGCGTGCGCTGCCATTTACTGCGATAATATTCATTTTCTATGGAAACCCCCTTTTTTTAGTTGCAAATTGCATATTATACCCGGGCCCTGCTTAAAATGTCCGTCCTGGTTACTCCGTCCGTTTCCATTTGACGCCCTGCGGAGTGTCTTCAAGGATTATTCCCATCTCATTAAGCTTGTCGCGTATCTTGTCCGCCTCAGTCCAGTTTTTCTCCCCTCTTGCGGTCTGACGCGCCAGAATCAGCGCTTCTACCTCCTCGTCAATGCCTCCGCTGCCTTTTTCACTGTAGATGAGGCCCAGAATGTCCGCCAGTTCGTTGAAAACATTGAGCGCGGCATTCGCGAATGCTTTTGAGGGCTCGGAACCTGCAGCAATGGTGTTGCTCTCACGCGCTAGCTCGAACAGCACGGAAATAGCGTCCGCTGTGTTGAAGTCGTCGTCAAGGGATTCAATAAACCTCTCGCGGTATCGCGGAAGCGAATCGATGAACTTGCTTTCGACGTCCTTAACAGTGTCTGATCCTTTGCCTGCAATGAATTCCAGCGTCTCTTTTGCCGTCTTCAGCCTCTCAAGTGCCTGTTTTGACTGGACAAGTATATCGCCGGAGTAATTAAGGGGGCTCCTGTAATGGCTCATAAGCATGAACATTCGTATGTTTTCATAGCCGTATGCTTCCGCTGCCTCGCGGACAGTGAAGAAGTTGCCGAGAGATTTTGACATCTTTTTGCTGTCAATGCTGATAAAGCCGTTGTGAACCCAATAGCGGACAAAGCGGCAGCCGTTCCCCCCTTCTGACTGGGCGATTTCATTTTCGTGGTGGGGGAATATCAGATCCTGCCCGCCGCAGTGGATGTCTATTGTCTCGCCAAGATACCTGCCCGCCATCGCGGAGCATTCTATGTGCCAGCCGGGCCGCCCTTTGCCCCAAGGCGAGTCCCAGAAAGGCTCGCCCGGTTTCGCGCCTTTCCACAGTGCGAAATCTATCGGGTTTTCCTTTTCCTCCGCAACGTCAACGCGCGCGCCGGAAATAAGGTCTTCAAGGGGCTGCCGCGATAGGTTGCCGTATTCCGGGAAGCTTGACGTCCGGAAATATACATCGTTTCCGCTCCGGTAGGCACAGTTATTTTCAATCAGCTTTGATACCATCTGAATAATATCTTCGATGCTTTCCGTTGCTTTCGGGTGAAACGTCGCCTCACGCACACCAAGCCCGCGCGCGTCAATCAGGTATTCTTCGGTGTATTTCTCCGCAATTTCGCGGCTTGATATACCTTCCTCAGCGGCGCGGTTGATTATCTTGTCGTCAATATCCGTAAAGTTCTGGACAAATATGACCTCATACCCTTTATACTCAAAGTAACGGCGCAACGCGTCAAACATAATAACAGGCCTCGCGTTGCCGATATGGATGTAGTTGTAAACAGTCGGGCCGCAGGCATACATCTTCACCCTGCCCGGTTCAATCGGAACAAATTCCTCTTTTTTCATCGACATCGTATTGTATAGCTTCATCTAAGTATCTCTCCATGCATTATTGGTCGCTGCCGCAGCTATGATACCACAACGCGGGGTTGACCGCAACCCGTTTGAAGCAATATCGGGAGTAACAATGATTCCACTGCAACAATACGATCAAATAATTTTAAAAAACACCTTGTAAACACGCATATCCTGTGATAACATTCAGTAAAGGCCATAATTAGGGCCGCAGCGACCGTGAGGTGCGACCAACACCGTCACGGCGGATGTAGGGAGCTGTTTAAGAAACGCCTACAAACACGGGAAAACCCGCCGCTATGACGCAGTCAGTATATTTTTTACAGATATTTCCAACCTGATTTTGCCGTTAGGGTGTGCGTTTATCGTGTACAAAACGCTAAAATGCTTTTTTGAGCGCGTAGGCTAGGCAATGATGCCCCTGCGCGCTTTTATTGTGGTCTTCCGGAACTGCCTTCAGGCGGCTTTTTTACCGGTTGCCCGCCTGCCGGATGTTTTTCATAAAAGGAGGATGAACATGAGCGAGATTCCAAAAAAAACAGGAGTCAACGCGGATAAAATCAGAAAAGACATTCTCGACCTGCAGGATAAGAAACAGACGCTGATACTGTCGCTCCAAACCGATATTGACACTATAAACAGCAACATGACAGATGAGTTTTGCAAAATTGGCGAAAAAACATATGACCTATACAGCAACGGAGA